>Ga0180301_10002027_pt1 | contig 15925 bp, 11 predicted proteins | sample GuaBasSediGuay16_FD_121797 | JGI IMG/M metagenome (GOLD analysis project Ga0180301, IMG submission 121797) | Subseafloor sediment microbial communities from Guaymas Basin, Gulf of California, Mexico - Guay16, Core 4569-2, 12-15 cm | ecosystem: Environmental > Aquatic > Marine > Hydrothermal... | reverse complement strand
GACCCTCCTCTTCCTCCTCCTTCTGACGGTGTTCATTCTGCTGTGGCCCCTCTCGGGAAAATATATAAAACAGATCAAAGGTATTCCCGGGGAATATGTGGGTTTCATCCCCTCCCCCAACGACATGGGCAGTGCCGTAAGGAGCGCCGGAACTTTTGTGAATGTTGCCATCCTCATAAGGCTTCCCGCATCAGCCATTTCGCTTTCCATCTTCATCACACTCTTCATAGTATGGTATTATGAGAGCCTCTGGGAGGGGCTCATATCCTTCCTTTTACTGCTTTATTTCTTAATTTTCATTGTCCTCTCCGCCTACATCCTCTACATAAATCGCCCCCAGAGGCGCCCGCACACCCTCAAAAAAACAGGGGCAGTCCTTGTATTCCTCTCCCTGCTGGATGCCCTGTTAATCTGGCTCTCCTACGTGCTTATCCTCTGGCTGGATTTTGAGGACGTCTTCATCGTCACATTCATAATAGGTTCATTTCTTCTCCCCTTCAGCATAATCCCCGCATCTGTTGCGCTGGGGGTGAGCAGGGAGGAAAGAAAGTGGAAGAGGATAGTCCTGGCAGGAGCGTGGGCCCCCGGGATGGACGCCTTCTCAAAGGGCCTCACCCGGGGGGCTCTGCTTCTAGCTCTGCTTGAGATCCATCTGATTCTTCCCCTCGAGAACTTTCTTACTCGGGTCTCCTATGAATACGTAGATGCCAATAGCCTCTTGATTCTGGCGTTTACAGCGGGTTTTCTGCTGCTTCTTATCGCAGCGGTCTCTCTCTCAAACAGACCCCTGGCACACCTCGCCGCCGCCCTCACCTTCCCTGCACTTTTTATCTTCTCCGCCGCCACGGAGATAGTATTCATATCAGGAATCTTTCTTGCAGCCTTATGCTCCCTTGCCTTCTCCTCCTTCCTCCTCAGCAGGGACACCATGCGGGAGTGGCGGGAGCTCTATCTAAGGTATGTAACTACCCCGGAGATGCGGGATTTGTCTGGCGGGAGGCCTACGAGCGAAGGGGCTCACCCTCCCGGATCAGTACCTCACCTCTCCCCCCCTGGAAATTCCCATCCTTCACTATAAGTTCGCCCTTGAGATAGACCGCCGCTGGGAATATCGCGGGAAAGCCTTCGTAGGGGGTCCAGCCGCACCTGCTGTGCACCTCCTCCGGGTCAACCTTTACCACCTCCCTCCAGTCCACAACCATAAGGTCCGCCCTCTTCCCCTCAGCTATCTCACCCCTATCCTCCATGCCGTAGAAATATGCGGGGTTTGAGGAGGAGGCCTCCACGAGGCGCTGCAGGGATATCTCACCCCTCCGGACCATGTAGAGCAGAAGCGGGAGGGAGGTCTCAACGCCGGGGATGCCGGCGGGGGCAGACTCGAACTCCTGCTCCTTCTCCTCGGGAAGATGGGGTGCGTGATCCGACGCCAGCATGTCTATCTCCCCCCTTTTGAAGGCTTCAAGGAGAGCAGCCCTCTCTCCCCTTGAGCGCAGTGGGGGGTTCACCTTGCACCAGGCTCCATCCGGGGCATTTTTGATGTCTAAAAGGAGGTGGTGCGGAGTGACTTCGGTGGAGTAACCCCTCTCCCTGGCCTCTTTAAGGGTGCTCGCAGTGGTGACGTGGGCGATGTGCACCCTCTCGGGCGGCGGGGCCCACCCCCCGATTCTCTCAACGGCCCTCCTCTCCGCCTCCGGGGGCCTTGAGGAGGAGTATGTGAGGAGATCCCTGGGCCTCCCGACCTTAAGCCTCCTCCGCTCGAGGAACTCCTGGTCCTCGGCGTGGAATGTTAGGGGAACACCCCCCAGCCCAAGGTAGGATGAGAGGCTGCTCAAATCCCTCACAAGAAGGCTCCCGGTTGTGGAGCCCATATAGACCTTAACCGCAAAGACCTCCCTGCAGTCCTCGAATGGACCCCCGCCCTCAACAGCGCCCAGAAAGAAGCCTATGTCTATGGGGGACTCCCTTCCCGCCCTCTTTACCTTCTCCTTGATGCCCTCAAGGTCCGTTACGGGGGGAGTGTTGTTTGGCATGTCAAGGACCGTGGTCACCCCGCCCACGGCGGCGGCCGTGCCCCCGGTACTGAAGGTCTCCTTCCATTCAGCCCCGGGGGTTCTGAAATGTACGTGGGGGTCTATTCCCGCAGGGAGCACCCACCGGTCTCCGTAGTCAGTCCTGGGGAAGGAGTGGGGGAGGCTTTTCGCCACCCGCAGCACCCTTCCATCCTTCACCCCTACCTCGGCCTGCTGAAGCTCTCCCCGGTAGAAGACCCTGCCGGAAATTACAAGGTCGTAGTCCATCAGAGCTCCACCTTTTTTATCTCTCCCCGGGGGCTCTCCTCCGCGAAGATCTCACCCTGAAAGCGGAAAAATCTCACCCTGCCCTCCCTCCAGTCCCCGGGGGGTATCCCGGCCTTAACGCATGTCTGATCCAGAAACTCCTCCTCGTTCCAGTTCCACTCAACGGGGACCTGCGGGAGGAGCAGTCCCCTGAAGGGGCCCTCCTGGGCGATGAGGCCATCCCTGCCTATCTTTATCTTCTTCGGGAGCTCCCCCGGGTCCCGGTACTTTATCTCCTCCGGAGGCGTCAGCAGGGTCACCTCCACCACGATCTCGTCCATCTCCTCCGCTCTCACAGGGATGAATCTCGGATCCCTTGTGGCGGCGGATATGGCTGAATCAAGCAGGGCATCTATAAGGGGCAGGTGGGGCTCCGGGAAGCCTATACAACCTCTGAGCTCTCTCCCCGGGTATGTGTTCAGTGTCACGAAAACCCCCATTTTCCTCTTGAAGAGCGGTGGAAGTGGGGGAAGGTCCATCTCCCTCCCCTCAAGATACGTCTCTATCCTCTCCCTGGCAAGCTTCACAGCCAGTCTTCCATCCCGGTCTGAGATGAGGCTCATAAAAACACCGCTTTGTAATTAGCTCCCCACCTTTTAACTCTTTCCATTCCCCGGGGGAAGCCATCAACTTTAATGATAACCTTGGCGGGTGAGACACTCTCAATCCCTTCCTGCGAAGAGCCCTGAGGGGAGGAGATGCAGGTCTTTAATCTTCTTTAACTCAGAAACTGTCCGGCTGAGACTCCTGCAAGGATAAAATTAAAATACGATGAAATAATTTAAAACTGCCTTTATATGCCTAAAGGGGTGAGATGTTATGAATAAAAAGTTGCTGATTGGTATTTTACTGGCTGTGGTGTCTCTGGTTCTGATGGGAATATCTCTGGCAACTCCCTGGTATCATCAGAGTGTGGAGCTCACTTTGCTGGGGACGACAACCGAATCTGATACCAAATACTATCTAAACCATGTGGAATACGAGATAGACGGCGAGACAGAGTCCACCGATTACGATGATTTAGAGGATAACAAAGTCGTTGACACCTTCCAGACCACCCAGACAATGGCTATCCTAGGAGTTGTGGGCACTATACTAGCACTGCTGGGGGTTGCATTAGTGGCCATGAAAAAGCTGGGCAAAAAGATTGCCATAATCCTTGTCCTTGTAGGACTGATTCTGGCAATAATAGCACCACTGTATCTTATGGCCACTTTGCCGGGAGCCTTCAAGGAGGCTGGCGAAATTGCCGGAGAGAAGGGCCCGCACAAGAGTTTCAGCGGCTCTTCAAAAGAGAGTGGAGAGGAGGGTGAATATAAAAACTCTTGGGGTCCAGCAACCGCATGGTACCTCGCTCTTGTGGCCGCACTGCTGCTGATAATACCCCTCATCCTGCTACTTATATACAAGCCCGAATGAATGGGCAGAAAACACCGCCGAGAGATCATTATATTGTTACAACCGCTTTGAGCTGAACGGAAGGGGGAAGGTGGAGGGATGATGCACTTCTGACCATGGGATTCGCGAGGACCCTCTCTAGCAGGAGTGAGTCATCTGTGGAATTGCACTGGGTGCAGGCGATGTTGTGACAGATAAAGTGAAGGAGCTGGTTGTGGACCCCTACTTCCTTCGCAGTTCCACCATACAGCAGGCAGCAGGGCCAGTACCGGTGGGGGAGTTGACTTCCGTGGAGACAAGGCCAGGGCAGGGTGAGTAAAAAATAAGTAAGCTGAACATTTTTATCCACCATGGGCGAGGGTAAACGGTTTCTGCTCTCACTCACAATCTTCTCATTAGTGGCCGGAGGGGTGCTCGGGATTGACCACTACGTTGGGCCCATTGAGGAGCCCGAGGGATACAAGATACTGGACTACTCTGCGGCCCTCTACCCGAACGGAACCCTGGAGGAGGTATACACCTACCTGGTCAAGAACGATGGAGAATTTCACGTTCTCTACAGAAGCTGGGGGAGCGAGGTCAGATTCGCCCGGGGAGAGGGGGAGAGGGTCATCCCGATTGACGTCAACGTGACCCCCTCCGAAGGCTGCATAGGCTACGCCTGTAGCTCCCTGGGCCAGCTGGAGACCTACCACGGAAAGGACCTCACAATCTACAGCTCCGACTACGTTAAGAGGAACGAGATGGGAATATACTGCAGGGAGGGGTTGAGGAAGGGGACATATGTGGTGAGGTACACTGTGAAGATCTATCCGGAGCTTCAAAAGGGGAGTGACGGCTACCTCCTTCACATAACCTTCTCCGAGGATGGAAGCGCGTATGAGAGGGTGGCCATAAGGTTGACAGGCTTTGACGTCGAAGATGTTTGGGTGCCCTCCTACATGGAGGCTGCCGGCGAGGAGAACCTCACCATAAGAACAAAGGAGAGAATAGACGGCCCCCTAACAGCGGCGATCCTCTTAAAGAGCGTTCCGGAAAACTTCACCAGAAGTGGGCTCGCCGAAGTGAAAAGCGCCTCCCGTGAGGGGAGGTGGTCCATCCGGAAAGTGAATCTGCTCTACATGTTCTCCCTGGGCACGTATACGGTTGTGAAATACTACTACATCCTCTTTCCTGTCTTCTTCCTAGCCCTCTACCTTCTCCTTGGAAGGGAGAAGTACCCGGGGCGCGTGGAGAGTGAGAGAATACTGCCCCCCCCGGAGAAGACCGCCGTGGATCGTGAGCTACATATTCGGCGGATACGGGGGCAAGAAGATATGCTCCGAGGGGCTTCTGGCTACACTGCTGGACATGAAGAGGAAGGGGTTAATACGTATCGAGGGGGGAAAGATCTACGTTCTGTCGGATTACACAACCGACCCCTTCGAGAGAAGGGTTCTGGACTTTCTGAGGAGACACTCCGGGAAGGACGGGCTGGAGCTGACCAAGATAAAAGGCGCCCTCACCACCGGGGCGGATGCGGAGCTGAAGGAAGACCTTCTAAGACTTCTTAAAGCGGATGGGGAGATATTGGAGTACAAAGAGGAGTTCCTTGAGGATTACGTGCCCTGGGCCCAGTACTCCTACATCGTGCCTTCCCTTACCATTCTTATGATTCTTTTCATTCTGGTGTTTTTTTATGTCCAGCTTCCGGAGCTACATCGAGTCGGCCCTTGTGTACTCCGCACTGGGGCTCTTTCCACTTCTCACTGACAACCCTATAAGGAGGTCTTTCGTCACCCGCTGGAAGAACGATTACTACAGGGAGAAACTTCAGTGGGACGCCTTCAGAAAGACTGTAAAAGAAAAGAAGATAGACCCCGAGACTGTTGAAGACCCGCTGGTGGAGGACTGGATCATATACGGTACCGCCCTGGGAGTGGGTAATGAGGCCTACGATAAGCTCCTCACATACTCAGGGTCCGCCGGGGTTCTGCTTCTCGGATACCCCTCCTTGAGTGGAACCTTCTCCACCCTCCCCTCCCTGAAATATATCAGCGGAGGCGCCCCGGGGGGAGGGGGCGTGGCAGGAGGAGGCTTCGGCGGTGGTGTGGCCGGGGCAAGGTGAAAAAGGACTTCTTTGATACGTGGACTTATGCAAGTGAATATATTTAATCCCCCCACGTAAAGATTTAAATATTGGCAGAAGAATATTCCCCTTGATGGGTCTGCTATCTGTGTGGTGGAGAGTTTGCTATCACTGGAGGATTTGCCATGACCGAGTTTTCTTCCTTTGACGAGTTCTTTAGGGCCGCTACAGGTTATGCTCCATATCCGTATCAAAGAAGATTCGCAAAAGCCGAACCTTTGCCGGAGCTTCTGAAAGTGCCAACCGGGGCAGGCAAAACTGCCACTGCGATTCTCGGCTGGCTATGGCGTAGAAGGTTCGCTTCAGATGACATCTTAAAAAAGACACCACGGCGGCTGGTCTATTGCCTCCCCATGAGGAATCTCGTTGAGCAAACCTATGAAGAAGCAATAAAATGGCTATTCAATCTCGATCTCCTCGCAGGGGAGGCAGAGTTTAACGGAAATAGATTAGTGAAGTACCATCCGACAATTGAGGAAGGTCTAGACGGGAAGATTCCCGTTTACATGGTAATGGGAGGGGAGGTAGAAACCGAATGGGATGCATATCCCGAGAATGAAGCCATCATAATAGGTACCCAAGATATGCTTCTCTCGAGAGCTCTCAACAGGGGTTATGCCATGAGTCGCTTCAGATGGCCTCTTCATTTTGCTCTCCTGAATAATGATGTTATGTGGGTCCTCGATGAGGTGCAACTAATGAATTCGGGCCTGCCGACCTCCGCCCAACTGGATGCGTTCCGAAAGATTTTCGGGACTTTTGGGCCCTCACACACCCTTTGGATGAGTGCTACATGTGAACCTGCTTGGATATCAACACCTGACAGAAGCCCCCCAGAAGAGGGGAGAACACTGGTGCTAAATAGAGAAGATAAAGAAAAAGAGCCGTTGAAAAGTAGACTGCACGCTCATAAAGAGATTGAATTTACTCACTTCAAACTGGAGGGGTTCAATAAGAAGGATATACAAGCATACTCTGAAAATGTGGCAACGTTGCTGGAGAAAGAAGCTCAGAATCATGCTTCATCCCGTCCTCCTCTGATACTCATCATCATCAATACCATAGAACGTGCCCAGGAGCTTTATCTGGTCCTAAAGAAGAAGTTTAAGGATATAGACGTGCGCCTCATACATTCCGGTTTCAGGCCCGAGGATAAAAAACGGCTTATAAAGATTCTAAAAGAAAGACCTGATAATGAAGAGTTCCCAAAACACGGCAGAATAATAGTCTCCACTCAAGTAGTCGAAGCCGGAGTAGACATCTCTTCAAGCCTTCTCCTCACCGAGCTTGCTCCTTGGGCAAGTGTTGTACAGAGATTGGGAAGGCTCAACCGCCGGGGTGAGTATAAGAGATCAAAATGTATAGTGTTAGATTTTAATCTGGATGTGAAAAATGCAGAACTCATTGCCTTGCCCTATGAGCTGAAAAGTCTGAAAGAAAGCAGAGAGATTCTAAAATCGCTTACCCTAGCATCTCCCATAAAATTAGAGGAAGTTCCCTATAACATTTCGTATCAACCCGAATATGTTCTGAGAAGGCGAGACCTGATTGAGCTATACGATACCACACCTGATCTTACTGGAAAAGATATTGATGTGTCCAGATACGTAAGAGACATTCAAGAGAAAGACGTGTATGTGTTCTGGAGAAACTGGGGTGATGAGGATAGTGCCCCACCATCCGATTTACCTGCACCACAGCGGGAGGAGCTATGTTCCGCTTCCATAACATCCTTCCGTAATTTTATTGCCAATCGGAAAGCCTGGTATTGGGACCACCTCGCCGGGGAATGGGATTTGGCTAGAGAGAATAAAATCGTCCCTGGCAGAATCTTCTTGTTACACACAGACTCTGGTGGATACAGTGCAGAGTTAGGATGGAGGGCTGACCTAAAGAAACCGGTCGAACCTGTTGAAATTAGCGAAAGAGCGTCATCTGACTATATGGATGATGATGCCAAAAGTAGAGGAGAGAAGTGGGTCTCTCTTGAAGAGCATGCAGAAGAGACGGAAAGTGCTATGGAAAAACTGCTCAGCAGACTCTCTCATATGATAGGGGAGGAATACTATGATATCTTGCGGGTGGGTGCAATGCTTCACGATCTGGGTAAGGCACATCCGATTTTTCAAAAAGCAATTGGTAGGGAATCTCCGGACACAACAAAATTGTGGGCGAAAGCCCCCCATTCTGGACCAATTAGATATGAGAGAAAACATTTCCGGCACGAGCTTGTCTCATCTCTGATTATTTTACAGAATAGAGATCTACTCACAGGCTTTTCTAGTTCCCTGGTAGACCTGATTTCATATCTCGTAGGAGCTCATCATGGCAAGGTTCGAATGGCAATCCGATCCTACCCTGATGAGGAGCCACCAGAGGCAGCAGGAGAAGACCCGATTAGGGAAAAAAGGTATGCACTTGGAGTCTTAGAGGGAGATGTAGTCCCACCGATAAAGCTTAGGAGCTTCAGCTTCCCGGAAACGGAAATAGACCTCACTATTATGGAAATAGGAAGCACAGAGGACAATCCTTCATGGATAGAAAGAACTACACAGTTGAGGGATGGCTTGGGCATATTTAAGCTGGGATACCTGGAATCCCTCGTTAGAATCGCTGACTGGAGGGCTAGCTCCGCCGATTATAAGTGGGGGTGATAATATGATGGAGCACGTTCTTTGTGGGTGCAAAGCAGAGCCCCTGATGAGCTATCTCAAATCGCTGGGAGTGTTCAAGATAGTATCTAGACAAGCGGACGTGGAGGCAAGGGGATACTGGCTCCATAAGACCTTTGCCGTCAGGACGCTTCTTCAAAAAGAGGATATCTTGGACTTCTTTCTCCACAGATACGCACCTACCCCCCTAATTATTCCCTGGGGTGCAAGAAGTGGTTTCTATAGGGAGAGTTCTGAGAAACAAGCAAGGAATGCTCTTGAGGCTCTAACAACGAATGATGATGAAAGATTCAAAAGCTTCAGAGAGGTAGTGAAGAAAACGTGCGAGATTATTAAAAGAGATTTCGGCGGGAGAAAGCCCAAGGAGGAGGAAAAGCTCAGAATGCTTCGGATATTGCGTAATGAACTCCCCGAGAGCGCAGTGGAATGGCTTGACACATGCTATACTCTAACCACAACGACTGCCGGAAGGTTCTTTCTTCCTCTGCTTGGTACGGGTGGGAATGAAGGTAGCGGGAGTTATGGATCAAATTACCTTCAGGCTCTTCAAAAACTGCTTTGTGAATGGGGTCCCGACTCTGAAAAAACCATAAGCCTTCTCCGACATTCTCTTTTTAATGAGGGGAATCCCAAGTTGTCAGCTCTTTCCACTGGCCAGTTCTCTCCGGGTGCTGTGGCCGAGGTGAACGCATCTGAGGGCTTCCTCAGCAAGAAGAAGGTTATCAATCCGTGGGATTTTGTTTTTGCCATGGAAGGTACAACACTTTTTGCAGGTGCTACCACGAGAAAGCTAACAAGTGTTCAATCAGTAGCTGCTTCGTTTCCTTTTATTGTAGAATCCTCAGGCGCCGGGGTATTCCATATGGGAACTAAAGAGGACACCTATGGAGATATTTATGAATTCTGGCTTCCTTTATGGAATCGCCCTGCTACATACACAGAGATTGAACACATGTTTAGGGAGGGAAGAGCGGAAATAGGGATGAGATTTGCTACTAACGGACTTGATTTCGCAAGAGCAATAGCATCTTTGGGAGTGGACAGAGGAATCACCGCATTTATAAGATACGGGAGGCTCAAGAGACAGGGTAGCGGTAATAATGCTAATCCAATCGCCATACCTTTGGACACGATGGAAGTGAGAATGGTAAAAAATATTCGCCTAATTGATGAGGTTGAGCCCTGGCTCAATAGAGTGAGATGGGCCGCTAACACACAGCAGGAAAGTGTTGCGGTGAAGTACAAAGCCCACTTGAGGGATATTGAGAACGCCATTTACAACTTCTGCAAGAAGGGAGGTTCAAAAGCCCTGCAAAATATATTAAGATCTCTTGGGAGAGCAGAGAGGTCTTTCGCTGTAGGGGGCACGGCCGAAGAAAAGCCCGTCCCTCCTCTAAGCAACTTATCTCCCGAATGGTTAAGAGCTTCATATGACTATTCACCTGAGTTTAGAATCGCAGCGGCGCTGGCCTCCATACGGAACAAGGAGATAGGAACCTTTAGGAGACATATGGAACCTGTAGATGAGCACGGATGGGGGTGGGATGACAACAGTTCTCGTACAACTGTATGGGGCAGGCGCCCTCTGGCCCAGAATCTCACTGCTATCTTGAAAAGAAGAATTATGGAGGGGTTGAGAAAGAACGTACCGTATGTTCCAATAAATAGCAAGGTCAAGGTTCCTTTGAGCGACGTTAAGCTTTTCTTACAAGGCAGTGTGGATGACACAAAGATAGAGGAGCTTCTCTGGGCGCTTATAGCAATACGCTGGTGGGAGTATACACCGAACAAACATTCCATGCCCATGGATAAAGACAGCGTGGCGAGACCGCCTTCAATTTACTGTCTTCTAAAAACCCTCTACCTGCCGGGAAAAATCACTCCGAAGAATGTTGATGGAAACCTTGAATGGCACGTAGATGCGAATGCTGAGGAGGGAATCCACATTCCACCAGTTCCAGAAGTTCTAACATTAGTTGAAAGTAATAGGCTTGAAATGGCGATAGAAAAGGCTGTAAGAAGGCTTAAAGCGTCAGGCTTACCGACGATGGGAAGCATTAAAACAAAAAGTTTTCCTGATTTTCTAGTAGACATCGATAGATATAGACTCATTGCATCACTTCTGATACCGGTATGGGAATATAACAAAATCCTGGACAATATCCTCTCACCCTCCTTAAAAGATAATTTAATACAAAAAGAGGTGATCAAATGGTAGAAAAAATAGAAGAGTTTTTTGAGGGTATTAAAGACGAGCCAAGGCTGTTGATGGAGGTGGAACTGAAGCCATTACAGGGAGAGAGGTTTCAACCGACGGGTTTCCCTGATCTCGGGCCAGCGGAGTACCTATCTCCCGATGGAAGAACAATGCTTCTTGTAGAATCCACCCAGTCAATGGCCAACCGTCTAGAGAGTGTGTGCTGGGATGATGATGCAGAGGACCTGATAGAACCATTGAGAGGGCTGCCGTATATTCACGTAGATCTTGGGGACGGGAGTTACACCAATTCTATATTAGAAGCCCACCGAATAAATTCCGAGTACATTATGAGAAACAGCGATTTCAAGAAGCAATTAGAGGCCGAGTTAGATACTTCCAAAGAGAAACCCATAAACTTCAAGAATGTCTACCGCGCCCTCCTCAAATACGATGTGAACTCTCTGATACACGGGACGTTTTTGGAGGAAATAGATGGCAGAATTAGAGTGCCCAGGATGCTTTCCTCTTTTATAGAGGCATACGATGTGAACCCTGTTATGAGCGGTGGGGTAAAGTTCAGCAGAGTGAGTCCCCAAAAAAAAGAAGGAGTGGGCCATGTGCCCTATTCTAGGATGGAATACACTGCCAAAACGATAAAGGCGTTTTTCAACATAGACCTCGCGGGGATAAGAGGTTTTGGGCTTGGCGAAGACGTAGAGAGACTGCTTGTTCTTCTCTCCCTATACAAAATCAGAAAGTTCCTGAGAGAGGGACTAAGACTCAGAACAGCCTGCGATCTAAAAGTTGTTGGCGACCTCAGAATAACATGTCCCCAAAAGGAGGGGCTAGAGGTCCCGGACCTGAAAACCCTAGAGAAGGCCTTACCTGAGATAATAAAGGAATGCAGTAAGAAAGGATACTTCGCAGATCCCCCGGTAACAAAAATAAAATACAAGGATTGAGACCATGATAGCAGTTCGAATTAGATTCACTGCGGGAAGATATCACGCCACCATTTGGGGAAAACATGTGAATGAGGCAATTCCAGAATGGCCACCTTCACCGTGGAGATTATTGCGAGCACTCATTGCTACATGGAAAAGAAAGACGACATGGGTAGAGGAGAAGAAAGTTCGGGAGATAATTAGCAAATTGCTCGAACCCCCATATTTCAAACTTCCACGGGCATCTGTAGGGCACTCAAGACACTACATGCCATGGAGCAAACAGTGGGCCAAGCAAAGGGATCAGTCCAGGACGATGGTTATAGATACCTTCGTAGTGGTTAATCCAGAAGATTACCTAGAAATATACTGGCCCAATCAGATACTTAGTGAAGATCAACAGAACATTCTTGAGGAGCTTTTGAAAAGGCTCTCATATCTTGGAAGAACAGAGTCGTGGTGCGAGGCATCTCTCATCAAGGAGAGGAGAGACCTAATAGTAAAGGATTCTGGACTAGTAGATGAAGCGACAGGAGAAGTTGTAGCCCCAGTGAGACCTTACACCGGAAAACTTTCTGAAGACGAAGAGCTTGTAGAAGTACTGGTTCCCTCCCGTGAAATAGATCCTAAGGCCCCCCTAAACGAGGAACATCCGTTACTTGTAAGAACCGGTATTCTCCGGGAGAAAGAAGGCAGAATAGATCCCCCAGGCAGTAAGTGGGTTCTCTACGTGAGAAACAAAGAGTGCTTCACACCACAGCTAAAGAGCGAACCATTGACAACTGATATTAAGCCAATAAAGGTGGTGAGATACAAATTCCACAGCACAGTCCCACCCCGCATCACTGAAACACTAGAATTAGCCTACCTAGCGAGAATAGCGGCTATGGGCATTTACGGAGGAAAAGAAAAAAGGCGCTCTCCAATACTTTCAGGGAAGGGCGAGGATGGAAAGCCCCTGAAGGGACATACTCATGCCTTCTATTTCATCACTGATGAAGACAGGGACGGAAAAGCGGATCATCTCACAATATACTCACCAAATGGCTTTGACATGGAACACCAAAAAGCTCTCCTCCAGATGAAAAAGCTCTACCCTAGAAAAGAAGGTGCAGACATCTATCTACTTCTCCTCGGAATGGCCGAAGACCCAGATGAATTGAAGAGGTGTCCAATTTTCATGGAATCGATGGTTTGGTATTCTTCCACACCATATCTTCTAACCCGGCATCCAAAGCTTGCAAGGGACGGGAGCTGGAAGGTGAAGGACCTACCGGAGGGCATTCAAATTCTAATTCCAGAAAAAATAACCCCTCACCCATCAAAGGAACACTTACTCACACATTACGGAATTCTGCCAGACATGTCAAAGATTCAGGTTGACGGGCCACTTGATCAGATTCTTCTTGAAATGGAAAGAAGAGGATTGCCAAAGCCGGAGAAGATCACACTTTATCCTTCATGGTTCCTAGGAAACAGACCCCACAGGTGGCTAGAATTCAGAAGATACCGTAGAGGAAGACCCGATCCGCCCATAGGAATTCCTTATGGTTTTAAATTGCATTTCAGTGAGCCTATAAAGGGACCAATTGCACTGGGCCACGCATGCCATTATGGAATGGGGCTTTTCCTCCCTGAACTTTGACGGTGAAAACTCTCCGGGAGACGCCCCCGTTGCCGGTGCGGGCCTATCCGAGCCGGACGGATAGGGGCTAGTGAGGATATGAGGGCATCGGCCCAATCTAGCTGGCCACCACCGGAAGGAGGATGTTATCATGATGGAGAATGATGATATGACCGCTCCTCTCATACCTGTCCGAATACTCAACGAATTTGTTTATTGCCCTCGCTTGGCATACATAGAGTGGGTATGCGGAGAATTCGAAGATAACATCGACACCCTTGAAGGACGATATCAGCACAGACGTGTAGACAGACAGGAATATAAGATAGAAGGTGACACCATACGTTCCGTTGTATTATCTTCCCCAAAACTAGGCTTGGTGGGTAAGATAGATCTAATTGAGCTACATGAGGATGAAGTCGTCCCTGTCGACTATAAAAAGGGCGACATCCCTAGAGTGAGGCAAAAAGCCTATGAGCCAGAGAGGGTTCAATTGTGTGCTTTTGGCCTAATTCTAAAGGAGGCAGGACATGCCTGTAGCAAGGGGGTTCTATACTTCGCGGGTTCAAAGAGGAGAGTTGTTGTTAAGTTCGATGAACGTCTTATCACTAAGACCACAAATTACATTCAGAGGATGAGAGAGGCGTTCCTGCATGATAGGATACCTCCTCCTTTGAAGGAAAGTAAGAAGTGCTTACGATGCTCCCTTGCTGGGATATGTCTACCAGATGAGACAAACTTATTGCAGAGAGTTACTAGAAATGTTCGGCCCATTTATGTAAAGCAGGATTCATCTCACCCCGTTTATGTAGTTGGACATGACACCTCCATTAGAAAATCAGGAGAACGTATGATTATTGAAAAAGAGAATAACAAGAAAATAGAGGTCCCGCTACGAAATGTTTCTGCTCTGAACATTTTCGGTTATTCGCGGGTGACGCCACAACTGCTCCGAGAATTATTGACCAGAGGGATCCCAGTATACTATTTCACCACGGGAGGATGGTTCTATGGGTGCTCAATCGGCTATTTCCATAAGAATGTGATTCTCCGAAAGAAGCAGTTTGAGATCGCCGCAAACCCTGAGGAGTCCATAAAGATAGCAAGAAAGTTCGTGGAGGGTAAATTAAAGAACTCCCGAACTATGCTGCGTAGGAACCACCCAGACCCACCAGAAGATTCTCTAAGAATATTGAGGAACCTTGCTATGGCCTCCAGGAAGGTAACCAACCTGGAGGAACTCCTTGGCATTGAAGGCAGGGGTGCTCATATATATTTTTCAGAGTTCAAAAACCTTCTAAAAAGCCAGGATTTCAATTTCGAGGAGAGAAATAAGAGACCTCCAAGGGACCCAGTAAACGCCGTCCTATCATATCTATACTCTCTTTTAGCAAAAGAGTGTTTTACAGCCCTTCATTCTGTGGGATTTGACCCGTATATGGGATTTTATCATAAGCCACGATATGGAAAACCCTCTCTTTCTCTGGATTTGATGGAAGAATTCAGGCCAATTATAGCAGATTCCGTGGCACTAACCCTTTTCAATAACAATGTACTATTGCAGACTGATTTTATTATCACCCCTGTAGGTTCTACGCTTACATCTGATGGGAAAAAGAAGGTCATAAGAGAATACGAGCGAAGACTCAAGACGGAGATCAAACATCCTCTCTTCCACTACAAAGCTAGTTACAGACGAATTATTGAGATTCAGGCAAGAATCTTATCAAGAGTGGTAATAGGTGAGCTAAACCAATACACACCTTTTTTAACAAGATGAGGGTTCTCTCATGAAAAATCGTTTGTATATTGTTAGTTACGATATAAGGGATCCAAAGAGGTTAAGAAAAGTGGAGAAAACAATGAAAGGTTTTGGTTGGAGATTGCACTATTCTGTATTTCGCTGTCATCTGACAGAAGGAGGGCTTATTGAATTGAAAGCCGCACTGGATGAAATAATAAATCATGACGAGGATCGTATAATGATAGTGGATATGGGGCCGTTATCGAGGTTTTCGGATAGGAGAATCATCTTTCTTGGCCAGAAGCCTCCTGAGATACATGATGGGGAGCTGATATTCTAAAGGAATGGATTCCTGATAGAGACGATCCTTCCTCCGTTCACTGCGAGAGGTTCGGTGATTTAGATTCCGCTCTAAACCTCTCGTAGAAGGCCAATATAGTCCAATTTTGACCTAATCACCGAAAAAACCCTCAGTTTTGCCGAGATTACAGCGAGCTCTCGCAGAATTAAAAATTTATATAGTCGCCAGTATAGCTATTATCATAGCCGCTCTGTCCACAATCAAAAGATTGTGGCCCAATTGAAGGCTCTTCAGCCCACTGCAGGATCTCCGCAATGACCTCTCTGTCCACAATCAAAAGATTGTGGCCCAATTGAAGGATGAAGAACAGGCGGAACTTCCGCCATATTCCCCTGCTGTCCACAATCAAAAGATTGTGGCCCAATTGAAGGGGTACTACACCATAAACCGCTATGGGTTAGAAGCGGCTGTCCACAATCAAAAGATTGTGGCCCAATTGAAGGCCTCATCATCTCCGGGCTCCGGGGACTGTCGCTGGCTGTCCACAATCAAAAGATTGTGGCCCAATTGAAGGATGG
>Ga0180301_10002026_pt1 | contig 15927 bp, 14 predicted proteins | sample GuaBasSediGuay16_FD_121797 | JGI IMG/M metagenome (GOLD analysis project Ga0180301, IMG submission 121797) | Subseafloor sediment microbial communities from Guaymas Basin, Gulf of California, Mexico - Guay16, Core 4569-2, 12-15 cm | ecosystem: Environmental > Aquatic > Marine > Hydrothermal... | reverse complement strand
TACATGACATTTTGGCATACCAGCGGGATCCGATATTTCCTGAGTCAATCACAGCGCTTAGGCTTTTGGCTGCTATTTGTTGTCTGCCATCATGTCACGGTGTGAATCCTTTACATCTGGTTCTCGGAAGTAAGGGTGGAAACGGCTCTTGTTTTATGCGCTAGTTTAACGTTTTTGTGGCACTTTAATTGCACGCCAAAATATAAGGCAATTGTTTTAGTACTCTCCGGATCAATGAGTTTTAAGGGACTTGAGGGTACAGAGATGCAGAAAGGTCAGAGTCAGTCCGGTGGGCTTGCGCATAACCAAGCGGAGAAAGAGGAGGTGTATTACCAGTGCAAGATCTGCAATTTTGTGCTGAAACAAAAAAGAACGGATCCTCCCTCTTACTGCCCTCACTGCGCTGTAAACCACCTTAAAGGTGAAATGGTCATAATGGAGGAGTATTCCAGGAAAGGCGAGGGGGCTGATTCTTGTTAACACAACTGCTACTACTAGAATAAAGGAGGTTGTCGTAATGGATGAAAAAGAATGGATAGTGGGGACTGATGTCGGAGGCACATTCACCGACATAATCGGCATTAATACGAAAACGGGAGAACAAAAGCTCGGCAAGGTTTCAACAACACCACCCACGTACTATGAAGGAATCATAAATGGCCTGAAGAAGGCAGCCCTTTCAGGGGAGAGCACGCGCTCATTCAGGCATGGAGCCACTGTTTCGACCAACGCTGTGGAAGAAAGAAAAGGAGTAAAGACAGCTCTGATCACCACGCATGGCTTCCGCGATGTACTGGGTGGGGGTCGCGCGGAGAGGATTTCGGCCTTTGAACTCGACTGGGATCCTCCTGAGATAATTATTCCCAGAAGGAACGTTCTGACTGTGAGGGAAAGAGTGAGCCCGTGGGGTGAGGTGGTTATCCCCCTGAACAAGGACGATGTGCGTGTGGCAGCCAGGAAATGCAGAAAAAGAGGAATTGAATCAATTGCGGTTGTTTATATGGACTCCTTCATGCATCCTGAACACGAGATTAGGACCAGGGAAATTCTTCAGGAGGAGCTCCCCGATGTAGATGTCACAATATCCTGGGATGTTAGGCCCGAAATGCTTGAGTTTGAAAGGACGACAACAACTGTTTTGAATGCATATGTCGCCCCAATCATGAAAAACTATATGGCAGGCCTCAAGGATCTTCTGAAAGACACCTGGCGATTTGAAGGGCCTGTGCTGATAACCACGGGCTCTGGTGGTCTGGTTGGGATTGAAGAGGCAATCAAGCTTCCTGCCGTGACATTCCATTCTTCACCGGTATCCGGGGCAGTTGGCTTTGCCGGGTACTGCGGATCGCTGGCAGGTTTTGAAAACGTGATCGCGTTTGAGACAGGAGGAACGACCAACAACGTCTCAATGATCTACAAGGGCTCCCCTGCCATGACGCGGGAGTGGAAAATCCTGTGGAATGTCCCCTGCTGCCTGCCTTCAGTGGATACTATTTATATGGGAGCAGGAGGAGGCAGCATAGGATGGGTTGACAAGGGAGGCATCTTAAACGTGGGCCCCCAGAGCCAGGGAGCGGTGCCGGGCCCAGCCTGTTACGGCGGAGGCGGTGAATAGGCGGCCAATACGGACACCCAGATCGTTCTGGGAAGAATCAATCCCGATTACTTTCTGGGCGGGGAAATGGAGGTTTACCCGGAGCTGTCCTTCAAAGCACTTAAAGAAAAAATAGGCGACAAGTATGGGTGGAGTGCAGAGGAGGCTGCGTGGAACATGTACATGGTGGCAATGACAAACCTGATGCTTGGCATAAGGCTCCAGACGGTTTCTCGCGGGTGGGATCCCCGGGATTTTGCAATCGTCCCTTACGGAGGAGGGGGCGCCCTGTATGCCTGTGATATTGCAAGGGAGGTAGGCCTTACCTATGTTGTGGTGCCGCCTCTGCCGGGTTATGCCTCTGCTTTCGGAGCCCTCAGAGTTGATGTCAGGCATGAATTCGTAAAGCCTATCTTCACACTGGAAAGTGCCCTTGACTATGACAAAATCAACAAAGAGATGGACACTCTTGTTGAGCGTGCCATAGATACCCTTCGCAAAGAGGGAATAGCAGACAAGGATATGGTGATCCAGAGATTGGCCGATGTTAAATACTGGAGTCAGAGCACCCATTTTACAGTGGATGTTCCTGAAGGAAGAATAAAGGACATGAAAAAGATCACGGAAAATTTTCTAGCTGCGATGAAGAGCAAATATGGCTACACCCTGCCCCCCGGCTATGTGGAAACCGAGCTGGTGAACCTCAGGGTGATTGCCAGAGGACTTGTTCCTAAGCCTGAGATGTCGGAAGCTAAGACAGGAGGAAAATTAAAAGACGCTATGAAACCGAGGCGAAAAGTCTGGTTTAAGGACGCAGGTTTTGTTGAATCCGATATTTATGAGCGCGGTCTAATCCCTGTGGGAGCTACTTTTGATGGGCCTGCCATAGTGGAGCAGCCTGATACCACCACTGTAATTCCGCCAAGAAGCCACTGCAAGGTAGATAAATACGGTAATCTTATTATAAGTGTTGAGAGATAGGAGGAAGAAATGAGTAAGGACAAAGTCGAAATAAAAGAAGGTGTTAAAGAAATAAAGGAGCTCAAGCTGGACCTCATTACTTTCGAGGTATTGCGCAACGCATTTGTCTCAGCATGCTACGAAGGGAGCACCAGTATTGAGCAAATGGCATACCATCCGGTTGTCGGGATGGGTAGGGACCGCTCCAACGGTATTTTAACAGTTGACGGAGGGCTGGTAGCCCATGGCCATACCGACGCGGCAGCTCATTATGGATCATTTGAGGATTCTTTGATCAACCTTTTGAAGCACATACCCATGGAGAAGATGGAGCCCGGGGATGCATTCATGTTCAGCGATCCTTACGAGGTTGGCTCGCACGTAAATGACACGCACCTGTTCAAGCCCATCTTTTCCAAGGATGAGCTGGTAGCCTTTGCCTGCACCGTTGTTCACTGGCCGGATATGGGGGGTCCACTTCCAGGGACGTTCAACCCTGAGGCAACGACCTGCTATGCAGAGGGGCTTCGGATTCCGCCGATAAGGCTCTTTCATAACAATGAACTAAACGAAGAGTTATTCACTTTCTGGGCTTACAATATCAGGGGTGCCGTGGAGCGCCGTGGCGACCTTGCTGCCCAGTTTGGGGCGGCTAGCCTTCTGGAACAGCGGGTGCAGGATCTGTGTGCAAAATATGGAAATGATACGGTTAAGCTGGCTTTTGAGGAACAATTTAACTATACAGAACGACTGCTTTACCGCGAACTGGATGAGATTGAAGATGGGGAATGGGAATTTGATGATTATGGTGACCAGGATGTTATGGGGCCTGACAAAAGACCCATTCGGGTGCATTGCAAGTTAACAAAGAAAGGGAGAGACCTGACCTTTGACTGGACGCAGACAGATCCCTCACCTGTAAGTTCCTGGGGCGGCCCTAGGGGGACGTGCTTGAGTGCCAATTACCTGGGGTTTATGATAGGTTTCCCGCATCTGTTTCCGCTGAATCGTGGCATCACCAGGAACCTGAATATTGTGACAAAACCCGGCACAGCTGTTCATGTTGTGTTTCCCTCTGCAACAACGGGTTATTGCTCTGGGGCTTTTGACAAGGTTGAGTCTGTGACCATTGCGCTTATGTCCTCCATGCTGGCCAAAACCAGGCCCTGGAGGGTTTATCCGGGTTCTGTCAGTCTTACCAACTTGTGTATCGGGGGTTACAATCCCAGGACCAAGAAGGATTTTGTGCAATACACATTTTCAGTTGGCGGGGAGAATGCCAGGACCTTTAAAGACGGTAAGGATCTCATTTTCATGAGGTTTGCCAATGCAAAGACGATCCCCCAGGAACTTGAAGAGAGATGGTTCCCCATTCTCTACACGCGTTATGAAGCTGTTCCAGATTGGTGTGGGCACGGCAAGTTTAGAGGAGGGTTCCCCCTGGTAAGGGAAATTGACGTTCTCTCGGACGGCACATTGACGATCCATGGTGACCGGGAAGTCTACACACCCTATGGTATCGATGGGGGTACCAATGGTGGAGGCGGTCAGCTTATTATCAACAAGGGAACGGATAAGGAAAACAATGTCGGCATGTATGCTACCGGTATCAAGATCAAGAAAGGGGATCACATCTGGTTCTCGCAGAGCGGAGGCGGAGGAGTTGGAAGTCCTCTGGAGCGGGAGCCGGAACTCGTGCTTAAAGATGTAATGGACGGGTGGCTGTCACTGGAGGCAGCCCGGAAGTTTTACGGCGTGGTGATCAATGTGGGCGATGAGGAAGCGCTGGAGTACGAGATCGATCAGGAAGCGACAAAGAAGCTGAGGAAGGAAATGGAAAAAACACCGCTTCCCGAGGGCCGCTCAGCCCACCAGGTGCATCCCCTCGGAAAGAAAATACGCCCGGGCTGGTGGCCCACGTATGAAGAAGTCCAACCCCACATTACCGTTTCCAGGCCTCCTGGATGGTAGTTGTAAGGTAAAGATTTGGCGAAGGATCTGCCTTCCTTCATTCCCTTGGGAAACGGGAAAAAAGGTCCTTCGCCTCTAAAGATAACTGTTCACAATCCTATAGCAGTACAAAGGTGGAGGGATTACCATGGGGAAGTCTGAGTGGAAAGATATGAGGGAGTTCATAGAGTTTTGCGAGTCAAAAGGGGAAGTGAAACGAATAACGGAGGAGATAGATCCTGAGTGGGAGGTCAATGGAATCACGAGGATAGTATGTCAGAACCTGGGGCCAGTGCTGATTTTTGAAAATATCAAAGGTGCCGACTACCCTCTGGTTACAAACTTGATCGCCTCTGATAGCAGGTTCCTTTGGTCCCTTGGTATTGAGAAATGGAGCGAGTTCAATGATGAATGGATGAAAAGGACTGAAAAACTGACCCCGCCCGTAATGGTAAGTAGCGCACCCTGCCAGGAGGAAACCATTGAAGAGGCCGGTATCGACATTGGAAAAATATGCAACGTAAAGTGGCACAAACTCGATAAGAGTGCTTTCCCCGGTACCTTGTCCATTTCAATCACCAAGGATCCTGATACGGGAGAATTGAATGCAGGGATTTACCGAATGGAGCTTCAGGGGAAAAATCAATTGGGGTGGGGTGCGCCGGAGTATACCCACGGACGACAGCACTACATGAAATACGAGGAACTCGGAAAACCAATGCCCATGGCAGTAGTAACAGGCGTTGACCCTATCATAGAGATTGTGGCGGCCACCAGGACACCGCCGGGGATTGATGAATTTCACCTTGCCGGTTCCCTCAGGCGCTCACCTGTGGAGATGGTGAAATGTAAGACCATTGATATTGAGGTTCCGGCAACAGCAGAGTGGGTGTTTGAGGGCTTTATCCATCCTGGAGCCCGGCGCCTTGAGGGGACGGAGTGGTTCGGCGAATACACGGGTCACTACGGAGAAGCAAGGGAACTGCCTTACTTTGAAGTGAAACTGATAACCCACAGAAAGTCTCCCCTTTACCATGGAACGCGTGAGCAGTGGTATCCGAGCGAAAGCTTTTTCGCCAACGGCAGGACAAGTCAGGCCGAGGCCTATAAAACAATAAAAAAGCTTGTCCCGGGCGTGATCGATATGAGATGCAATGTGTGCTACGAGGCCATAGTCAAGATCAAGAAGCTTTTCAAGGGCCATCCCCAGCAGGTCATAGACGCGGTTTGGGGAGCCACCTATGGTCGCTACAAGCACGTTATCGTCGTGGATGAGGACGTGGACATATGGGACTACGAGAGTGTTCACTGGGCTCTTTCAACCAGGGTGAAGGCAGACAGGGATGTTACCATAGCTCCAAGAAGAGCAGGCCAGTGGCTGGACCCCGCCACCTCACTCAGGGAAAAGGGTTGGCAGACAGGATTGGGTATTGACGCTACCAAGCCCACTGAGGAATACGAGTTCTGGGGTGATCAAATCCCAATAACTGTTGACGATCCGGACATTGTTGAAAGAACCAAAGAGAAATGGGGAGAAAACCTGGAAAAACTAAAATAAGAGCATACTGAAAAGCAAGCAGGTAAGGAGCTGTCAGTGTTTGTTATCTTTTGCGCATTGTAAAAATGATGGAGGTGATACAATATGGCTGATTATCCGGAATACTGGAATGAAGAAATGGAGACGCTTTCTCCTGAAAGGTATCACGACGTTCAAGAGAAGGCCCTCTTGAAACAGCTTAAATACGTTTGGGAAAATTCCGCCTTTTACCAGAAAAAATTTGGTGAGGCCGGGATTGAACTAGGAGATATCAAGACCCTGGAGGATCTAAGCAAGCTTCCTTTCACTGAGAAAGCCGAGCTTCGAGAGAGCCAGCTTGAAGCCCCGCCCCTTGGAACCCACATCGCCTGCGCTATGGAAAAAGTAAGAAGAGTGTATTCTACGAGCGGTACCACGGGCAGGCCCACTTTTATAGGAGTCACCAAGAAGGATATCGAGGTCTGGCGGGAGGCGGCGTGCAGAGCTTTCTGGACAGGTGGGTTTCGTCCAAACAGCATAGTTCCTCTGGTGGTTGCTCCTTTTTTTATAGCAGCTTCCTACGCAGATGCTATAGAAACCATCGGCACGCTTGTACCCATAGGGGTTGGGGCCACGGACAGGCTGATAGGCGCATTTCAGAATATTGGCGCAAACGCCTTTCTGGCAACGTCCTCTTTTCCTCTTCATTTTGCAGCTTCCCTTCGAAAGAGGGGAATTGATCCCAAGAGCCTGGGAATCAAGGTCATCCTTGCAGGAGGGGAGCCCGGGGCGGCTATCCCCTCGGTGCGAAAAGAGGTGGAGGAGACCTTTGGATGCGTTTTCCTCGAAATGATGGGCAATGGTGACATGTGCGGACAAATCTGGTCGGAGTGCAGGTACAAGAGAGGGATGCACTTTGTTGCCCAGGGTATTGTCCATCCTGAAGTCATTAACCCTGATACCGGGGAGGCACTTGAAATAAAGGAAGGGACGAAGGGTGAACTTGTTTACACTTCGCTGGACAGGGAGTGCATTCCGCTGGTGCGTTTTAGAACAAGAGACCATATAGAGGTTACCCAGACGAGCTGTGAGTGCGGTCGGACCGGCTTCGGCATTCGGGTTTTCGGCAGGACCGATGACATGATTATTGTTCAGGGCGTTAACGTTTACCCGGCGGCAGTGCGCGATACGGTTGCGAGTCTACATCCAAGGACCACAGGGGCCATAGAAATCCAGCTCCACGAGCCGCCTCCAAAGGGATGGGAGCCGCCCATCCATATTAAGGTGGAGCATGGCAAAGATGCGGGGGATTTGAGTTCTTTGAAAAAGGAACTGGAAGCGCTGATAAGGGAAAAACTCATTTTCAGGGCAAATGTGGAACTGGTTCCGCCAGACAGTCTGCCCAAGTTTGAGTACAAGGCAAAACTTGTAAGAAAGCTCTACGAGGAGGAAGGCAAATAAAGAGCGCTCTAAGAACCACAATCTGATATAGGACAAAGGAGTACGCATAGGAGCTAACAAGAGATAGGCTGATCCTTTAAAGAATTAGCGGGTAGAGGGATTAACGGAGGTATAGGCAGTGAAAATCATATACGTAGATCCACAGAAGTGTACGGGATGCAAGGTTTGTGAAATAGTTTGCTCTCTTTTTCATGAAAACGAGATTAACCCCACAAAGTCGAGAATCTATGTGACGAGCTGGGAGCACGACGGCATTGATATTCCGATCGTCTGCCAGCAATGTGAGGATCCGCCGTGTGAGGAGGTATGCCCAACTCATGCAATATTCCGCGACGTACAAACAGGCGCAATGCTTATTAACGAAGCCGCATGCATCGGCTGCAGAATGTGTATCAACGCGTGCCCGTTTGGTGCTCCTACTGTTCGATCTGACACGGGAGAGGTTATTAAGTGCGATCTTTGCGAAGGAGAACCAAAATGCGTGGAGTTTTGTGAACCAAAGGCTTTGCAATACATTCCGGCATCTAAAGCTGCGATACTCAAGAAGCGTACAGCGGCAGAAAAGTACGAGGAACTGATGAAGAAAGTACTGGCGCCGGCAGGCTAGTGGTTGATGCCGGAAATTTTTCCATTAATACAGTGAGGAGGTATGCTCAGAATGTATGGTTGGGGAGGTTATATACTAAAAGCGTATCTGACAGATGCTAAGGTGATCAAAGACCCCTTGTCACTTGAATTTGCCAGGGCATTCCTTGGAGGCCGTGGCTTTAACTCCAAAATAATATATGATGGTTTTGATCCAAGCGTAACTGATCCGTTTAGCCCCAAGAACATAGTTGCCATAAGCCCTGGTTCTTTGTGCGGCAACACCCTCAGTGCCAGCAGGATCTGTGTGTCCGTTGCGCGCTCTCCTGTTACCCGTGTTTTTGGAGATGGGAATCTCGGCTCCTACTTTGGAGGGGAATTGAAATGGGCCGGATATGATTCCATTGTCTTTTACGGCAAGGCAAAGGATCTTGTCTACCTGAGAATAGAAGATGACCGCGTTGAGCTCAGAGATGCGAGGCATCTCAAGGGAAAGATGGTCTCGGAAACTGACGCTATTTTAAAAGAAGAGCTTGGAGATCCTGATGCAAGGGTAATCGCAATTGGCCCTGCGGGCGAGAATCAGGTCGCATCAGCGATACCTCTAGAGCTACACCGCGCGGCAGGGGCGTGCGGTACAGGAGGGGTGCTTGGTTCAAAGAATGTGAAGGCAATAGTGGTGAGGGGGACCAGGGGATCCAAAATAGCAAGGCCAAATGACCTCAAGGAAGCGTTCAAGAAAGTACACAAAAAACTCTTGAGTGGCCCTCATTATCCCATGTTTTCCACTTATGGCTCGGCTTCCTTGCTTGATCTATTCAATGAAAGCGGGATGCTTCCTACCTATAACTGGCAGGACAGGGAAGTTGAAGGTGTTGAGAAGGTGTACTCCACCGAGTTGAAGGAAAAATACGGCTTGAAGATGGTGGCATGTCTTGGCTGTGCAGTTCACTGCGAGCACTACTACGTGGTTAAGGAGGGTCCCTATGCTACAAAGGGAGCAGGGGCTGAGTATGAGGTAACGTGTGGCTTTGGGCCAAGGGCAGGTGGGGTAAAGCTAGATGCAATCCTGTATATAAACACCCTTTTAAATGACCTCGGACTGGACGTGGTGCAGGTTTCCAACTGGATCAATACCATGAGACACTGGTGGCAGGATGGGCTGATTGATGAAAGTGATACTGACGGCCTGGTATTTGAGTGGGGGGACTATGACAGCACGATCGAAGCAATCAGAAGGCTTGCTTACAGAAAGGGTAAATTCGGGAATAGTCTTGCAGGCAACATATTTACGTTTGCCAGAAGCATTGCCGACAAGAAGAAGATACCGGTGGAGAAATTGACGCGCTACTTGATCCAGATCAAGGGGATGACACAGTCTTCAGGAGACAACAGGCTCATGGGGATTGGGGCAGCCCTGTCACACGGGACCTCAACCAGGGGAAGCGATCATCTCCGGGGAGTCAACACGGATATATGGCTGCAGCAGGAAAAGGCGGAAGACATTTGGGGAATTCCCAGAGAGGTGGCGCAGCGCTTTCTTGATCTCGGGCTCTCTGATATGAACCGCTATGAGGGGAAAGAAGAATACGTGGCATTCATGGAAGATTACTGCGCGGTGACCGACTCTCTGGGAATCTGCAAGCGCCACACAGCCTGGGAAGGCATGGGACTTGGTCTGGAGGAAATGGCCGAGTATTTGAATGCGGTGACCGGGATGAATTACACCTGGAAAGACCTGAGAAAATGTGGAACAAGGATTTATAACGTTGAAAGGGCCATGCAAGCAAGGTATGGTCTCCGACGGAAAGATGATTTTCCGCCTGTCAGGTTCTTTGAAGAACCTGTGCCCTCAGGGCCCTTAAAAGGCGCTATTCTGGACAGGAAAAAATTCGACAAGTTGCTTTCAGCATATTACAGGCACAGGGGATGGAATGAGGAAGGAATACCGTTGGAAGAGACACTCAAAGACCTCGGCCTCGAAGATATTTCCAGGGACCTGAAAAAGAGGAAAATCATTCAGACAAAGAAGGCCGGCACCAGGTAAAGTGAAACAATGGGAAAAGTGAGGGTAAAATACTTAAACGTTTACTCCGGGTTGGCCGGCAAGAAGGAAGAATTTGTAAGCTTTGATGATCGCATTACATTGAAAGAATTACTCGACAGGATCATGGGTTCCCGGAAATTCAGGGACTCGGTGCTGGATCAGGAGGGCAAGCTTAAGCCCCATGTCTGGATTCTCGTGAATCGCGAACGAGTGGCGGATCTTGCAAGGGAACTGGGGGACGGAGACACCGTAGTGTTCAGTCTTCCCATTGTGGGGGGTTGAAAACACAGCCAAAATCAGGAGGGATAGGGTATGAGAAGCAGAACTCTGGGATATGCAATAGTGTCGATCTGCCTTGGTTTTTTTCTGGTAGCATCACCTGCTTATTCAAAGGACAAAATTCGAATCGGATTTTCAATGGCTTTGACCGGGATTTACTCTCAAGGTGCTGTTAGCCAGATGAATGCTTACCGGGTATGGAAAGAAAAGATAGATGAAGAAGGGGGTATTTTTGTTAAAGAGTTCGGCAAAAAACTTCCCGTAGAATTCGTTTACTATGATGACAAGAGCTCGCCTGAAACTGCCGTCAAGGTATATGAAAAACTAATCACGAGAGATAAGGTGGATCTTTTGTTTACCCCGTGGGGGACCACCATACATTTTGCAGTTGCCCCACTGGCTGAGAAATACCGTTTTCCCATGGTTGGAAGCACAGCCTCCTCGGTTAAGCTGCGACAAATAAAGAGCAGGTATTTCTGGTTCATCACCTCCTGCATCCCTGACAGGCAAATGGAGGCCCTGGTTGACCTGTTGAAACACCTGGGTGTCAAGACAGCGGCAGTCATTTATGTTCAGGATCTTTTCCCAAGAGAAAATTTGCAGTTTCTGAAACCTGCGCTGCAAAAGGCGAAAATTGAGACCATATTGATCAAGGATTACCCGATAGGGGTAAAGGACCTTACCACTGTGCTTGCACAGGTAAAGGGGAAAAATCCCCAGGCCCTTATTGCACTTTGTTACCCGGCAGACTCATTTCTCGTTACAGGTCAGACAAAGGGCATGGGGCTGAACCCGGATTTCCTGTTCGAGCTCGTCGGGCCTTCAATAGCGGCCTTTGGTAAAGCTTTCGGCAAGGCTGCAGAAGGCATTGCCACCATGGGGCACTGGAGTCCAAAAGGGCCATGGCCGGGTGCTAAAGAATTTGAGCAAAGGTACGTGAAAAAGTGGAAGATGAGGCCTGACTATCTTGATTCAGTTCTTTCTTATGTGGAATGCCAGATCATCGAAGAGGCTGTAGAGAAAGCCGGAACACTTGATCGGGAGAAAATAAGAGATGTCATTGCCGGGAACGAATTCCAGACGATAAACGGCCCAATTCGCTTTACGGGCGCCGAGAACCTCGTAACACCAAGTATGATACTTCAGTATCAAAAGGGAGGACTGGAAATCATTTGGCCGCCCGGCTCTGCTACAGCTGCGCCGCTTTTCCCAAAGCCACCGTGGCCAGCGAGACAGTAAGCCGGGGGCAGTAGCGGCAGGTCGACTTTTTGAGAAGCCGTAGACCTTTAACATTCAAGATAAGGAGGGTATCCCATGGAGAAGAGAAAAATGTCAGTTCTGGTAGTGGTGATTCTTGGTGTCTTGACGCTGGGTTTTTTTAGCATGTCTGCGCCCCAGGCGCTAGCCAAAGACGTAATGCCGGTGGGGTTTTCCATGTCTCTAACCGGCAAGTACGCGCCCGGTGCTGCCGGTCAGATGCAGGCTTATCAGCTCTGGCTGGACGTGGTGAACCAGAACGGGGGTATATATGTTAAGAAGTACGGAAAGAAACTCCCGGTAAAGTTTGTGTATTATGATGACAAGAGCTCAGCTGACACGGCCGTCAGGGTTTATGAAAAACTTATCACAAAAGACAAAGTTGACGTGCTCCTTTCTCCTTACGGCACTTCAATACATTTTGCGGTTGCTCCTTTGGCAGAAAGATATAAAGTTCCGATAGTGGGCAGTACCGCAGCCTCTGTCAAGCTGAGGGATATAAAAAGCCGCTACTTCTGGTTTATTACCTCCTGCGTGCCTGACAGGCAGATGAAAGCCCTTGTGGATCTCCTGAAGTACTTGAATATTAAGAACATAGCGATTATCTACGCGCAGGAGCTTTTCCCCAGGGAAAACCTCCAATTCCTTGACCCCTATGTCAAAAAAGCAGGCTTCAATGTAGTGCTCAAGAAAGACTATCCCATGGGAGCAAAGGATTTAACAACCCTGCTCTCGGAAGTGAAAGGGAAAAAGCCCCACGCGGTAATTGCACTCTGCTACCCTGCAGGTGCTTTCACCATTACCACCCAGGCTCAGGAGGTGGGACTCAACCCGGATTTCTTGTTTGAGCTGGTAGGGCCGGCTGTAGTAGTTTTCGGGCCCAAGTTCGGTGCCGCCACTGAGGGCATTGCAACCATGGGGCACTGGAGCCCGAAGGGCAAGTGGCCGGGCGCAAAGGAGTTCTATGACAGGTATGTTGCCAAGTTCAAAAGGAAGCCTGACTACCTGAACTCTGTACTTTCCTATACTGAATGCCAGATTGTTCAACAGGCCATTGAGGCTGTTGGCAGTTTTGATCGTGAAAAGCTGAGAAACTACATTGCGAACCATGAATTTGAAACCATTAACGGACCGATAAAATTTGCCGGGCTTGAAAACACGAAAACGCCCAGTATGATTCTCCAGTGGCAGAAGGGGGAACTGGAGATCATATGGCCCAAAGAGACGGCCACGGCCAAACCGCTATATCCGAAACCCCCATGGCCGAAGTAAGCGACGGATCCCATGGAACTTACCCGTATCCTGCAGATACTTTCAGCAGGGCTCATAATAGGGGGCATTTACGCACTTATTGCTGTGGGCCTGAATTTGATTTATGGAACCATGCGGCTTCTAAATATCGCCCACGGCGAGTTAATTATGTTGGGGGCTTACGTAACCTACTGGCTGTATACGCTTTACGGGGTAAGCCCCCTCATCTCAATGATCCTAGTCTCTGCTTTTTCCGCTCTGATAGGCCTGATTGTCTGCTGGAGCATCTTTCTGCCCATCATCAAGACCTCCAAATCAGCCGCTGTTCTTGAATCAAATTCACTCCTGATATTTTTCGGGCTCTCGGTTATTTTTTCAAACCTGGCATCGCTTCTCTGGACAGCGGACATAAGGGGATACTCCTACATGACGAAGGTCTTTTACATTTTAGGCGTTCCCCTGATGCACAACAGGCTCCTCGCATTCCTGGTCGCAGTTGTGGTATGCATTTTGTCCTACCTTTTGCTTCAGAAAACCATGCTCGGTAAAGCCATTCGCGCCCTTATCCAGGACAGAGAAGCATCCCAGCTCGTGGGAATCAACGCACGCTTCATCTATATTTTCAGCTTCTGCCTGGGTTTTGCAATGGCAGGTTTGGCAGGCTGCCTGCTGAGCATGTTTTATGAGATAACACCGTTTATGGGGCTACCGTACACGATCGTTGCTTTTATTGTCATTGTACTTGGCGGGCTGGGTAATATTTTTGGGAGCCTGATGGGGGGATTTCTTTTGGGTTTGCTGGAGACGATCGGCGTTAGTCTTACGTCTCCGGGGCTTCGCCCGATCCTGAGTTATTCAATTTTCATACTGATCATTCTTGTTCGGCCAAAGGGGATCTTCGGAAGGGGGGTCTATTAACCCATGGCAAAGAGGGCGGCGCTCTACGGGTTTCTAGCACTCATCCTGGCACTCCTCTGCCTGGTGCCTGCATTTGCCTCCGACTACGTAGTCTCTCTTTTCCTGGACCTTCTAATGTGGATTGCGCTAACCGAGAGCTGGATAATCCTCTCGGGATACACGGGCTATATCTCGCTTGGACATTCGGCTTTTTTCGGGCTGGGCGCTTATTTCATGGCAATGACATGGACACATATCCCTTACGCACTGGGTGTCTTGTCGGGGGGCCTGGTGTGCCTTGCTTTTGCATTTGCCATTGGTTTTCCGTTCCTGCGGGTGCGCGGGCCCTACTTTGTTATTCTTACCCTTGGTTTGAGTGAATTTACAAAGTATCTTTTTATCAATCTGGAGATAAAACTCGGGGGAACCGTTGGCCGGATTCTTATGATGACTCCAGGGCTGGAGACCCTGTACTACTCCGTGTTGATAGTGGGCACTGGTGCTACGATCACAGCATATTTTGTCAAGAACTCGCGCTTTGGAATAGGCCTGTTCAGCATCAAGGAGGAGGAAGATGCAGCCAACTCGCTTGGAATCAACACGAGCATTTACAAGTGGCTGGCCTTTGGTATCAGCGCATTTTTCCCTGGAATGGTGGGGGCTATTTTGGCCTTAAGGCGCTCCTACATTGACCCCTACACCGTTTTTAGCCCTGCTGTTTCATTCCAGGTTATTGTGATGGCTTTCCTGGGCGGCTTTGAGGATGTTGAAGGAGCACTCCTGGGCGCTGTCGTGCTGACCCTGGTCTCGGAAGCTCTCTGGGCACAGTACCCTTATTACTACATGATAATCCTGGGCGCTATAGTGATTTTTATTGTCAAGTTTATGCCCCTGGGAGTGCTTCACCCGATCAAACAAAGGCTGCTGAAAGAGCCACAATGAAAGATATGAAAATGCTTGAGGCAAGGAACATATCAAAGAGGTTTGGTGGGCTGATGGCCTTGGAGGATGTGAATATAAGTGTGGCACAGGGTGAGATTGTCGGCCTGATCGGTGCCAATGGTGCAGGAAAGACAACGTTATTTAATGTGATTAGCGGCACATATGCTCCCACATCCGGAAGAATCTTGTTTAAAGGAAGAGAAATAACCGGCATGAGACCCCATGAAATTTGCAGGAGGGGCCTTGTTCGCACTTTCCAGGTAGTGAAGCCTTTTCGGAACATGACAGTGCTCCGAAATGTTATGGCCGGAAAATTGTTCGGCAAGGATCGAGTCAAAAACCTGGAATATGCCAGAGAAGAAGCACTAAAGATTCTTGAGTTTGTGGGGTTGGCGCAAAAAGCTCATGTGCTTGCCAGGGGATTGGGCCTGGCTGATCACAAGCGCCTTGAGCTCGCCCGGAGTCTGGCAGCGGATCCCGAACTCCTCTTACTGGATGAGGCTCTGGCAGGGCTGACTCCTACTGAAACCGTTGAAGCCATGGAGATTGTGAGGAAGATACACGAGAAACTGCAGATAACGATTCTAATGGTGGAACACGTCATGAAGGCCGTTACGGGGCTTTGCAGCCGGATAGTGGTACTTCATTATGGCCGGAAAATTGCCGAAGGCACGCCAAAGGAGATTGCAGAGAACCCGGAAGTGGTCGAAGCTTACCTGGGAGAAAGCATTGAAGCCTAATACCGACAAGGAAGAGAAATACTTGCTGGACGTTCGCGCAATTTCCGTCTTTTACGAGGCGATACAGGCAACATGGGATGTTTGGTTCACCGTGAGGGAAGGTTCGGTTACGGCACTTGTTGGTTCAAATGGTGCGGGCAAAACGGCAATTATGAAGAGCATATCGGGCATCCTGCCGACCTCTGAGGGTAGCATTCTCTTCATGGATCAAGTTCTTGACCGACTGGCGCCTCATGAACGCGTTGAAAGGGGAATTTCGCTCGTACCTGAAGGCCGCAAGGTATTTCCCTACTTAACGGTTCAGGAGAACCTTGAAATCGGCGCATACAGCAGGAAAGCCCGGAAGAGATTAAACCAGACAATGGCTGAGATTTTTGAATTGTTCCCTCCCCTGGCAGCAAGGAGAAAACAGTTGGGGGTATCTCTCTCGGGAGGGGAGCAGCAGATG
>Ga0180301_10002025_pt1 | contig 15929 bp, 15 predicted proteins | sample GuaBasSediGuay16_FD_121797 | JGI IMG/M metagenome (GOLD analysis project Ga0180301, IMG submission 121797) | Subseafloor sediment microbial communities from Guaymas Basin, Gulf of California, Mexico - Guay16, Core 4569-2, 12-15 cm | ecosystem: Environmental > Aquatic > Marine > Hydrothermal... | reverse complement strand
TGGTGTAATGCACCTATTTGGGGTGGAAGATTTGCCAGATAAAGCATTAAACCTCCTCTTCTCTCCTTTAACACAGTCTCAACAGACCTTTTTACAACTTCAAATATGTCCCCAAAGTTTTCACATTTGTCTAGTTCTTCAATCCATAAATTCAGGGCTTGGTTTACCCTCCTAAACGGATTTATGCATAAATCACTGGTGTCTCCTGTTTAAGTTGAGTTGGTTTAAGGGGTTTTAGGCTTACGCTTCTCTGGATTGTTGGTTTTACAACCTCCATAGCCTTTTCAAAGTGTTTCCAGTAAACCTTTTGAGCGTTTATGTCCTCTCTTAAAGCTGTTAAAGCTGCTTCACGGCAAAGAGCTTCAATATCAGCACCGACATATCCCTCAGTTATTTCTGCAAGCTTCTCAAGGTTTACATCTTCAGCTAGAGGCATATTTCTTGTATGGATTTTTAGGATTTTAAGTCTAGTCTCTTTGTCTGGAACAGGAACTTCTAAGATTCTGTCAAATCTTCCAGGTCTTAGAAGCGCCGGATCTAATAGGTCTGGACGATTGGTTGCAGCAATCACAACAACACCACGAAGATTTTCAAGTCCATCCATCTCTGTTAGAAGCTGACTTATAACACGTTCAGTTACATGGGAATCTCCAAATCCAGAGTCTTTTCTTGGTGCAATAGCATCAATTTCATCAAAGAATATTATTGATGGGGCTACTGCTCTTGCTCTTCTAAAGATTTCTCTTATGGCTTTCTCAGATTCTCCAACCCACTTACTTAAAACCTCAGGACCCTTAACAGAGATAAAGTTGGCTTCACTTTCAGTTGCAACAGCTTTTGCAAGCAAAGTTTTACCTGTACCCGGTGGACCCGCTAGAAGAATTCCCTTTGGCGGGTTTACACCCATCCTCTTAAATACTTCCGGGTGTTTAAGCGGCCATTCAACAGCCTCTTTTAAGGCTTGTTTAACATTTTCAAGTCCCCCAACATCTTCCCAACGGACGTTAGGTTTGTCTATTAGAACCTCACGCATAGCTGAAGGATGAACTTCTTTTAAGGCTTCCATAAAGTCTTCTCTTGTAACTTCCATTTTTTGAAGAATCTCTGTTGGTATAGTTTCTTTCTCAAGGTCTATTTGAGGCAAGAATCTTCTCAGAGTTCTCATAGCTGCTTCACGGCAGAGAGCAGCTAAATCTGCACCAACAAATCCATGAGTTATGCTTGCAATTTCCTCGAGGTTTACATCCTTAGCCAAAGGCATTCCACGTGTATGAATTTGAAGAATTTCAAGTCTGCCTTTCCTGTCAGGCACACCTATCTCAATTTCCCTGTCAAATCTTCCAGGTCTTCTAAGAGCTGGGTCTACAGCGTTTGGACGGTTGGTTGCGGCAATAACTATAACCTGGCCTCTAGACTCTAAACCATCCATTAAGGCTAAAAGCTGAGAAACAACTCTACGTTCAACCTCACCTGTTGCCTCTTCTCTTTTTGGTGCAATAGCATCAATCTCGTCTATGAAAATTATGGCTGGTGCATTCTCCTGAGCTTTCTGAAATATTTCTCTTAGCCTTGCTTCTGATTCGCCGTAGAATTTACTCATTATTTCTGGCCCGTTTATACTTAGGAAGTAGGCGTTAGACTCATTAGCAACAGCTTTTGCAAGCAAAGTTTTACCTGTACCCGGTGGACCATAAAGAAGAACCCCTTTTGGAGGATCTATACCAAGTCTTTTGAAGACTTCTGGATGTTTGAGTGGAAGCTCAACCATCTCCCTAATTTTTTGAATTGCATAATCTAAGCCTCCAATATCCTCATAGGTTACCCTTGGGATAGCCTCAATCTGGCTAGCTGGTTTCTCTTGAAGTGTAACTGTGGTTGCTGGTGCTATTTGGACAATACTGGCTGGCTGAGTGTTTACCACAACAAATTGGAGTGGTTGACCTAGAACACCAATAACAACACTGTCTCCTCTAACAACTGGGCGGCCGATAAGATACTGTTTAACATAATCCTCAAATCCCTCGTCAAACCTTAATGGAGTTGTTGGTGCAAGAATTATTCTTGAGGCTTGTTTAGCTTCAGCTTTTCTAACTATTACAGTGTCACCTATGCTTACTTTTGCGTTGCTTCTTGTTACACCATCCATTCTTATAATGTCAAGTCCGCTGTCTTCTTGGTATGCTGGCCAAACAATAGCCACTGTAGTCTTTTTTCCCTCAATTTCTACAATATCTCCTGTTGATATTCCAATCTTAGCCATCATACGTGGGTCGATACGTACAATTCCTCTTCCAGCATCCCTTTGGGTTGCTGAGGCTACTTTTAGTCTGATTTCGTTTTTCAATTTTTATTCACCTCCATGTTTAGGTTAGTTACTTACCTTTTAGGTAAGTTTATTACCAAAAAATAAATTGCAATACCCCTATATAAACTTTACTTTAGAGAAAGAAACTTACCATAAAAGTAAGTTCACTCAAACTCCATAACTAGATCTTCAAACTCCCTAATCTTCCTAAGAATAGCTGCTAACTCTCTAAGTTGAGAAAGCAAAAGTCTTCCAACTGTTGAAAGCATATAGCCCTCAGGGCTCCGTGTTATCGCATGAACTCTAAGTAAATCATCCAAAGATTGAGCAATAGTTTTTTGGCTATAACCCAAAGAATCACAAAGCTCCTTAAAGCTTGAAGTTTTTCTTTCAGCTAAAAAGCGGATTATCTTATACCTGCTTTCACTTGAGATTATACGGAAAAGTTCTATCAGAGAATCTAAGTCACCTACTGAGATTGTTCTAGTGTCTACCTCCTCCTCTAAAATTGTTTTTCCATCTTTCGTTGTTATCCTTAGTTTTCTGACTCTTGTATACATTGTTGCCCCCAGAAAGTAAATTGTGGCTTAAGGTATATATACTTTACGTTTAGGAAAGAAACTTACCTTTATGGTAAGTATTATAATTTTAGAGAAAAACCATGTTAGAAGCCTCAAACATCCCCCTAAAATCACCATCTAAAACTAACATTTTTGGAAGTTTACCAACAACACCAACATATTTTCCTCTAACAACCATAACCCCTCTAAGCCCACAGATTCCCTCAGCTTTCTCCAACCCCCTTTGAACAGAACCCTCAACATCTTTTCCCCTCACAATATTGCCTATAGCTGTTGCTGCAGCGTCAGATAGAGAAGCTGAATCTGAAAAAACTATTACAGCATCAGCCTCACCAAAACTTAAAGCATGACTTACCGTAGCCGAACTTGTAGCTAAACCAACAGGAAAATCCTCTCTTTCAAGTCTAAAACCAATCTTACCAGAGACAGGTGAAAAACCAGCATAAACACCAACATTTAAAGGTATTTTTGAGTTAGCAGCTATTTCTCCACCATTCTCAACCATACTAACAGAAAGACTATAGGGTTTCATATCTTCAACCATAAGTTCAGCTAAGGCTCCTGGAATAGCAGCCATAGGGCCAACCCCAGCTTGTTCACCAGCCTCAGCAGCTAACCTAACAATTTTTGGTGCCTCCTCCCTAACCCTAATAGGTGATAAAGCAAAAAGGTAAGCTGGATTTTTACGGATATAGTCCTCAAGCAAATTTCTATGATGTAAAACAGACTCTACAGCTTTCTCTATAGCCATTAACCTGTCACTTACAACTAGAAGATTTGACTGTTTAACACTAAACCTTAACCTATAAAGACCCTTTCTAAAGCTTAGTCGGCCTCCCTTTACCATCATTTTTCCTCTCCACCACTAAGCCTTTAGGTAAATCTTATGGCTTTAACAGGGCAAGCATCAACACAAATCATACATCTAACACATTTTTTCTCGTCAAACTCTATCTCCCAGTCTTTCGTAAACTTTAATGCTTGAGTTGGACATGGTGAGACACATGCACCACAACCCATACAACGATTCATATCTATCTCAAGAACCTGAGTTATCTCTTTTACAGTTACACCAGCATTCTCAAAAATCTCAACAACTTCTCTAAGTTTTTTACCTGACACAGGGATATCAACCATTATTTCTCCTGCTGTTGGAGTAACTTTAGCCTCTAAGATGTTTATAAGAACCCCTGTTTTTAAGACTGCTTCTGCAAGAATAGGTCTACCTAAAGTTTTATGGTTGTAGATAAGCCTAAACCTCATACATACTTCCTCCTTTCTAAAAGTTTTGCAAGGTCGTTTGTTGTAACAACACCAATCACATGGTTTTTCTCATCTATAACAGGTGCACCTGAAATTCCGTAGCTTGAAAGTCTTTTGGCAACAACATCTATAGCCTCGTTCTGTTTTGCTGTTATAACTTTTGTTGTCATAACATCCTCTAGGTTTTTCTTATTTTGAGCAACAGCTTTTGCTATATCCCAAGAAGTTACTATCCCAATAAGTTTATCCTCCTCATCAACTATTGGCACATGGTCTATACCATGTTCAACAATAAGATTTGCTACATACCGGATATCGTCGGATGGTTTTGCTGTTATAATTTTTGTTGTCATAACATCTTTAACCCTAGGTTCAACCTTCCTAATCTTTAGAGGTTTAAATTCTCTATAGTTTGGAAGAAGTTCAACAGGTCTTGAAACATAAAACTCTCCATTTTGAATCCACCGTTTAAGTGTTTCAGCTATTTCCTCTGCTTTCTTAAAGCTTGAAAGGGGAGAAGCTGGAATAGTCCTATCGTTTAAAACAACTTTTCCAGACTTAAGCTCAGCATAAGAGACTCTTCCTAGACTAGGACGGTTGTTTGAGGGGACACCATAATCTAGGATGTTTGTAAAAATTTCTTCGTCAGAGAGGCTTGCAGATTTGGCGACTTCCATGTTTATTATTGGGATAGGGATACCGACACCCACATACAAAGTAACACCATACTTATGGATAGTTGCACCTCTCAAAAATCGGGGGTTCATCTGTTTTAGGTCTCCACGAACCATTAGGGTGCCAAACTGGTTTTGCGGATTATGCTGGGTTCCCTCACCTACCACATATCCAATTCCACCACCAAGAAAAATTCTTGTTCCAATTCCTATTGTTTCAAAGTTTTTGTCTTTATAGAGTGGGCTAAGCTGACCTGAACCTGAAAAGTTTATGTTTCCCATACGGGGAAGAAGAGTTCCCATATAAGTGTAAAGAATTCTGTCTGTTGTGTTTGTTGCAGCATTATAACGTTGATAAGCATTTCTTGGGTTTAGTAGAATAGCCTGATTTAGGTCCTCAAGAACTACTGTTGTTTCAACATATCTTCGAGGATAACAGTCTGTAACAAACCCTTCACCTCTAAGCTCAATCTCTTTTCCACCCACAAGATCCTCTATTACATGACCACCACCATATTCAAGTCCTTTTGTTTCACTTAAAGCTGTAGCACCAAGATAAACATCTACAGCTGCAATAGCCCCATAGGCTGGGACATCATTAAGCCAACACTTATACATCTTTATTGGTGGATCTGAATGGCCAAAGTTTAAAAAAACACCAGAACTACACATTGCACCAAAAGTTCCTGTTGTTACAACATCAACCTCTTTAGCTGCAGTTTCCACGCCGTATGTTTTTGCATACTCAACAAACTCGTCAGCAGTCATAACAACAATGTCTCCACGTTTAATCTTCTCATTAATTTCTTCATAGGTTCTTAGAGTTTCCTTTCCTCTTTCAACCATAGAATTCACCAGGATGGAATATCTAAAGTATAATATAACAAATATTTAAAATTTACCAACTAAAAAAATTACTGAAAGTAATTTTTATTTTAGAAATAACGACTAATAAAAAATTAAATTACGATTAATAAAACTTTTTTATAGATAAAAAATAAAACATTAACCGTCAACAGAAAGGTTCTCAAGGCGGCGGTTTTAATGGAGGAGGTATCTCCAAGAGTTGAGGAGTATCTTGAAGCAATTCATAGGCTTGAGGAAAAATTTGGAGTTGCTAAAACAAGTAGTTTAGCCGAAGTTTTACAGGTTGCTCTTGGAACCGTTACAAACACTGTGGAGAATCTGGAAAAGCAGGGTTTAATTATTCATGTACCCTATAAGGGTATAAAGCTTACAGAGAAAGGTAAAAAGATAGCCTTAGAAGTTTTAAGAAAACACCGTCTCTCAGAACGTTTGCTAACGGATGTTTTAGGTGTGGACTGGAGTAAAGTTCATGAGGTAGCATGTAAACTTGAACATAGTCTTCCTGACGAGATTTTAAAGCCTCTAGAAAAGGTTTTAGGGCATCCTAGAACCTGTCCTCATGGAAACCCTATACCAACTAGTTGTGGAGGAATTTTTGAGGAAGCATCAGAACCACTTCTAAACCTTAAACATGGAGAGAAAGGAGTTATAGTTAAAATAACTGAGGAAAAAGAAGAAATCTTAGAACATTTAAAAAAGATAGGGTTTCTTCCAGGAAATATTGTTAAGGTTGAGGAAAAAACTCCTGTTGATAACCTAATTAAGGTTAGAGTTGGAGATACAGAAACTTACCTAAGTTTTAGACTTGCATCCATAGTTAACGTGAAAAAGCTAGAACAGCGAAGCTAAAGGTGAAAATCGTGGGTGAAATACAAACTCTTTCAAGAATGGATGCTGGTGAAGAGGGGGTTATAAGAAAGATTGAAGGAGGTTATGGGCTTCAAAAACGTTTAGCCTGTCTTGGTTTAAGAGTTGGGAAAACTGTTAAAAAGATAACTTCAGAACCGTTAAGAGGTCCTGTTGTTGTTGAGGTTGACGGAACTCATGTTGCTATTGGAAGAGGTATGGCTGAAAAAATTTTGGTGGAAGTTAGCTGATGAAGATACTTTTAATGGGAAATCCAAACGTAGGTAAAAGTGTAATTTTTTCTAGGTTAACAGGAACAAACGTTATTGCTTCAAACTATCCAGGAACAACCGTTGAGTATATGAAGGGAACCATGAAGTATAGAGGAGAAAAAGTTGAGGTTCTTGATGTTCCTGGTGTCTACTCTTTAGAGCCTACTAGTAAGGCTGAAGAAGTTGCTGTTAAAATGCTTGAAGAGGGAGACATAGTCATAAACATTGTTGACTCAACTCGTCTTGAAAGAAATCTTTACTTAACCCTTCAACTTTTAGAAAGAAAAATCCCGGTTATTGTTGCTCTTAACCTCTGGGATGAAGCTAAACATAAGGGTATAGAAATTGATAAAGAAAAACTTGAGGAGCTTCTTGGTATACCTGTTGTTCCAACAGTAGCTATAACTGGTGAGGGAATAAGAGAACTTGTTTCACGTCTACCAGAAGCTAAACCTAGAAACCTTAAATTAAGTGAAGAGGAAAGATGGAAAAGAATTGGGGAGATAGTTAGCCAAGTTCAAAAGGTTTATCATCGTCACCATACACTCTCAGAAATTTTAGGTGAGGCTAGTGTTAAACCTTTAACGGGTATACCTATTGCTTTTGGTGTTATGTTTCTAACTTTTACTCTTATAAGGTTTATTGGAGAAAATCTGATTAACTATGTTTTTGACCCTCTTTTTGAGCTTTATACACCAGTAGCAATGTCTATAAGCAACCTTCTGGGTTCGGGGTTTATCCATGATATTCTTATAGGTCAACTAATAGAGGGGGAAATAGACTATTTTCAGTCTATGGGTTTAATTACAACAGGAATCTATGTTCCCTTTGCAGCTGTTTTACCCTATGTTTTCGCTTTTTATCTTGTTCTTGGTTTTCTTGAGGATAGTGGTTATCTTCCACGTTTAGCTGTTTTGGTTGATAATGTAATGCATAGGATGGGTTTACATGGCTCAGCAATAATATCCATGCTACTTGGTTTAGGATGTAATGTTCCAGGGGCTCTTTCAACAAGAGTTTTAGAGACTAAGAGACAAAGATTTATTGCTGCAACCCTTATGGCTATTGCTGTTCCATGTATGGCTCAAACAGCAATTATTATCGGGCTTGTTGGTGTACATGGAGAGTTTGGGCTTCTAATTGTTTTTGGAAGCTTACTCATTGTATGGATAGTTTTAGGTTTAGTTTTAAACAAGGTTATAGGAGGTGAAAGCCCAGAAATCTTTATGGAAATTCCGTCTTACAGGTTTCCTTATTGGGGAGCTTTACTAAAAAAGCTTTGGATTAGGGTTAGAGGCTTCCTTATGGATGCTGTACCCTTTGTTTTGCTTGGTGTTCTTTTAGTTAATGTTCTTTACGCTTTAGGCATCATAGAGTTTATAGGTAGAGTATCAGCACCAATTATAACAGGGTTACTTGGTCTCCCTAAAGAAGCTGTTGTAGCTTTAATTATTGGTTTCCTTAGAAAGGATGTTGCTGTTGGTATGCTTTTACCTCTAGGCTTAACTTTAAAGCAAGCTGTTGTTGCAAGCGTAGTGTTAGCAATGTATTTTCCATGTGTAGCAACTTTTGCTGTACTAGTTAAAGAACTTGGAATTGTAGATATGCTTAAGTCAACAACGATAATGGTTGCTTTAGCCTTTTTTGTTGGTGCAGTTTTAAACATAATTCTCTAAATATTTTTCCAAAAAACAAAACCGCTCTAGGTTTTAACTGCTTTAACTACTGCATTAACAATTTCCTCAACGTCTATTTCATCCAAACTTAGCTTTTTTTCTCTAAAAAACCCATCTATAACACTAAAGATCACATTTTTTTCTGCTAGGATTCCCTTAAGTTTTTGTGATAAAGCTAAGAACTCCTTGTTAAGTTTAGGGTTAAAGTTTCCTGTAACTAAAATATCCTTTATTTTTTTATTTTGGATGAAAGCTGAAATTTTAATAGTTTTTTCTCCAACCTTACAAACCATTCTTTTATTGGCGGTTTTAAAAAGTTCTGGTTTAAGATTCCAATCATCCATAAAAAACTTTTCTGCATATTTTTCCGCTTTTTTCTCCTCAAGACTTGTTAGACTATCATCTCTAAGCTTAACGTTTAAAGCTTCCTCAAAACCTTTTTTTAAGTATGGTTTAAACTCGTTAATTGTTAAGGGTTTTTTTCCAACCTTTTTTAGTTCACGGTTAACCCATGTAACTCTTTCATCAAGGGAGTAAACTTTTTTTTCTCCAAGTTTTTCCACGTTAAGTAGGCTTTTAAAGGTTTCAAGGTCTAGCTCTAAATAGATAAATCCATGTTGAAGAATTTTACCCCAAACTCTTGTTTGAGCATTACCAGAAACTTTTCTACCCTCCACCTCAACATCACTTATACGTGTAAGATAGGCATTAAGCCCAATTTTTTTAAGAGCTTTAACAATTCCGTCACAAATCATCTGATATGACTCTTCAATCTTTTCCGGTATCACATTGTTGTCCTCATTAACAATAAGCGAGTATGAAAGAATGTTTGGGTTTAAAGGGCCAACACTACCACCAGTAAGTCTACGAACAAACCAGATACTAAGCTTCCAACATTTTTCTAGGTTAAGTTTATCCTCAGCTCTAGCAAAATATCCAAGTGTAAGAACTGGTTTATTTGCTCTCCAAAAAAGAATTGTTGGCTTAACTCTTCTAGATTTTGCTAATACCTCTTCAATCCCATGAAGCTTTTCAAGTTGAATCAAGTCTAAGTCTATAAAACGCCACTCCTCAACCAGCATATTTTTCCCTTTCCTTTTTAAGAAACTTTTTAAAGTAGGTTGAAGCCTTTTTTGCTGTTAAAAGTTTTCTGACTTCGGATTTGCTTCTTAGACTTATTTTAAAAAGCCAACCCTCACCATAGGGATCTTTGTTTATTGTTTCAGGATTATCAAGTAGTCTCTCATTAACTTCAACAATTTTTCCTGTGAGAGGCGAGGGTATTCTAACAACAGCCTTTATAGTTTCAAAAGATGCCACAACTTCGTTTCTTCTTACTTTTTGTCCAACAACTGGCAAATCAACATGAACAATTCCCTTAGCCAAAGATTGACCTAAACTTGTCACTCCAACTATAGCTGTTTTGTCTTCAACCTTAACCCAAACATGTTTTGTTGTATAGAGAAGCTCATCAGGAAAAACGAAGTCTTCAACAACAACCAATTCTTAACCCCACACTTTGACACTAGTTGTTCTCAGAATAACCTAGACAACCAAGAAGCTATTTTAAGGTTTTTAAGATTTCAGGTTTCTCTACACAACAACACATATTCTCATGGAAAACTTTTATTTTTAAGCCAAGTTTTTCTGCTTCATCAAAAGCACTTTTTGAAGGAACAGCTATTCTTGAAACACCAGCTTTAACAGCCAACCTATCAACAAGATTCCTATAAGTTCCTCCAGGTCTTACACATCCAAGTGAAACTGGTGTTTTTGGAAACATTAGGTTTGCTATAGAAACAATTTTTGCAACGTCTTCAGGTTTTGGTGGAGAAAACTTTTCCATTGGTGTTCCCTTAGTTGGAATAAAAACTGTTAAAACAACAACCGACGGATTAAACCTTGAAACTATTTCCAAAGCTTTAAGTTCACCTTTAAGTTTTCCAAAGTGTAAGCCAACACAAACATGAGGAGAAATATTTCTTATTCCAGCTTTAACCATTCCATTCAACATAGAAGCATAATCTTTTGGTTTAAGGCTTAACCCGTAAACCTCTCTAACAGTCTCAGAATCTCCAACAACATCAGGTAATACTGCGTCTAAACCAGCCTTAGAAAGTAGAAAAGAAGATTTATAGTTTATAGGGCCTGTGTGCGCTTCAATCCATAAACCAAATCTTTTCTTAATAATTTTAATGGCATCTAAGAAAAGGTCTAGGGGAACCGTTCCATCTTTTCGGCTTCCACCACTTAACAAAACACCTTTAATACCGCTCCTATAAAGCTTCTCACAAACCTTAACAAGTTTTTCTGAGGTTTTTGCAGGTATCATATGCTTAAGATAATACCCATAACAATGGTTACAGTTTAATTCACAATCAAAACCAGTAACTGAAACTGGTGGGAAAGCATTTTCATAAAAACGGATAACACCACCAGTTTTCCTAAGAAAAAGCTTAAATGACGCTTGAAGAAGCCTATCAAAATCTTTATTTTTAACCTCTAAAAGCAGATAAGCCTCCCTAAAGTTAAGACCTAAACCTCTAGAAGCCTTTTCCAAAACTTTTTCTTGAGAATCTTTCATCTTAACCAGCTTATTCTTTTAGCCAACTGTTTTTTTACAAGTTTAACTTCCTCTTTTCTTAGAGATCCAGGATAATTGTAAATTTCTGTTGGAGATTCTGTTGCAAAAGGTCTGTTACAGTTTGGACAGCCAACAGTCTGAAAAGGTTTTCCAGAATCTATTAGTTTAAGAATCTTCTTTTTTTCGTAGCTAAAGTCAACAACCAAACCTTCCCCGCTAAACTTAACATCATCAACCTTTAACTCCCCAGAGAAAATTAGGTAGTAAAGAAGCTGGAGAAGCCTATAGCTTTCTATAGGTAGCTTTTTTAAGTTTTGGAGGGGTGTTCCGGCTATTGGTGTAAACGCAAACAAGCCACAATAAATTTTTTTCTCATACAATTTTTGGAATATCTGAACTGCCTCAAATTCTGTTTCTCCAAGTCCGAGAATTAGGTGGGTTCCAACATTCCACGAACCAAAAATTTTAAGTGCATCTTCCAAAGCTTTCCAATGTGTCTCCCACCTGTAGGGTCCTCCAGCTTTAACACCCTTAATCTTATCAAAAACTCTTTTTGAACATGCATCAAGAGGGATTACCATGTTTGTTGCTCCAGCATTTTTAAGTTCTTCTAACTCTTTTTTTGGAATTGCATGGGTTGATGTTGAGATTGGAATTTTTTCCGAAATAAGTCTAACCTGTTTAACAAGACTTTTAAGGTCTTTAAGCATCCTAGGATAGTTTACTGTTTGAAAACAAACCCTCTTAATTTTTCCATTAATCCAAGCCTTTTTTAGGGCTTCTAAAACTTTTTGGGTTGGGTATGCTGGATAAAGAGCTCTTGCAACTTTAAACATCTCTGCGTTTGCTTCTCTTGACTGAGCACAAAACTTACAATTTGCAGTACATCTACCATCCCAGTAGGTTTGTAGATAGGCTGTTGTAGGTTTTTCTCTTAAGATAGTTAAATCTAACCCTAAAACAGTTGCTGTTCCAAGTGAAACTCTAACCAGCTTTGGGTTTGACTGACCCATTAAACCACTACAAACAGCTTTAGATTTCTTAATCTTAAAAAATAGGTTTAGGTAGAATAAAAGTTTAGTTGAGACCAATGCACCTAACAATTGAAAAGCTTCTAGCAAATCTTCCAATATTTGACTTTTACTATATTTTAACTGGAAGAATAGACTATGTTTTCCCTTTCCTTGCATATATGTCAAAGAGAAAAAAGCTTTTAGCTCAAGCTGAACATTTAGCCTACCTCTTTGTAGGCTTTTTCGCAGAATTCTTCCTAGGAAAAATTTTTGCTTTAATAGTTTTGGTTTTATGTTGGATTGTAGCAATACCTTCTGAAGCCTTTTTAGCAAAAAAATATCCTAAAGTTGCAACTTGGGAGTGGGCAAAAAACAAGTCTTACAAGTTTATTTTTTCTGTTTTTGGATGGATCTCAATAAATGTTGTATGTTACTATGTTGTTGGTGTGTTTATTGGAATCCTAATCTAGATAAAACAGTCTTTTTTAGCCTAAACCTTGGTTGTGGTGGAACAGCACAACAAGCCCCATAAAACTCAACTTTAAACCCAGATTTTTTAACAGTTTCATAGGTTTTTTTGGTTGGCATAGCTATACTTGTAACTCCAGCCTTAACAGAAAGCTTCTCAATTTCCTCTTTAACCCTCCCCTTAGATCTAGCACATCCAAGAGTTACTGGAACATCTGGAAACAAAAGTTTTGCAGCTGCCACAATTTTTGCAACATCTAGAGGGTTAACTAAGAAATCACCCATGGGTGTTCCAGGTAAAGGCATAAGCACCGTAATAACAACCGTTGTTGGTTTGATAGAACCTATAATTTTTAGGGCTTCAAGTTCACCTTTAAGTTTTCCAAAGTGTAAGCCAACACAAACATGGGGGGAGATAACCTTAAACCCAGCTTTTTTAGCTGAAATTAGGCTTTCAACAAACTTTTTCTTCTCAATTTTTACTCCATAAACCTTCCTTGTTGTTTCAGATGAACCAACAACATCTAATGCAACACCATCAACACCGCAATCCACAAGTTTTTTTGCTTTTTCAAAAGCTAGTAAACCAGTATGGGCTAAAATAAATAAGCCTGTCTTCTTTTTAATCTCTCTTATTGTTTTTGTAAACTTTTCTAGTGGGACTGTGAAGTCTGATTGGCAGCCGCCACTAAGCAGTATCCCTTTAACACCCATCCCCCAAAAACTTAGACACTGTTTCATAAGGTCTTTAGGTGTTTTTGCTGGAACCATCATCTCTAAAAGCTTATGTTGACAATGAAGACAGTTTAGGGCGCATCCTGTACCTGTAACCGAAATTGGAGGAAAGAAGTTTGACGTAAAATAAAAGTTTATTTTTTTACCAAAATTTTTGTCGGCTAAACTTCTAGCCTCAGAAAAAACTTTCTCTAAAAAGTCTTTGTTTTTGCTTTTAAAAATTTTTTTTGCTAAAGCTAAAGCCTCAGAAGAAATTTTCAAGCTTTCTTTTTCACCATGTTTTTATGTTTTAGATCCATAAGAAAAACCCATTCCCTAGATAAGTATTTTGGTTTTAATTTTGAAGCTAAATACAGCTCACTGTTGGTTAGACTACCTTTTCTAAGTTTTATGTTTAAGGCCTCCTCAAAACCCTCTTTTAAAGCCTTTTTCACCTCTTGAAAATTAACTTCTCTGTTAAGTTCTCTTTTAAGATGAGTAAGTCCATCCTCTGGTTTTTTTGGGTTTCCAGGGAGATTTTTTGTTGGATTTAAAAGAAGTTTACTCATTGACTTATAGTCAAAGTCTAAGAGAAAACTTCCATTAACAATTATAAGGTTGCTATCTAGTAGTCCAGCATTACCAGAAATCTTTTTTCCATTAGCAACCACAGCATTAAGCTTTTCCTCATAGTAAACCTCCTCTAAACCAAGCTTTTTTAAAGCTAAAACAACTCCTCCAAGAATTTTTTTGTATGCGTTCTCCATTCTACACGGAATGTTTGAGCGTCTTGTATTCACAATTATAGAGTATAAAAGCTGGTTTTTATCGCAGTATACACACCCACCACCTAAAATTCTTCTAACAACCTTAATACCTAGTTTTTCACAGTTTTCTAGGTTAACTTCCTTTTCCACAAGTTGATGGTAGCCTAAATAGACACATGGAGGATTAACTCTCCAAAAAATTATTGTGTTAGGTGAAACTCCCCTAGAACATTTTATTCCAACAGCCTCAAAGATAGAGGTGCTTGTCGGCCCGTCAACTGTTCCAACATCAAGAAGTCTCCAAACCATAAGTGAAACCACAAAACTAATACCATAATTTTAATGGTTAGAACTTATCTTTAACTAACTTAACTGACACTTAAAATAAGAAATTAAAAGTTTTATTTTTTAGGCTGTTTTTTGTTTAAGTTCTGCTTTAATTTTTTCTCTTACCTGGTCTGAAAGTTTTCCTCTCTCTTCTATGGTGCTTGCAAAAACTCTAAAGACTTCACCTAGGAATCTTGGTGCTGAAATGTATACTTCGGTGGAGCGTAAACGTAGAGGCTCGATCCGATATTTTCTCATAAGCCCCTTATATTCACGTTGTCTTTTTTCTGTTATTTTTGCAACTCCAGGATAGGAGCCTGAACCTTCACCACCATCAGCTAAAAGCACACCGTCTGCACCATGAGCAAAAGCATAAAGAATATGTTTTAAGCCAACCCTTGCAGAGGACGGTACACGAACAATTCGGATTGAAGTTGGATAAAAGTCTCTTGTAGAACCTAGTAGGTCTGCTGTTGTGTAGGCAGTCTCATCATCTAGAAAAGCCAAAATTACTGGTTTATCTGTTTTCTCTTTCAGAATTCCCTCAATTTGTGCATATAACTGTTTTTCTGTTGAGTTTTTTAGGTCTAATGCTCCAGTTTCACATTCTGGGATGCATGCACCACAACCATTACAAGCATAAACATCAACCACAGCCTTACCATTCTCAAGCCTTATCGCCTCAACAGGGCAGATTTCAACACATTTACCACAACCATTACATAGGTCTAGGTTAACCTGAACCTTTTCAGGTTTTATCTTTACCTCACCCTCACCAAGAAACTCATTAACCTTTGCTGCAGCCCCCCAAGCCTCAGAAACACTATCTCTAATATCTTTTGGTGCAACAGCACAACCACAAACATATATTCCCTCTTTTAAGGTGCTTACAGGGTTAAGCTTTGGATGCTTCTCAGTTATAAAGCCGTCTACACTAATGGGAATCTTTAACTTTTGAACAATATCGTTTAACCCCTTATTAGGGGTAAGAGCTGGACACAGGATGACCATATCAAAATCATTTTCAAAAACCATTCCAAGCAAGGTATCTTCTGCTCTAACAATTAGTTTTCCATCGTTTTTGGACTTATAAACTTCAGCAGCTTTTCCTCTAACAAGATTTAACCCTGCTTTCTGAACATCCTCATAAAACTCTTCATAGCCTCTACCAGCAGCCCTAATATCGATATAATAATACCAAACATCAACCTCAGGAAAGAGCTCCTTAATCAGTTTTGCTTGTTTAAGCGTATACATACAGCAAACCTTACTACAGTAAGGTACACCTCTATGAGGATCTCTTGAACCTACACATGAAATGTAGGCTATCTTTCTTGCCTCTCTCCACTCATTAGGTTTTTTTGGGTCTCCTGGCACCTTTAAATATCCGCCAGTTGGACCTGTTGAAGAAAGCAGCCTCTCAACATGTAAAGCTGTAACAACTTCAGGATATCTTCCATAACCAAGCTCAGGGTATCTTTCCTCAATGTCTATAAGGTCATAGCCTGTTGCAACAATTATTGCTCCAACATCAAACTCAACAATTTTCTCTTTATCATTAAAGTTTATTGC
>Ga0180301_10002024_pt1 | contig 15932 bp, 37 predicted proteins | sample GuaBasSediGuay16_FD_121797 | JGI IMG/M metagenome (GOLD analysis project Ga0180301, IMG submission 121797) | Subseafloor sediment microbial communities from Guaymas Basin, Gulf of California, Mexico - Guay16, Core 4569-2, 12-15 cm | ecosystem: Environmental > Aquatic > Marine > Hydrothermal... | reverse complement strand
GCTACAGCCTTGAGGTGGGGGACGGCGTGGCGGTGGTCGGGACGCCGTGGGGCGAGTACGAGGTCCCCCTGCCCACCAGGCCGAGGGAGCCGACACCGCCGGGGAGGCTGAGGTGGGAGGCGGGGGCCTTCCTCGCCACGTACATCACGCACTTCGAGTACGTCAGCAGGAGCGGGAAGGTTCCGAGCATCATCGTCAAGAGGATAGAGGAGGCGGGCTACGAGCTGAAGGTGGTGCCGGAATGAGGAGGGAGATAGGCACAGCGAAGGAGATCAAGGAGTACCTGATCCACCTGGAGGGCAGCCCCGTCGAGATGGCCGAGGCCATATACGACCTGATGAAGCGCCACGGGCTCAGCCAGCGCGAGATAGCCAAGATCCTGGGATGGAGCCAGCAGAAGGTGAGCTGCGTCCTCCGCCTCCTCAGCCTCGACCCCGAGCTGAAGAGGGCCGTGAAGGAGGGGAGGCTGAGGGTGACCGCTGCGTACAGGCTCGCCTCGATGCCGCCCGAGGCGCAGAGGAAGTTCGCTGAGAAGGTGAGGAGGGGGGAGAAGGTGCGGGTCAAGGACGTGGAGGAGGAGGCCAAGAGGATAGCGATCGAGGAGCTCAGGGACATAATCGAGGCAGACCTCCTCGACACGCCGCCGGTCGTGGAGGAGGCCATATCCGTCCTCAAGAGGCTCATCGAGGAGGTGGAGGATCAGGAGGTGAGGGAGCTGGCCAGCCTGCTCCTCTCCAAGCTTGAGGCGATGGCCGGGTGATGGGCGTGGCCAGGTTCCACGTGTCACTTGACGGGGAGACATACGAGAGGCTGGGGAGGCTTGCCGAGAGGCTGGGCGTCTCCAGGGCGGCTGCCCTCAGGATGCTGGTCCACGCGGTGAGCGTGGAGGACGACGGGGAGGAGGCCGTGGTCTACGTGGTTGGGTTCCCCACGCGGCGCGTGGAGGTGGTGCCAGCGCGGGAGTACAAGCGGATGCTCTCCGAGCTTGAGTGGCTGAGGAGGGAGAGGGAGCGGCTCCTGGAGGAGCTCAGGCGGGCGCGGGGGCGGCGGCGACGGGCTTAGCCCCGTCAACCCTAACGAGCCTTATCTCCTTCCCGTCCTCGCTTATGTACGCCACGTACTCCGTGCCCCGGTCCCAGCCGAGCATGTTGAGCAGCTTGGGGGGTAGGAACACCGTGAGGGAGTTGCCCACCACCCCCATCCTGCCCCTCTTCAGCCTACGCCACATCCCGATTAGAGTGGTGCCGCAGCGCTTATGTACCTATCCCTGAGCCGCTCTCTCCACCTCCATACCCGAAAGTTTCGAGCATTAAAACACTTTATTTAAACCTCCAGTGGAAGGGGTGGTATCGATGTCGGAGCACGGGGGTAATACCGAGGCCAAGACGCAGATAGTGAGCTTCCACATACCGAGGGTCCTGCTCCACGCGCTCGACAGGCTCGTTGAGGCCGGTGTCTTCAACAACAGGAGCGAGGCCATACGCTTCGCCCTGTACAGGCTCCTGATGGACCACAACGCCGCCTCTGGCGAGCTCAGGAGGCACATGGTCGCCGCCCTCAGGTGATCCGATGAGCATGTCGAGGATCAAGCAGCGGCTCGACTGGGAGGCGCGACACAAGCTGCGCATACTGAGCCGCGAGCTGCTGCTGGCGCAGACGGGCGTGATGCGGCTGGCGGTCCTGGCGCTCTGGCACCTCTACGAGACTGGGGAGCTGGAGCGCGTACTGAAGGAGCTGAGGAGGAGGGGCTACAGCTACTGAACCCTTACCCCTCTTCTTTTTTGGGTGGTGGCCACACCACATTTATACCCGTGATCCACAGATACCCTGATGAGCGTGGAGCGGCGCGTCCTTGAGGAGTGGGTCTCCACCTGCGAGGACATCGCGGAGAAGATACTGCGGAACGCGTACTCCTTCCTCGGCCTCAAGAAGCGGGGCGACAGGGAGCCCGTGCTCAGGAGGCTGCTGGAGCCGAAGCTGAACGAGGCGCTCAATGAGACTGCGAAGCTCCTCAAGGCGTTCAAGAACAGGCGCTGCGTGCCGCCGCACGTGGCCGACAGGGGCCTCGACGCCATCGAGAGGATCAGGAGGGACCCGTACAACCCGGAGGTGCTGGAGGACGCGCTGATGGACGCGTTCATATACCCGCTGCTTGAGTGGAAGGAGGTGAAGTCCAGGTTCGCCGTGGAGGAGGAGGCCGAGTTCGCCGCCCTGCCCAGGGCGCGGCCCGAGGTGAAGGTGAGGAGGCCTAGGGTGGGCGGGCTATGAGGTACTACAGGAGCCTTGAGGAGTTCAAGCGGTCGCTCAAGCCGGTGAAGCCGTTCCCAACGTTCGTCAGCCCAAAGATCCACGAGGAGGTGCTGGAGGAGTACGAGAAGCGCTACGGGAGGAGGCCCGAGCCCGCCGAGCTGCGGCGGGCCACCGCCAGGAAGATCCTGAACGTGTGCAGCAGCCTGGCCCGCGAGATTGAGCGCGAGTACAGGGCCGTGGAGACACACCTGCGCCGCTACGCCTCCGGCGAGGCGCGGGCCAGGGAGAGGCTGGAGGCGGCTGCCAGGCGTCTGAGGCGCAAAATACGGCGCTTCATCAGGAGCGGCTGCGCCCCCGGCGTCAACGTCCGCCGGGTCCTATCCCCGCTCGACAGGTTCATCGAGGGCGACTACGCTGCGATAGTTGACGTGGACATCTACACCGTGAAGCCCCTGATGAGCGCGTGGGGCTACCTGAGGGCGGCGCTCAAGGAGGAGGTGGGTGGGGAGTGAGTGTGGGGCGCCCTGGAGTGGGCTCTGGCCCTGGTGGCCGCCGTGGCGGCGGCGATGGCGACGATCCTGCTGATCTACGCGATCTCATTGTCTCTGCGTGTGGCGGCAGACTGCTGGATTACAAGGCGCTTGCAACTGACCTATTCGGCACTATCATCGTCAAGCTCGTACAGGGGCCGAGAGTGGAGGTGGAGGGCAGGTTCGACGTGATCTTCAGGGCTAGGAGGGGGGGCAGGACGTACTTCATGATCACGGAGAGGGGGGGCGTGGGCAGCCCCCTGGCGCCCCTCCTGCTCCTCACGGTGGGGGACGACGGGAGGAGGATACTGTATATACGCGTCCTGGAGGTGGACTACTGGTGGCAGGTAAACGAGATGCTAGGGTTACGATAGTCATAGGCAGGGTATTCCGGGACCTGGTGCGAGACCTGGGGGAGCTCCAGGCGTATGGCGTCGAGGATGAGGCCGACAAGCTGCTCAAGCGGCTGGCCAAGGAGCTTGAGAAGAGGGGCGTGAAGCTGGAGGTGGAGGAGGTCTACTGCGCCTGACTTTTTCGGGTGGTGAGCGTGGACATCGAGGAGCTGGCCGACTTCGCGTTGAGGATCGCCAGGGGGCAGGGGGCGAGGGAGGTCGCGGAGCAGCTTGAGCCGGGGGCCGACATCCTCAAGGCGTCACGCGCACTCGTCCTAGCCTACCTCAAGAGGAGGAGGGCTAGGCTGGACGTGGAGGAGGTCGATAAGCTGGCTAAGAGGATGCTGCACGCCAGGGGGGCGGCGGGGGGCCTCTGGCGCTGGGCCTGCGGCATCATCCTGAGCTGGCGCGCGTACCTTGACGGCGAGATCGACGAGCCTCCCCGCGCGGCGCAGCCGCCAGCTTGAAGAGCACCTTCACCAGCTCCGGGTCAACGTCCCTCTCAGCCCTTATCACTATCTCGTCGCCGCAGACCTCGACCCTGACGCCATCCCTCTCCCAGATCAGCTCGCAGCTCATCTCACCACCCTCCCAGCCCGGCTGGCGGCCCTAGCTAGGACGTGCCTGGGCGGCCTCTTGAGCGTCTCTATCCCGAGCAGAGCCGCGCAGACGTTCACGCCATCATCATCGCTGTAAACCACGGCGTTGAAGCCCGACTGCTTGAGCCGGAGGGCGCTCGCCACCACGTCTACGTCGGCGGGGCTGAGCCTGAGACCCGCCTCCTCCACGCAGACGCGCCTGACCACGCCCCGCTCCCTGTCGGTGGGCTCGGCCACCTCCACGCCCCGGGGGACGGGCATCTCGAACGGCATCCTCCCCGTCACCGGCCTCATCTCGGAGAGGACTGAGGAGGGGAAGTAGCAGACGCTATCCGGGGACTTGCAGGCCTGCTCGACGGCCCACCACGAGACGCCCATGTTCGTGTCCACGATCACGTAGCGCCTCGTGCGGGGCTCCGAGAGAGGCTTGAACCGCTCTGAGATCATCGAGCAATAAAGGCGCTGCCCCGTATATTTACCTTGACCTCCTCCACTTCCTACGCCTGCGCCTAACCTCGGCCCACGCCAGGGGCCTACACCTCCTCTCCAATCCGAAGGGGCACCTGGATAGGGAGTAGAGGGGACACATCCTGGGCTTGTAGGGGCAGAAGCGGAATATCAGCCTGACCCACCTCCCCGCCCTCCTCTTATCGCCCATCCTCACAGCCTTATAGTACTCGGAGACCATCCACACTATCCTCCACTCCCCCAGACTCGCGGGGGGCGTCTTCTCGAAGCCGTAGACGTACTCTAAGACTGGATCTCCGGCTGGCCTAGCCACGACCGCCTCGCCCGCCACCTCAACCTCCTCGTCCTCCACGAGCTCGCTGTCGTCGCCCACCAGCTCCTCAGCCTCCTCCACGGCCTCCTCATCCTCAAGGGGCTCCCACTCGCTCACCCTCCCTCCCCCTCAACATTTCCTCCAGCTCGCGCCTGAAGGGACACTCGCCCGCCTGCCTGCCCTCTAACGCATCGTAGATGCAGAGGTAGGGACATCCCCAGCACTCGTTCGCGAGCCAGCAATCCGTCTGAGGATGGTCGTGTGGGCAGCTCCAGTGACAGAATCCACGCTCGTCCCTGAACCTGCACTCCCTCTCTGGGTGGAAGCACTTCATCTCACCACCCTAGCCCCGGAGAAGCCGACGTACAGTGCCATGTAGCAGCGCTGAGCCCTCTCCAGGTAGTCCAGCACGGTTTTCAACTCCTCTATGGCGGTCTTGAGATCCCTCACCTTCACGGCCTCAAGCGCGGAGTAGGCATGGGTCTTGCTGGCGCGTATCCATATTTCGAGGTCGGCCCAGAGGTTGCCAGCGGGCGGCTTGGCCAGTAACCCTTCCTTCTTCATAAGCCACAGCAATTTGCGGATGTAGCTGACCGAGTAGCGCCTGCCAGTGAGCTCGGCCACCTTATCAGCTATCATGGCCGGGTCGTACCCTATGAGGTGGTAGTGGAGCACCATCCTCCGCAGCTCCAGGTTCGGCCTCCTCCCCACGCCCGCCACCACCAATACTTTCCTAATGTATTATTTTAAAGGAACGCTGAGATTACCTCATCATCTGTGAATAGAGGAAAATTTTGAAACCATTCCCCAAAAGTGGGTTCATGTGGAAACTTCAAGTGTGGATAGAGGAAAACAGGCCCCTCCTCACGTCTTCCTTAAACCTCCTGAAGTTCTTCGGGGTGACGACTACATACTTGGCCCCGGCGCGCCTGGCGAGGCCCTCCTGGTAGTCCCTCTGGTCCTGGGGGACGTAGCCCCTCTTCTTGCACTCTATGAAGAGCACGACGCCATCCCTGAGGGCCACCAGGTCTATCGGCTTGCTCCCGGCGGCGCGTATGACGACCCAGCCCTCGCCCTCTAGGAACCTCCTCACCCTGTACTCGAACCTCCTGCCCCTCTCGTAGTTGGTGGGCATGCCGCGATATAATGTGGTAAATGAGTTAAATCACTTGAGGGTGGCCATGAGGGGGGCGGCTAGGGATCTGGAGGACATGGGGGTGCTGAGAGGGGGGCGGCCCACGAAATTCTTCAAGCTCCTAGCTGTGAGGAGCGCCGAGCGCTTCAGGGAGTACCTCATCAGGCGGGGGCAGCTCCAGGCGTTCAGGGAGGCGCTGAGGAGGGAGCCCCTGGAGGCCGTGCTCGCGTACCTGCTGACCGTCGTGCTCACCATAATCTCGGTGGAGAGGCGGCGGAGGGGGCTGCCGGACCCCCTGCTCTTCGACATGAGGTACGCGGAGGAGCTGGGCGCAGCCCTGCTCCGCGCCCTGCGCGAGGACGAGGAGTTCAGGAGGAGCGTACTCAGGGCGCTGGCGAGCGCCGTCAGATAGGTATAAGACCACATCTACTAATTTTTGGTATGGGTGGTGGCCCTGGGGAGGGAGATGCCTTATCCCATGGTCGCCGATCCAGAGAAAATACCTCTCCACAAGCGCCTGCTGGCCAGGATCGGGATACCCACCGTCGCCTTCCACGACGCCGAGCACTTCAAGGCCCCCACCCCCATCTACGTGGCCTACTGCGAGAAACACGGCATATACTACTACGACTACCCGCACGGGTACAGGGGCGAGCTCTACTGCCCGATGTGCCTCGCGCTCTGGAAGAGGCTGGTGGAGTTGGAGGCTAAGGCCAAGGGGTGAGAGGGGGATGAAAACGCGTAGGAGGGGGCGAGCCTTCACGGCAACAGCTATCATGATAGTGACGACGGGCACGGCCATCATAAACACGTTGTTGACGGGCGGCGAGAGGGGCGTTCTAGCCATGCTGGCACTGCTAATCGCCGTGACGGGAGCCACAGGCACGCTAATACTTCAGGAGCTTGAAGAGTTACATACATACTTGGAGCAGGAGGGTGGAGGGAGATGAGGGTGCGGGAGATCCGGTACGAGAGGCTGTTCAACCTCAGGAACTACAACAACGAGAGGATCGGGGTCGCGATAGAGCTCGACGAGGGGGAGAGCGAGGCGGAGGCCTTGGGCAAGGCGATGGACCTCGTGTACAGGATGCACCTGACGGCGGAGGCGGCCAGGCGGCTGTTCATGCAGCTCGGCGATGTGAGCGAGAGGATACCCCACCTCTGCGAGCAGGCCGAGCGGCTGAGGAGCGCGCTGGCAGAGCTTGAGGCTAAATACAATGAGTGCATCTCCCGGGCCAAGGAGATAGCCGAGAGGCTGGCGAGAGGCGAGAAGGTTGAGGACCTGAAGACGATTGAGTGCGAGATACCGTACCTGGAGAAGCGCATAGAGGAGAAGAAGAGGGATCTGAAGCACGTGGAGGACGAGATCAAGAAGCTCACCGAGCTCAAGAGGGAGCTGGAGAGGGAGCTGAAGCAGCTCTACGAGAGGCTGAGGAGGGGCGAGCTGCCGAGCAGGGAGGAGGTGCCCGAGCTGCTGGAGAAGGTGGCTGGCCTGGAGGTCCGCGCCCTGGCTGCGGAGCGCGAGGAGTGGTGATACAGTTGAAGAGGACCGATGAGGAGTTTGTTCCGGAGGTCGTCGTCGAGCTGCCGCCCAAATGCCCTAGATGTGGCGCGTGGATGTTCGAGGACCCCATGACGGGCGAGGTCTACTGTAGGTACTGTGATGGGATTCCCGGGCTGAGGGAGGAGCCTGAGGAGCCCTCAGATGAGGAGGACTGCTTTGAGTGTCCAAAGCAGGGCGAGTGAGGGGAGGAAAGGAGGGCTTCCCCCTTCTTTACCCTCGGGTGGGAGGATGCACCCAGTCTGTAGGTTGTGTGCCCACGACTGCAAGAAGCCGTACAGCTACTGGAGCTGGCAGATGCCGCCGAACGTGTTCTGTGAGCGCTACACGCCCGCCGTCTACAGGATAGCTGAGGAGGCTGGATGGCGCGTCAGGAGGCTGGTGCGCCGAGTGAAGAGAGACATGTTAATCCTGGAGAGGAAGGTTGGCGACGTGAACGTGACCCTCGTCATCCACCTCGATAGGCGCGTCGAGGAGGTGCCGATAGACGACTGGGACCTGTACATCCCGGGCGCTAAGGTGAGGAGATGAAAACCATCAGGGTTGGCCTGAAGACGTATAAGGTGGAGAGGGATGCGGTGAAGCCGCCCAGCCTGCTCTTGATGCTTAACGAGCTGTTCCCGCTCACGCGGCTGGGCAGCACGAGGACTTACGTGTGGAGGACGTACCGGGATGGCTTCGAGCTATTGATGGTGTGCAACTACTTCAGATATGCCTGGGACCCCGCCAGGCTCGCCGCCTTCCTGAAGATCATTGAGGAGTACTTCGAGGCTGTGAGCCGGGATGTGACCGCCACGGCGAGCATCAACTACCTTGATGAGGGCTGGAGAGTGCTCATCATAAGCGTCAGTGTCCAGGGCACTAAGCTGGAGAACTGGGAGAGGCGGTGGATAGGGGAGTGGAGACAGCTAGCCCGAGTATTCAGGGGATGTAGGTGAGGTGCCCCTTCTACGAGGCATCTGTGAGGATGGAGTGGACGCCGGATGGATATTGGGTCTACGTACCGGTGCCGCTCTGTCGGCTCGGCGGCAAGTGTCCATACTATGGGAGGCTCAACCCATCATGTATCCCTTCATGTGTGAAGAGGATATTAAAACGGGCGGGCATCTCCCTCCGTAGCGTTAAACCCAGGCAACGCCAGAGATGGTAATATAATCTCGTCCACGTGGATGATCATGATGCAGGTCATCAGAGTGGGGGGCAGGACGTTCGAGGTGGCGCGGGACGCCGTTACTCCCCCACACCTCCTCCTGCTCTTCATGGAGCTGTTCCCCGATCACCCCGACGCCCTCAACACCAGGCTCTACGTGGAGGGCTACGATGAGCGTGACGTGACGCTCCTCCTCGTGTGCAGGCACTGGGAGGACGCCAGCTACACCTTCAACCTCTACCGTTTCGCGAAGCTCTTGGAGGAGTACTTCATCACGCTGGAGGGCATGGACTACTACGTGGATGTCGAGGTGGCGTACCTGGATGCGGATGCGGAGGCCATAGCCCTGAGGGTAACCACGGACGCCGACGCGTTCCACATGGCGGAGCGGAAGTGGATAGAGGAGTGGAGATACCTAGCTCGCCTCTTTCGGGTGGGAGGCAGTGCTGAGGTACAAGCTGGCGATAATAGTCCATGAGTGGGTGCGCAGCATCGCGGATGAGTACGAGCTGATAGACGCGGAGGAGGAGCAGCAGCACGAGCTGCTGAAGCTGGCCCTCACCTTCACAGCCAACTTCATCACGCTTGAGAGCGACAGCCTGGAGCGGCTCGGGGAGGAGCTTGAGAAGGCTAACGCGAGCCTGCATTACATATACATCAAGCCCCGGGATGGACAGTTAACATTGACCGTCGGCGTGATAGCGGGACCCATCAGGGGTGAGGGGCGTGGATGACCTCATCCCCCTGCGCCCGCTGGCGGGCCTCCTCAAGCCGCTCCACGCCACCGGCATATACGACGTGTGGAGAGACATCAGGTTCAGGGATGGGAGGTGGCGCGTGGCCAGGATAGTCGTGATATACATGGGGGAGGAGGACCCACGGGGCAGGTGGATGAGCGTCGGCCCCTGGGGCACGGTGCACCACGCCCCGATAGACGTGGTGATATGCTGAAGGTGAGGATGTGAGGACGGGGCCAATACTCCTCTCCCTGATGCTGGCTGCTGCGGCGACGGCTACCGCGCACGTGCTGTGGAGTGACCCGCTGCTGGACCTCTACACGTTCGGCCTCGGCCTGCTAGCCGGGGGCGTCATAACGATCAGGCTCTGCAAGGACTGCCTACTGGAGTCAGCCCTCCTCATCTTCATCGCTGGCATAGCAGTCTCGCTGACGTGCTTCTGGCAGGGCCTGACCGTGGGGCGCATCTACCTGTGGGCCATCTTCACGACGGCAGTCTACGCCTTCGGCCTCTACGTCGCCCTGAGGTACTTCAGGTAGCCTCGTTTTATTGGGTGGGAGAGGATGAGGCTTGAGCTGGAGGTGCTGGAGGCGGAGCACCTCCCCGTCCACGGCGTTAAGGCCGAGCTGGACTCCGAGCGCCTCAACGTGATAGCCGGGGGGAACGCGTGCGGGAAGTCGCTGATAGCCAGGCTGCTCTACATCTCCGTCACCAGGGACAGGGAGAGCGCCTCCCTCCTAATCAACGGGATGGGCGACGTGGTGAGGTGGAGGGTGCGGCTGGCCAGCCGCGCCTACAGCTACGCCGTCAGGCTCGCGGAGAGGAGGGTGTGGAGGGACGCCGAGGGCTACGTGGCCGAGTACTACACGCTGGATGAGGAGGATCTGGAGGAGATGGGCTTGGGGGACTTGGTGAGGGAGCTTAGGGAGCTGGGCGAGAGGAGGGAGAGGAGCGTCTGGAGGAGGATTGAGATAGATGGCGTGAAGTACAGGGTCGTCTACGACTGGGGTTGGGATGGGGTTTTCGCGATACCCCAGGTGCATGAGGTGATCACGGTGCTGGAGGTGAGGGGCGGGAAGCTGCCGATAAGGCTGGAGCTCTTCAACTTCTATGACCCAGACCTCGGAAACCCCTACGGCTATAAGCTGGCTGGGGAGGAGGGGCCGCTCTTCAAGCTGCTACACCTAGCCAAGGAGGGGCCGCTGAGGGTTGAGCACTACCCGCTGGACGCCGTGCCCAGAGACATCAAGTACATCTGCCTCAAGCGCCGCTACTGTGCTCAACACGGTTGGCTGGACTGGCGGGGCTACGTGGATGTCCAACAGCTGTTAAAGACTAGGCTGTGAGGGAGAGGGATGGATGTGGAGGTCTTTACTATTTGAGGGGGTGGGGGAGAGGTGGGGCTGGTGGAGCTGTTAATGGCTATGTGCAGGTGGCTACTGGGGAGGAAGACGTTGATAATGATTGAAAGCTATGCGTGGGGACACATCACGGAACGCTGGAGGGCTAGGAGGGGCTACGTGGTCAGGGTGTGTGATGGCTCGAAGCTGAGGGCGTACAAGAAGTTTGGCGTGTATGATGATGACATGGACCTGGCGCACAGGTTCGTGGAGTCGCTCAGGGCTAACTACGACAGGGGGATACTGATAGTGCACGATCCCAGGGTCGCGAGGCTGGCGGAGGGCTTCATGGACGATGACGTGAGGAGGAGAGCGGCAATCGTGGTGCTCCAGCTGCCCCGGGGCCAGGTGGTGCCCCTCTCCAGGCTGCTGAGGCACGCCAAGTACGGGAGGCTGACGAGGCTCACGTCGGCCCGGCTGATCACCGTGGCCAACGCCTCCAGCTACGAGGAGGGCCGCGTGGAGGGGGACATAGCCATCCTGCGGAGGCGAATCAGGTGCGGCGCGAATCCCTAGGCCGCCCCCGGCGCAGGCTGGCCACCGCCCTTATCAGCTCCCTCTTCACCAGAAACTTCTTCCCCCTCCTCGACAGGAAGCTCAGCGCTGGGCGGAGGGCATCCCACAGCTCGCGGGGATCTGGCTCGGGGAGGCCTAGCTGCCTGGCGTAGTTCAGCTTGCCGAACACGAAGAAGTCCACGTAATCCACGGCCTCCCTGACTATCTCAAGCGGCTTCGAGATGGGTGGGATGATGGGCTCCACGCTGAGCCACGTCCGCACGCCCTCCTCATGCGCCTCCCTCAGCGCCTCCAGCCTAGACCAGGGGGAGGGAGCCCTCGGCTCCAGGGCGCGGGCGCCGTCGAGGGCTATCACCGTGGCGCCGAGCCACATGCCGCCGTGCAGGTGCATCACATCCAGGTCCCTGAGCGCCAACCGGGGGTTCTTAGTCAGGATCATTATCGTGTGCTGTGGCGCGCCAGCCAGTATCTGCAACACCCGCCTAGTCAGCCGCCACCTCTCCTCTGCGGGTGGATAGGGGTCGGTCGTGAAGCTGATGACTATCCTCCTCGGCCTCCCCATCCTGGCGTAGCGCCTGGCCTCCTCCAGCGGCCTGGGCCTAATCATCCTAGCTCTAGCCTTCATGAGCGGCGTCCTCCAATAACAGTAGACGCAGGAGAAGGGACAGGGAGGTGGGTAGACAGTTATTTGTTCATCTGCGTATTCAACCCGCGACCTCCCCACTGCTCACACCCCCGAGGAAGATCACCGCGAGGGCCGTGCCATGTTTAGCCTTCATGTAACCCAAGTTGAACCCCAACATGAAGGTTGCCAACACCTTCTCGGGGAAGCTGAGGGAGTCCGAGTTCCATATCTCCTCAAGCATCTCCGACTTGTTATCATGCTTCCTAATTAGGTTCTGGAGCAAGGCGTCTATCTCCCTCGCCCTCTCCTCATCTAAATCAAACGCCTCGTGGAGCAGGATGGCATCCTTCCGGAGCCTCAACTTGAGCTCCACAATCATGGCATTAAAGAGGAATAAATAAAACAAGTGGTCACTTGACCAGATAGACGTACTTCTTATCCCTCCTGTAGTAGATGTGGGCGCCGAGCCTGGCGCGGAGCGCCTCCTCAAGCTCGCCGTAGAACTTCCTGTTAGTCAACGTGTGGGGCGGGTGTATCCTCGCCACCACCGACCTGAGCACCGCTATGTCCATCGTCCCGAGCTTCAGGGATGCGTAGGCGTAGCGGAGGAGCGTGCGGAGCTTAACTGAGATCCCCCTGCTCCTGGCCCCCGCCAAGAGCTTCTCGGCTATCACCACCACCCTCTCGACGACCGCTACACGGTCATCGCTCAACCCCGCCCACCGCAGATGCCCCTCCGGTGCCTCGGGCCGTAGCCACGCCCACGCTTCTCATCTATTCTGTGAACTCTCCTGGAGCCGCAGTTGGGGCACTTGACCACGTGGAACGGCACCCACGGCGTCTCGAACTCATGCCCACAATCCAGGCAGACCCACCGCTTCCTCGCGCCCGCCATCAAGAGGAGGGGGATCAGCTGACTATTTAACATCATCTTCATCAACTAAAAATTAGTAAACATCACTACGTGGATGGGGCGGCATCTCCACTAACTGCATCACCAGATCATGGAAGTCCAGGATGGAGCTGGGCCTGTAGGGTGGCTTCACAGTAGTGCTCCAGAAGCCGTATTCGGAGTGATAACCGCTCCGGAGGTCGAAGCCGTGGTCAGACAGCATTAATACCTCATAGCCCCGCTCCCTGGCCAGCTTCATCAATGGCCTGAGCATCTCGTAGAGCGCGTAATGTACACTCCTCAGCCATACCTTCACCTTCAAGGTAGGCCCCACAGCCATGTGGAACGCCACGTCTGGGAGGGGCGTATAGATGAAGATCAGGTCATGCCCCTCCTCGACACATTTCACGCCCCTCTCAACCCTCTCCCTCGTATCCTCCAGGGCCTCCTCGACGAGCTCCACCCGCCTGCTGAATGGGGCTGTGGCGAGTGCATCTATCCTAGACCTGTAGTACTCATTCCTACTCTCATTATAGCTGGGCACCTCAATAGCAGCGACGCTGTAGCCCCTGGCCTTGAGCTCCTCCAGGAAGGTCCTCGCCAGCAGATGGTCATGCATTATCGCGGGTGGATACGGGTTCACGAGGCCGAGCTTCACGAGCAACTTCCTCACCCCAAGCCTCCTTCGGGTGAGGCGCAGCCTCAGCAGGTAAAGCCTGCGAAGAACGCGGCTCTTGAACGCCTCCCTACTCCTCTTCTCCCTCAGCTCTCTCAGGCCATAGCCGTGCTCCTCCACGTTCAAGCCCGTGAGGATGGAGCCCCACACGATGGGCGTGTACAGCTTCTTGAGCACGCCGACGTAGTGCCTACCATGGAACTTCAGCTTAAACCAGTCCATCCTCCACCTCTCCACTAGGTCGGGGTCAAGGCCGTCCAAGCCCAAGATTAACAACCTCATTAGCCTTCACCTACCAATCACTGACATTGCTTCTCTCCCAACAGCCTTATCTCCTCACTAAGGAAATTCATGGCGACGCTGAGGATCTTCCTAAAGGGTTCTGGCAATAGGCTCCCTGCTCTATGCTCAAAATGGACGGTGAAGCCAGCTTTCTTCAGCATCAAGGCCACACTAATCACGTTATAGACACGTTTATGGCTAGGATCTCTCCTCGCATTCACAGATAGGAAATTTGGTAATATCAAGTGGAGCATTCCTCGTGCTTTCAGCACGCGGTAACACTCACTGAGAAAGATCCATGGCCGCTCCAAGTGCTCCAAGACGTGACTCGCAAATATTGTAGAGACGCTCTCATCCCTGAGGGGCAGGCGCTGTGCATCTGCCACAACCCATTCACCATACATCTTCAGCCCCGCCGCTGGGGGCTCCACATCCACGAAGACCACATCGCTCCCCACGCTAGCCCGGGGTTTGAAGGGGTAGGAGCGGCCCGTGCCAGGCCCTATATCAGCTACCCACATCCTCATCAACCCACTTCGCCAATATCCTAGCCGCCTCCTCATTCCTCCCCCTCGCTAACGCCATCAGTGCCCTGGCCAGATCCCTAACCCAGGGTGATGCCTTGGCCATTAGCGCCGCATCAATCGGGACTGCCAGCCTCCTGTAATCCATCCAGCCTATCAGGATCGCCGCGACCACGTAGGTGGGCAGGAAGATCAACACAAAGAATAGGAGGCTGGGGAACAGGCCCTTCAATACGGGCACGGACTCCACCAGCAGCCTGTACTGTATCACCACGAAGTTACTGAAGGAGAGGAGGAAGACTAGGTACGTGCCATGGCCCCTGCGGAAGTAAGTCCAGTAGCGGAGCAGCCTATTCTTCCACTTCCCCACTCCTCATCACCTCACACACATCCGGGATTCTCTCAACATCCTTCACCGCCCGCAACACCTTCCACCTGAACCAGAGCTTGAGGTACTGCCGCTTAACCGCCTCGACAAGCCCCCGCCTGACGCCGTATGCCCTTGTACAGGTGAGGAGCATTGGCACAAGGCCCAGGATTGGCCTGAGGAGCGATAGGTATGCCGTGATACTCCCCGATGCCGCGCCAGCCATCACCCTTACGTGCTCGTATTCACAGATGCCATACTTGAGGGCCGCCCGTATCGCCAGCTCAAGCTTCTCCTTCTCCGCCTTGAGGCTGGGCATTGGGTGGTAATGGGCAACGCCCACGGGATTTATTACGGACTTCCAGCCGTGGCACCTCACCCAGTGGTGGAGCCACGCATCCTCGTAGACGTGGAGCTCGGGCGGTATCCTCACCCCCTCAATCGCCGCCCTCCGGTACAACGTGTCATGAGTCCCGCCGCGCTCCTCGAACTTCCTAATGAGGTACTGCTTCAAGTCCAGCCCGAAGAGGCTTAGGAGGCGCTCGCGCGCTGGATCTACATCCCAGTTAATGCCCCAGACCTCTCCCACAGCTCCATCCTCCAGCACCTTATTCACCTCCACCCACTCCCACCACCCCGGTCTCAGCACGGCATCATCATCCAGGAACATGAGCCACTCGTCCTTGAAGCCCTCCAGGAAGATGTCTATCGCAGTCTGCCTCGCCGTCGCCCGGGTGGGGTGGGGGTGACCGTAGAGCCTGCTCCTAGAGTAGACGAGCTCCTTCCCGTGGTTGTCACACCAGTCCCTGACCACATCTCCAGTCTCGTCATCCCCGTCATCCACGAGGATCAAGGCCCTATACGGGATCTGTAGCGAGGAATTGAGTACTTCTAGGAGCACTTGGCGTCGCGTGCTCCAGCTATTTTTAGTTATCATCGCCAGGATCGCCACACTTCCATAGTGCGGGCATAGGTATTATAACCAACGCCAGGGGTGATCTACTAATTTTTGGTAGCTAAGGAGGGTGAGAAGCTCAACTTTAAAGGCGCTGTCACACCCCTCCTACCGTGACCGCATACCTGGAGCTCAAGGTGGGCGGCGCAACCAACAGGGTGTCCCTCTACGTCCTCATAGCCCTGCTCGTCGCGGCTGGCCTGGCCCTCATGGGCAGGCTGGTGGAGGCTCTGATCACCATCTTCCTGGTACTGTCTCTCCTGGAACTCCTAGAGCTCGCGAGGGGGGAGTAGGACGTGGGTGGCGCTATGATCCTGGTCGAGGTGTACTGGGTGTTGCAGAGCGGGGAGGTGCGGAGGCTCGTCGGCATCGAGTGGAGGGGCCGCCTAGACGGCGCGTGGCGGGCTATAGCCGGGGAGGCGCGTGAGAAGATAAGCTGGGGGCGCGGCAGCAGGCAGCTGGTCCTCCGCGTGGTGTACCCATCCGGGGGCGAGTACTACTACTTCTTCTCGGTGGATAAGCGGCATCACTTCCCGCTGGAGCTGGAGGACGTGTTCAGG
>Ga0180301_10002023_pt1 | contig 15936 bp, 15 predicted proteins | sample GuaBasSediGuay16_FD_121797 | JGI IMG/M metagenome (GOLD analysis project Ga0180301, IMG submission 121797) | Subseafloor sediment microbial communities from Guaymas Basin, Gulf of California, Mexico - Guay16, Core 4569-2, 12-15 cm | ecosystem: Environmental > Aquatic > Marine > Hydrothermal... | reverse complement strand
GTCTTTGTGCACTCATACCCGTATATATTTAAAAGCAGGATTAAACCCTAAACTACTTAAGGGAAAGAGGGATTCTCAACGCTCCTTAAGTACTAATGCGCTAATTAGGTATATTAGGGTTTACACTTCAACCCGTACCGTAAGAATCGATCACTCAATAGTACGTATCTAGAAGACCCTCATCGTCCCAAACGCGGAGATCAGGCTCTACTGCTCTATCGGTTCTAGATATATTACTTCGTGTCTATTTATCAGGATAGCAAACATTATGTCTTCTAAGCTATTAGCATGAACACGTATTAGTTTAAGAACAGGTTTTACGACCTCACGCCAATAGCTATCTGTAATGTTTCTCTCAAACTCTACGAAAAACTTGGTTTTCTGGGGAAAACCATATACATCCCTCAGATTAAAGTAAATGCCCCCAGCATCCCGTCTAATACCGCGAGTTATCGACATCCCTATATCACCGAATTTCTGAACCCAGATATCCCTAAACTCAGTTACTCTAATACTAACATAGTTCTCAAATAACCTATCTAGAAACACTTTATCCGACTCATTATTAGTTATCACAACAGTATTTGCAATATACACAGGAGCCAGCGCCCCATCATAAGGCTCAACAAAAACAATAATGTACGGTGGAGAAAAATATATATAATAGAAGTGCCAGAACTTACGATACTCCGGGGTACATGGTCTGAACAACTTTATGTAAGTACCATTATACTTGAGCGTCGTGAAATTTGGTAAGCAATTTTCTGCCAGGGCAGCGTTGACTATAATAATCCTATGTTTATCGATATAGAATAGTAAGTTGGCTGGGCCAGGATCTCTCTCATCACCCCAGAAGACGCCATTATGATATATGTGCATTCTCTCATTTAATTTATCGTATTGTATCCATGTACGATTATCCCAAGGATGCTTTGTTCCTCTAAAGTACAGCTCCGTCTCCCTTATAATTTGCCCTATGATCTTGTTTAGAACAAAGTGTTGAAAGCTATAGGTATAGTTCAGATCGTACCTATTGTGTTGAATAGTTAAATCCTTCCTACTCCAAAACACGTCTATCGAGTATACCTTTAGCTTGTCTGCTTTACTCCAGTACTTGTCGAGAATTCTACTCGCTATCTCCCTAGCTTCCCTAACATCTTCAACACTAATTATTACTTTACCATCAGCATCTGTATCTATTATCTTAGGATAATATGTAAGGAAGACCCATGTATAAAGCGAGAAACCGACAATAACGATGATGATCAGTATTGTTCTCCAGTACCTAGAAATAATCACAATCACCCAAAACCAGTACTTCCCAGTATATATGTTATTTCATGGTGTTAAGTTTTTATTTGATAAAAACTAGTAGATAAGGAAGCTAAAAATATCTAAGTATAATGACAGAAACCTCTATTGTAATACGCTAACTCAGTATTTTAATAATTAGTACCAGTGTACTATATTTGTGTTCATAATGGAGCTCAAGTACTTATCATTCAGTCCTCACACGGTTCTTCACAGCGTATGCTCCGCACCGAAGTCGTTCATCACCAGTATTTAGTATTGCTTGAAGGAAGCTATTAATGTGTTTCTAGATATAGCTTATAGTAGAAGTAATGGGTGATTAATATGAAGCCCGCGGTAATAGTGATCGATATGCTAGAGGAATTTGTCCATGGTAGGCTTAAAAGCCCGCAGGCAGAATCGATTATTCCGGCGATCAAGAAGATCGTTGACACAGCACGCGAGAAGAGAATCCCGGTGGTGTACGTAGCTGATAATCACACCCCCTATGATCCAGAGCTAAAGGTTTGGGGCCAGCACGCTATGGCTGGAAGTAGTGAAGCCGAAATAATCAGTGAGCTAGAACCTAGAGAAACCGATATAGTTCTATATAAACGTAGCTATAGCGGGTTCCGCGATACAGGCCTGGATATTATTTTGAGGAATATGAGCGTAGATAAAGTAGTACTTACTGGTATACATACTCATATATGCGTTCTCCATACAGCATGGGATGCTTTCTACCTAGGCTATAGTATTTATGTTGTAAAAGATGCTGTGGCAGCTTTTAGCGAGAAAGACCACGAGTACGCTCTAGAATACATGGAGAAAGTATATGGAGCTAAAGTGATTACGTTAGACGAGGCACTAAAGCTATTGGAGGGCAGGTTTGAGTAAGCTATCGTGCAAAGTACTGTTCAATATATTTAAAGGTCTGAGCAACGAACCTGTAGAGGAATTAGCAGTACTTCTACTGTACCAGAGATATACGTGTCTTGGTAGGGTAGCTGTAGCTAAGAAGCTAGGTATTAGTGAGAGAAGAGCTAGAAGCCTTATAGATAAGCTTAATAAAAAAGGATATCTAGCTAAGGATCTCGAAACCTGTATTAATACTAGGAGCTTCCCATACAACCTATCCTACTGCTCCACTAAATTCAACAACTATTACCTAACCGCCTTTCTAGAAGCGAACTTAGAGCTACTTAAACTAGTAGAGCGCTCAATTACAATGCTTAGAGACTACATAGTTCTCGCTAGCAGGGATCCAGAAGTCTTAGAGATCGTAGGATATACGTCAGAAGGAAGAATATATTTACCAAGAGTCCCGCGTAGAATGAGGGAAAAATATGCTAGGAAGATCGATAAACTCATACCACAGATACTCAGCACGCCATCGCTATTCATAGTATGGAGAAGCTATAAACCGTATCTCTCAGAGGCTTGCCTACTCTATAGCCTCTATAGACTCTGTACAAGCTTCTAGGACGTGTAGATCGGAACTATGAGATCCAGATCGCTGTACTTATACCTAGCTATTTTTACATGATATACTTTTTCGATTATACCTAAGCGACTAAGCAGATCTTTCTTATTACCGGTAAAGACTACGCGGCCTCTATCTAGTAGGATAAAATAGTCTCCATTAGTTACTCCAAATAATATGTCCTGTGTAGTGAATACTACTACTTTATTAATGCTCCACTTCTTGATCAGCTTCGATAGCATAGCCTTTACTCCTACATCAACATGCGCATCTAACTCATCGAATAAGAGGTAGCGAGGATCTTTGGCCAGCGCCATAGCGATAATTACTCTTTGGAGTTCGCCCGAACTCAGCTCTGCTATCCGTCTTTCAAGTAAATGCTCTATCATCATTTCTCTAGCAATATTGTAGACTGATCTATAGTCTTCGGCTCCCTCAACGAAACCTTTTGAGACAGGGTATCTTGAAACCAGCAAAGCCTCTAGAACAGAGAGCGATAGTAGTTCGTGACTATGGATCTGTGAGGCATACGATACCATACGCGATACCGTTTTGAGAGGAGTACTGGAAACCTCTAATCCGTCTAAATACACGTAGCCGTTGTACGGAACTATTTTAGCTATAGCTTTTAGAAGAGTAGATTTCCCGGCACCGTTAGGGCCTATGATGCATGTCACCCTATCTGTGGGTATTTTGATCGATACTTTTTCAATTCCTCTATGGCCTCCTCTATATTCCACAGTAAGATCTCTGATCGATATCAACGCAACCCCCTTCTAAATCTCGTCAATAGCAGTGTTAGGAAGAATGGGGCACCAAATATGGAAACTATAGCTCCCGTTGGGATCTCGCCTACATAATCCGATAGAATAAGTCTTACGAAATCATCGGTCAGGAGGAGTAGGATTGCACCCACAAGACCCGAAAGAGGAATGACTACTCTGTGATCAACGCTCTTTATCAGAAATCTCGAGATATGTGGAGATACAAGGCCTATAAACCCTATTATGCCAAAGCAGGAAACAATTAATGATGATGCTATACCAGCCGATACAACGGCTAGGAAGCGATAAATACGAGGGTTGTATCCTAGTTGCTTAGCATGTTCATCGCCCAGAAGCACAGCGTTAAGAGGCTTAGCTAGAATGGGATAAGACGCTAGAAGTATAAATGCGGATACAAGCATTGTTAGGTAGTATTTATCAGATGCTAGGGTAAAGCTTCCCACTAAGAAATATATAGCGAAGGCATATCGCATAGCAACCATGTATGTCAGCATTATAGATAAACCAGAAAACAGAGCATTAACACCTAAACCAGCTAATACGTATGAAGCATCCGTACCTCCAATAGATTCGGCTATGAATATAGATAGCGAGAGAGCTAATAGTCCACCAGCCATAGCTGCAATTGGTGCAATACTTAGACTATACCCATACACCAGTATTGACAAGAGGACCGCAAATAAAGCCCCGCTCCCAACACCCAGTATATAGTGGTCAACTAGTGGGTTTTTCAAGCAACCTTGTAGACTAGCACCAGCTATACCTAATACTAATCCAGCAGTAACTGCTGATAAAACCCTGTTGAATCTATATCTGACGATTAGCGTATCCATAGGATTAGGTAGCTCGTAATGTACTGACCAATAAATAAGACATATTAGTAGTGCTGATAAGACGGCCACAAGTATGACTCCTAATGCTATTCTGCTGTAATGAAGCCTTGCCGCCATACTGGCCAGCATATAATCATCCCTATAAAACTAGCTCCTAAAGACCCTAGAGTTTACGACCTCTAATTACAAACCCTATGAAAACACCAATGACGAATACCGCTATAAACGCTACGGCTATGAGTGATAATTCAGTTATCGGGCTTTCAGTTCCCTGCCCATGCTCAAGGGCGTTCTGGGTTTGAAGCATACTCGTGATCGCATTGTAAATGTGGGATGGAGCGTATTGGATGAGGGGTCCGGGCCTTTGAAGTGAATCTGAAGCCTCTTGGCTAAGTACTATTACGGGGACCCCAAGGTCATATATGCCAGTATCGTGTAGTGCGTTTATGGTTTCTTCGCGCGAACCCGCCATCTGCGTAGCTATCACAATGTCTGGATTCAACTCGCTTATCTTCTCCAGGTCTACCGCATACCACCCAGCCGAGTTTGCCACATTAACTAAGCCAAGTCTTGAGAGGACATCATCTATGAAAGTAGCTCTACCAGCAACCCATATACCATTATAAACTCCTACAACAACGAGCACTTTTAACCCCTCGTAAGGTTTTAGAAGATCCCTGTACTGGGCAAAGGCATTATCGACTAAGTCCATGAACTCGCTGGCACGTTCGCTAAGCCCATATATTGTGGCAAGTATTCCGAGGTCGAAGTAAATATCTGCAAGGGACCTGGCCGAACCTCCATTTAGATATATTACTGTAATGTTGTAGCGTTCGAAGACTTCAAGGAGGGGGGTGTGTCCACCTTTATCTGCGAGTACAAGCTCAGGATCCAACTCTAATATCTTCTCTACCTCTATCGCACTCCACCAGTAGCCGCCTACATCCGTTACTTCATGCTCTTTGACATAAGAGCTTATGTTAAGATATGGATCGCTGTATGAAATAGAGTCTACCCCCACAACATATCTCTGGAGATCGAGGTAAAACAGCATTTCAGTTATACTAGGTGCAAGAGATACCACTCTTTCCGGGACACGTTTCAACACTACCTTTCTATTTAGTGCATCCTCTATGTAGACCTCCCTAGGTTCTGCTGAGTTATTCGCAGCAAGCGAAACAGAAACGGGGAAAACGATCGGGGTGAGTACAAGTAAGCATAGTGTGATCAGGATAAAGCGCATGCTATCACCTATTGGACATTATGTCCAATACAATCTATTATTAACCATGAGATTATAAGCTTTACCGCAATCTAAGGATAGTGTTTGCTAGATACATATTTCCTGTACAGGTTTTCTGGAAGCCTGCATAGAAGCTTTAGGTTCTCAAGCTCTATGGGATGAGGTTTAGCCACTACTACTATGCTGTGGGGTGGTGGAGGGTACTCGTAGTGTTTGAGCTTTTCGAGCTTATCAGCTATTATTGTTTCGTCTGAAGTGCCTAGCCTAGCTATTCCTATGCCTATAGCTTCTCTAAGGAGGGATCGATTATCGAGATCAAGCAATATATCGATCGCTTCTGGAATGCTCATAAATTTGTTTTCCTCAGCCCTTATATCTAGGAGAATTAAGGTATGTAGATTGCGTGACAAGTTATCGTACACAGCTTCTACTACAGAGTAGGGCTTGAACACTTCGGGATAAACTAGTGTGACCGTTTTACCAAATCTATAGGCTTGGAGACCAGTTCTAGACGGAACTAACGAGTATATTGATAGCCCATTAACGACTACTACGTTTACCCCCCTCCGAATAGCTTCGACTCGTATAGCATCATGTGTAGTAGCTATAAAGGGATCTCCTGGCACCAGTATCGCTATGTTTTTCTTGAGCGCTTCTTCTACAATGCGCTTAATACCCCTTCCTTCCAGGTCTGAGCGTTTAGCTAAAACGAGCTCTTTATCCCCTACTATATCTCTTAAAAACTCATGATCTAATCCAGGTACGATGCTTGTATAAGTGTCTACTACCACCTTATCTACTCTATTAATATATTCGAGTGCTTCTAGCGTTAAGTGCTTAGGCGTCAGCCCTAACCCTATAAACACTAACAAAGGATCAACCCCTTATAACCCACTACCTATGTGGAATAGCTCGTTCTACTGCCTATACGTATATTGCTACATGTGTCCTATTTCTTAGTAACTAGCTTTAAGAGATAAACTGTATACCCATTATATATAAGCGTGTATATGATGTAGGATATGTTTAGACCTGCGTATATTAGATCGAATAGCCAGTATAGATTTAGCCTAAAATACTCCGCAACTATATACTGGAGCGTATAGGGGTCAAACGAGAACTGGGCTAATCCTGTAGCTGAGTAGTACGTCAGATCCTCTATTATAAACACCGATTTCTGGACAACAAATGCTGCATAAAATGTTGTTAAAGGAGCAACAATCACCATTACTATAGACACAAATATGTAGAGAATTAGATACAGCTTATCTGTATATAGTTTATTCTTTACTGTATAGATGACTATGAAGGGGAGAACCCACGAGAAATAGTTTATGTTTCCAACCTTGTTAAGCACAATGGCTACTAACAGGACTAGTATTATATATTTAAGTAGGGTTTCCTCTCCAGCATCCGGTTCATGTGCTATTTTTGCTAAAATGTAAGCTAGCGCAACCACATATATTGGAGCCCATGCCCAGATAATAAAGTTCGGCACCCTTGATAGATCGTAGTTTACGACGTAAATGGGTATAGCCCATATACTGTACTCTTGAGGATACCTATTTGCATGGAAAAATACAGCTTTGTATAGGAAGGAATATGGATCAGCTATGAGAAACGGGAAGATGATCAGTAACGCTGTAGATATCCCAGTTAATGCTAGTACAGATAAGTCGCGATAGCGTTTTTGCTTTGCTAGAAACATTATATAAACCAGAGCTACTACTACCACTAGGGGTTTTATTAAAGCAGCTATAGCCAGGTATATACCAGTAAGTGCTACTCTTTTTCTATACAAGAACTCTATGAAGGATTGAAGAAGGAAGAATGCAACAATAAGATCTGTATGGTAGCTGTAAATAGTAATGTAGGGAAAGTGGCTTAACAGCCATAGAACACCAGCACGCCATCCATATCGTTTCTTGAGAATGTAGAAAACCGCGTTGAACGATATAATAAGTGGTATTTTATCTATGAGCCTAACTATTTGTAATGGGCCCAGAACAGTTCTAGCTATTGAGTGCGTAGCTATAAATAATATAACTGGAAGCGGGGGATACGATACTTTAGTAGCAATGCTATATATATAGAACATACCTGGTGGAAAAACTACTAGTATAGGCGACCATGTAAGCGGAGGCATTATCCTAGCTATTATCACTCCCCTATGCCATGTTATATCCACCCATTCAAGGTAGTACCTTATGTCATAGTATAACCACGAGAACGGGATTATGGTGAACATGTATATATTGGCTAGAATTAGTAGCACCGTGCCCTCTCTACGCTTTATAATGTTTATTATCTTCTCTTCAAGACCTCTAAGAGCGCGCTTCATGGTTTCTAGCATCAAAGTCTCAGCCCAAGCGCTACAAGCAACGTATCAGGATATGCAGCGGGTACATCAATCCATTAATATTATACTCAGCACGTAAAATATAAGGGTAAATCTCCAAGAAAGCATAAGCTGTGTAGTGATGTTTTTAGGGTTGAATAGTTATGGAGGATCTAGAGCCTGTTTATGTTAAACTAGGTGGTAGCTTCATAACACACAAGGATAAACCCTTCAGTATCAACTTTAAAGCACTTGAAAAAACCTTGCTCATACTAGGCAGAGCAAAAAAGTTCACCACAATAGTGGCTGGCAACGGTGGTGGAAGCTTTGCCCACCCAGTAGTTAAACAGTGGATAATGCATGATCTAAGTGATCTAATAAAATACTGTCAAAACGCTACGCGGAAACTTAATCACATTATAGTTGACTACCTAGTTAATCATGGTGTAGATGCTGTCAGTATACAGACATCGGCAATCATAGTACATAGTTCTAAAGAATATAAGGTATTCATTGAACCCGTTAGATACGCACTAAGACAAGGGCTTATCCCAGTACTATACGGCGAATGTATATACTCTGAAACTAGAGGTTATGACATACTATCGACTGAACAAGTATTTGGCGTTATTGCTAGATACATAAAGCCAAAACGTATAGTGTTGTTAACTGATGTAAAAGGAGTATACACTTGTGATCCCCGAAAATATACTAAATGCAAAGTTATAGATGAAATTACTAAAAACAACCTAGAAATTGTTTTAAGATCTATAGCTAGTTCTGCGGATAGAGATGTAACTGGAAGTATTTACAGTAAGGTAAAGTACATGGCCGAGATCTCATCATCGCTTAAAACAGACGTATACGTAGTATCAGGTTTTGATGTAGAAGACTCTATAAGCGCTATACTCGGGAAAAAGCCTAGAACCGGAACAGTTATTAGAACATACGAGTAAGCGGTAGTTAGGCTAGACAATGTATATTACTAAGGAGTCTCTTAGCTCCTCGTAGTACGTTCTACGCTTACCTGACAAAGCTATAGTCATTACACTCTTAGTCAAGATCACGTATTCTACGAAAAACGCTCCAGGCATAATTATCGTGTAGTACTCGTCGTAGAACGTGCGTGTATACCTGAACTCAAATATGTCCACTATCTTTGTATGCCGAGAAGTGGGCTTATTACTTGTGAAAGCCCTTAACCCCCCTCTAAAGTATACATATATATATTTTTTCTTGTTACCAGCTTCATAGTAGGTTAAGAACCCCCTAACCACGATAGTGCGTGGCCTTATCTCAATACATGCATTAGAACCCCTAACTACGATCTTATCACTAGTATATTCTGCCAGTAGATACCCTTTATCCCATCGAAGCTTCCTCTCCAACTCCACCAGCCTGCTACTATATAGCCCATACAGTAGTAGACATTGCTATAGGAGATAGTTTTATTACAGCATCATTTCCTTATGCTAGATAATAGTCTATAAACATTGTAGTTCTAGAGAGGTTGTGTTCGATGCCTAAAACGCCTAGCGTGATATTGAGGGAAGAGCTATCTAGGATGGGATACGAGCTACTCGATATATATCAGTATAGAGATCGAGATATAATCCGTATTAAGCACAGAATGTCCGGGAAAATATTCCTGTATGAAACAAAGAGGCATGTCAGAGATCTAGTGAGCAGAGACGAAATAAGAGAGTTAGCATCCTCGATTGCTGAGTACTATGAGAGTAGGAGAGTAAAGAGTAAAGCCTAGACTAAAATCCAAGGTAGTAGCTCCACCTATATGTTTCTACACTCTGCGGATATCTATACATGCCCTAAGCCTCGAATGCAAAATCTCCTTCAGCAAAATGCTCTTGTGCGTACTGGAAGAAACATATACTTTTACCCTGTATTCCTTGATACTAACATCCTCTACAGGTACGTCAAGTGCATCGGCAACTTCGTAAACAATGTTTTTTCTTAGTGGTGGGGGTTGCCCCCCTCTTAGAATACCAAGCTTCAGCATTTTCCAGCAGGTTATTCTATGCGTATATAGATTAGCTAGACATGCCTCTGGAAAAGCTAATAGACCTAATTTCTCCGCATATCTGAGTATGCTAGACTTAAGATCCCTAGTATCTACTAATACCTGCTCTCTTCCACGAGGTCTTCTAAGCATTCTTCTATAGATTTCGTTTACAGGTACTCCGCTTTCTTCAAGCCTCTTGAGAATATTTAGCGATACGCGTAAAGAGCCTACAACTACCCCTACAGCCCCATATTCCACAGCTTTTTCCAGCAAGTACTCGTACTCGTCCTCTATTAGGCCAGGAATTATTGGGCGTAAGAACAAAAATGGCTCTAATCCTTGTGATTTAAGATTGCGTATTGTTTCAAGTCTTTTATGGGGTGGAGGAGAAAGAGGCTCCAGCTTCTTAGCGTATTTGAGCGTTATAATGGTTATCAGCGGAGAAACTAGAGGGCTTACACTGCATATCTTATTGGCATCTCTAATGCTTAGATACATCTTAGTAGAGAACTGGACGGGATTACCAAGGTACTTATACGATTTATTGATGAAATCAAAGGTTTTATCGCGAACTAAGCCGTGAAAAGGCTCTGTAACAGAGCCTATTGCTATTAGCGACCCATACCTACCCGGGATAAAGTACGGATTAAGTAGTAACGCGTATATGAGCTCGAGCGAGGAAAGAGGATAGCTCTTAGTACTCCACATAAATCCCATAGTTTCTATGTAACAATATGCGCATCTAAGGCTACAACCCGTGCCTGTATGTATAGTGAAACCACATGGACGAGGAATTCTACGTGCATGGCTATCTCGGGAAGCTCTTTTCATCTGTTCTTCGCTAAGGAGTTTCGCGATCTCCGTACGCAATTTTCTCTTCATATTAAGCTCTTTTATCAACTTATGACACCACTAATAGCTTAAATTAGTGGTTCAGGCATAAGATTATCTAGGCAGTAGTAGCTAGTATGTTAAATACTGGGGCTATCTTTGGTTAAAACGGTTATTATACATAAGAGCTGCACATTCATAGTTGATAGAATAAAAAAAGGTATTAAAGAATATGTAAATGCTTCTACTGAACTATGTCTAGATAGGCTAAGATTAAGGAGTATCCCGTTGATTTTTTGGAGGAAATTCAATAGTATGTACAACAAAATACTCGTGCTCTGTATACCGATCAGCAATTTATTGATACTGCTCCTTCTACTACTGGTTTTTAGGAGACCGTTTAGACTAGTATTAGTGGTGCCGCCAAGCTATACTCATTCAGTAGGCTTATCCACAAAGATCAAGATCCTGCTGTTGCGAAGTGTTCTGAACATACTAGTTGGCGCTGGTACAAGGGTAACTGTACTTTTCACCACCGTCTACGAAAAGACTCTTTTGGAGGGGTTATTGCCTAGAACAATGGCTATGTATCTACCAATATACTACATAGAAGAGGCAGGGCTGAAGGAAATATTAGAAAGCGATAAGCCGGTCATATACTTTATTGCTCACACCAAGGAAGACCTAATACTTATAGATAGATGTGCAAGAGAGCTACGTGAGCTAGGCGTTACCGCCAAGTTTATTGTTGGTCACTATATAGAGAAAGAGATCTGTCCGGATTACTATGGAATACTCTGCATTCATACAGATAAACCAGAAGAGAGCGTTAGAAACTCTACCTTAGTTATCTCTTTAACTCCTAGCAGCTGGTCAAACTATATAGTAGCTTTAGCACTAACTTATGGAAAACCAATAATAGCTACGCCACGACATGGAATAGCCCTACAGTACCATAGCACGGGGTTTGTGTTATCTATAAGCGAACATGAACGAGAAGAGCTAACCAGTTTCATACTTAGAGTAATTAATAGTATAAGCGAGTATAAGAAGAGAGGGCTCCAAGTAGATGTAGAGATCCCGGGGCATCAGTACAGTAGAGCTATACTCGGCAAGCTTTTCAGAAGATAGAAGCCGAAACCTATTGCCAATACCTCCTAATACTCATTACTTAGTTTTACAGCTAACCATGTTTCAATAAGAGTACTCTTGCTTAAACGGTAACGAAACCAAGTATTAAGTAGTAAAGGCATATCCTGTTTCTGAACAAATACTTTACAGAGTGGTGGTAAGGGTATGACGGAAATAGAGGTTAATGTAAGCGAGCTGATCAGTGGGATCGAGAACGCTATCGAACGGGGCGATTTTCAGAAAGCACGAGAGATCCTAGGTCGCATAGATCCAGCCGCATTAGTCGATGTGCTGAATACGCTAGATAGAGATGATCGAATACGTATTATACCGTACATTGATCTGCTGAAACTTGGAAGCTACATCAATAAGCTAAATGATGAAGTGATCAGAGACATTGAGAAACTCAAAGGAGTTAATGAGCTACTAGAACTCGTATACTGGCTTCCCATAGATGATGCCGTTGATCTGCTACAGAGGTTAAGTCCTCGTACCATAAATCGGTTGTTTAAGTTAATGAGTAGGCGTAAAGCACGTGAATTAGCAACTCTGCTCCGATACAATCCCGAAAGTATTGGAGGCATAATGACCACGCGTATCCCAGTATTTCACACGGGGTATAGAGTAGCCGATGTAATAGAAGAGTACGTAAGAGGCGTAAAAACAGGATTTTACGATAGACACTACTATATATACATAGTTGACTTTAACGGAAAACTAAAAGGATGGCTTGATGCAAAGACTCTCCTCGTACTAAATAGAGACAAGCTTATAGATGAAGTCATATCTAAGCCCCCAGTAGTTATATACCCAGAAATGGATAGAGAAGAGGCGGCCAAGTTAGCAGTGAAGTATGACTTAGTGGAACTACCTGTTGCTGATCGCGATGGGAAGCTTATAGGGGCTGTAACTATCGATGACATACTAGACGTAGCAGTTAGCGAGTACTCAGAGGATTTAATGAAGATAGGAGGTTTTCTCGAAATAGTTAGAACGAGCTATATAGGAACAAGCATATACTCGTTAGTTAAGAGGAGGGTGTTACCCATTCTATTCTTATACCTCATGAACTCTGTAACGGGGGCAGTTGTAGCTTCTTTTTCCAAAGTTATTGAAAAGATAGCCGTACTTGCAGCTTTTCTCCCTATGCTAGCAGATAATTCTGGCAATGTAGGATCACAGGCTTCAGCTTTAATTATTAGAGGATTAGCTCTAGGGGAGATAAAACCTAGGGATCTGCTGAAGGTTATGTATAAGGAGGTGGTAACATCGCTTCTCATGTCATTACTCCTTATACCAGTTGCTTTTACAATAGCTTTCTCCGTGTCCTATATAGCTACGGCAGAGTATAGAGTAGGCCTAGCAGTAGGATCGGCTGTAACAATAGCTTTATTTGTTTCAATGATAACTTCAGATGTTATCGGTGCTTTACTCCCAATTATTCTCGTTAAGGCAAAACTCGATCCAGCAACAGCATCTGCTCCCTTAATAACAACTATAAGTGATATAGTGACTGCTGTAACTTACTTTGTATCAGCATCTCTACTTGCAAGTATTTTTACTTGAAATGCTTTCAAAGGGTTATAGTAAAGAGCCTACAGCTATCTGCATGCTTTCTCATCACTATCATATATGTCTTTCTCGAAGATTTAGCATCTAGAGCTATAGTCACCACAATAGCTGCTGATCCTACATTAAATGATCTGTACCTAGGTGGAGCTGAGCACCCAACGTCTTTTAATCACCAAGCTACTATGTATGGCCTTAGTCTGTTAACTTCTTTATAAGCTCCTTTTTCCTGCACTAAAATAACCGACTAATAACTAATTGCAGGGTTCTTTTAACGGACCAAGGATGTTTATCAACCAAGCAGAGACCTCCTTCGGTTTTTGAGGGATAACCACTTAATAGATCTACACTAACATGAGCTTTCAAAGGACTACGTGGTTAATACTGAAACTCAAGATACATAATTATTGAGATACTGTAAATTAGATTATATTCTAGTTGGATGAAGATAACTATGTTATTTGATTAAACCTCCTTTAGCGCTTATGTATACTCTTAATGCATCATCTGTAACACTCTTGCTTGGTTTATTTCACAAGCTCCTAGCTAGCATGTGCTCGTTCGCTAGGAGGAAGCAATTCATACACTTCTGTTCTAATCACTTTCTCTAATACAAGCTATTCTTTCGTATGCTCCTTAATCCATCACTCTACTACCTCTATAGATTGCGTGTATTTTTGGTACAGTGGTCACTATATTTATAGCTCTAGGTAGCTAGTATTTACTACATAAAATTATTCAGAAGTATTCTCCAGGCTTTAGAGGAACCTACTATGAAGAAGCGTTTGCTTATAACCTTCTTGTCGCTTAGCCTAGTATCTCTATTCACTGATATGACTTATGAGGGGGCTAGATCTATTATCGGAGCATATCTCGAACTACTTGGTGCAACAGCTATAGTCGCCGGGTTCGTTGGTATAGGCGAGTTCATAGGTTATTTAATGCGTGGTGTTGGAGGGTTCGTAGCTGGTTTATCTAGGTCTAGCAAAGTATATTGGTCTCTAGTGTACATGGGTTATGCTGTAAACTTGTTTGCAATACCTCTCCTAGGACTAGTTAGTGATTGGAGAACAGCATTAGTGCTAGTACTGGTAGAACGTATCGGTAAAGGGCTGAGGACTCCGGCTAGAGATGTCATTTTAGCTGAAGTAACAGAGGGTACTGGTAGAGGGAAGGGCTTTGGCTTACATGAGTTATTAGATCAAATAGGTGCTATCGCCGGCCCGGGTATAGTACTGTACGTACTAACTAGATCGGGTATACGCACTGCATTTATAATACTAGCCCTTCCAGCTCTTGCAGCACTATTTTTCCTAGTAATTGCTTCAATGAGCTATCCACACATAAGATCCGTTGAAAAACAGGACAAAGAACTTGAAAAGGGCTATAGAGGCGGGCTCGGGAGGATCTTTTGGTTCTACATAGCATCTATTATACTGTTTTCACTAGGATTTATACACTGGAGTTTAGTAACATACCATGTAAGCTATATAGGACTTATTGAGACAGAGCTTATACCAACACTGTATATACTAGCTATGGCTGTAGATGCAGCAGTAGCTTTTCCGGCAGGGTATCTCTACGACAGAGTAGGTCCTGTATCAATGGCGTTTATGCCGGCAGCTGTCGCACTAGTTGTACCACTATTACTAACTAATAGCGTGAATCTAGTGCTCGCTTCATCAATACTGTGGGGTGTAGTTATGGGTATCTTCGAAACTAATATGAGGGTAATTGTAGCGGATATCGTTTCTCCAGAAAAAAGAGCCTATGCCTACGGACTGTACGGTGCACTATACGGTCTCTCATGGGGCCTTGGAAATGTGCTAATGGGCACATTATATACTTTAAGTAAACAGTACTTAATGACATACACTGTACTAATGGAGTCAACCGCATCAATTGTTATGGCTAGAGTTGTTTACGAAACATATAGAAAGCGCAATGTAACTAGTGATTGAGTACTAAGATTCTATTCAGGAATAATGGATACGCCTCTCAACGATTCAAAGGACTATACTACACGTATTTACATAGTATTTATACAATATAGGTTCAAATTACATACTTACATACATAGATTTCAACGTAAACTATATAGTCCCTGTTAGAAGGAAGCCGGTAGGACTTCTGAAATCAAAGGGTTCATCTATGTGGATGGAAGGGAGACTACTATGCTATTGATGCTCTTTTCCTGGTTCTTAATATTTTAATTACTTCTAGATGCCCTTCAGCGCTACTAGGTAAGCTGATGTTCCCTAAGACCTCCAAATTACTAAAAGTAACGAATTTATTAACAGCCTCAGGAATCGTTACTCTATGTTCTATAGTACTAGTCCTAGTCCCCTGTACGATATCCACGCTATTGGCCGAGATGTAATAGATGTATCTCTCTATACATCAGATTTAGTAT
>Ga0180301_10002022_pt1 | contig 15938 bp, 14 predicted proteins | sample GuaBasSediGuay16_FD_121797 | JGI IMG/M metagenome (GOLD analysis project Ga0180301, IMG submission 121797) | Subseafloor sediment microbial communities from Guaymas Basin, Gulf of California, Mexico - Guay16, Core 4569-2, 12-15 cm | ecosystem: Environmental > Aquatic > Marine > Hydrothermal... | reverse complement strand
GTCTTTAGCCTATTCGGTGAGCTCTTGGGTCTCCTGGACAGATCCTCAAGGGGGCCTTCCCTTGCCCTTCTGACGGTCTTGCGTGAGATGCCGAGGATCCTCGCTGTCTTTGACACGTTGCCCCCTTGCTGCTCCAGCACCTTCCTCACCAGGAGCCTTGCCGCCTCCGGGGAAGTCCTCCTCAAATCGTGATATACTTTACCCACGGCTGCCCTCCCATCCCCTGAGGGGTTTGATTTGTCGATCCCAGGGTATCCCAACCCTGCGAAAGACCTCAAGGATGAGGTGGGCAGCCTCCCTAACCCTCCTTCCCCAGGGTGGTACCGATCTCCATACCCATGCACCCAACGAGAACCAAAGGGCTTGACAAGGAGTGAGGAGAAGGATCTAATATAAAGCCGATTGTGAAGAAGATCACATCCTGAAGGGAGGAGGGCAGCTATGGCGTATGATCCCACCAAGATGGCCGATTGGCAGATAGCGGCTGAGGCAGAGAAGGCGATGCCCGCGCCTGAGGAGTGGCGGGAGAGGTTGGGTCTGGAGAAGGATGAGGTCATCCCCTATGGGCGGATCTGCAAGCTGGACTTCCGCAGGATTTATGAGCGCCTCAAGGCCAAGCCCGATGGGAAGTACATCGAAGTAACGGCCATAACCCCGACCCCCTTGGGCGAGGGAAAGACCACGGTTACGATGGGCTTGATAGAGGGGCTTGGCAAGCGCGGGAAAAACGTCGGTGGTGCCATCCGTCAGCCTTCTGGAGGGCCCACCTTCAACATTAAGGGTACTGCTGCAGGGGGTGGGAATGCGCTCCTCATCCCCATGACCGAGTTCTCCTTGGGTCTGACCGGCGATATAGATGCCATCACCAATGCCCACAACCTCTGCATGGTCGCCTTGACGGCGAGGCTTCAGCATGAGTTCAATTATTCGGATGAGGAATTGGCCAAGAGGAACCTCAGGAGGCTCAACATCGATCCTCGCAGGGTCGAGATGAGATGGGCGGTGGACTTCTGCGCCCAGGCCCTGAGGAGGATCATCATAGGCTTGGGTGGCCGGATGGATGGTTTCATGATGGAGTCCGGCTTCCAGATTTCGGTTTCCTCCGAGCTCATGGCCATACTGGCCATCGCCACCAGCTTGAAGGACCTCCGTGAGAGGATTGGGCAGATCACGGTGGCCTACGACAAGAAGGGCAATCCCGTGACGGCCGAGGATCTGGAGGTCGCTGGTGCGATGGCTGCCATAATGCGCAATACCATCAACCCGACATTGTGTTGTACCGTGGAGTACCAGCCTGTGATGGTTCACGCCGGACCCTTCGCGAATATCGCCGTGGGCCAGTCCTCCATCGTGGCCGATTACCTCGGGCTCAAGATGTTCGATTACCACGTGACCGAGAGCGGCTTCGGCGCTGATATCGGCTTTGAGAAGTTCTGGAACGTCAAGTGCCGCATCAGCGGGCTCAAGCCCAATGTGAGCGTGATAGTCTGTACGATAAGGGCCCTGAAGATGCACGGTGGTGGTCCCAAGGTGGTTCCCGGAAGACCTATTCCCGAGGAGTACACCAAGGAGAACCTGGGGCTTGTGGAGAAGGGCTTTGAGAACCTGAGGCATCATATAGGCATTGTGAAGAAATCCGGTATCAAGCCCGTGGTTTGCATCAATAAGTTCCACACCGATACCGATGCCGAGGTCGCCTTGGTCAGGAAGCTGGTCGAACAGGAAGGGGTCAGGTGCGCGGTGGGAGAACACTGGCTCAAAGGAGGCGAAGGGGCCCTTGAGCTCGCCGATGCGGTGATAGATGCCTGTGAGGAGGAGGTGGAGTTCGAGTACCTTTACCCGGTGGATATGCCCTTGAGGCAGAAGGTTGAACTTTTAGCCAAGGAGGTGTATGGAGCAGATGGTGTCAGCTGGACTCCTGAGGCCGAGGAGAAGGCGAAGGCCTTCGAGAGCGATCCGAAGTACAAGGACTATTATGTCATGATGGTGAAGACCCACTTGAGCCTCTCCCACAATCCCGACTGGAAGGGCGTTCCCAAAGGCTGGGTGCTGCCCATAAGGGACATACTGCTGTTTTCGGGTGCCAAGTTCTTGTGTCCCATGGCCGGGACCATAAGCCTCATGCCCGGTACGGGATCCGATCCCGCTTTCAGGCGCATTGACATCGACCCCGAGACCGGTTTGGTCAAGGGGCTCTTCTGAGGAAAGGAGGGGGAAGGATGGCTGCCAAGATCATAAAGGGCACAGAGGTGGCCAAGGAGATAAGGCAGGAGCTGAAGAGGGAGGTCGAGGAGCTCAAATCAAAACATGGGGTCACCCCCGGCCTGGTCACCATCTTGGTTGGGGAGGACCCCGCTTCGGTGAGCTATGTTACGGCAAAGCAAAGGACGGCCCATGATCTGGGGTTTTACTCGGTCCAGGACAATCAACCCGCTGATATCTCCGAGGAGGCGCTCCTTGACCTCATCGACAAGTACAACAAGGATCCCAAGATTCACGGGATCCTTGTGCAACTTCCCTTGCCCAAGCACATCGATGAGACGAGGGTTCTTTACGCCATTGACCCGAAGAAGGATGTGGATGCCTTCCATCCGGTCAATGTCGGCAAATTGCTGATAGGGGAGCCGGATTTTTTGCCCTGTACTCCCCATGGGATCTGGCAACTCTTGATCCGTTCGGGTGCGAAGATCGAGGGAGCTGAGGTGGTGATTGTGGGGCGCAGCAACATCGTTGGAAAACCCATGGCTGCCATTCTCATGCAGAAGCACCCCAATGCCAATGCCACGGTGACAGTATGTCACACCAAGACGAAGGATTTGGCTTTCCACACTCGTAGGGCTGATATCCTGATTGTGGCTGCCGGTCGTCCCAAGGCCATAACCGCTGACATGGTAAAGGAAGGGGCTGTGGTGATCGATGTAGGGGTGAACCGCATTGGTACGACTCCCGAAGGGAAGGCCATCCTCTGTGGAGATGTGGACTTTGACGCCGTCAAGGAGAAGGCCTCCATGATAACCCCTGTCCCTGGGGGTGTGGGGCCCATGACCATCACGATGCTGATGTACAATACCGTGAAGGCGGCAAAACTTGCGGCTGGCATAAAGGACTGACCTGATGGGCTTTACGGTAGCGGTTTCGGGAAAGGGTGGCACGGGGAAGACGACCCTTGTGGGGCTTCTGTTAAAGGAATTCCTCAAGAATGGGCGTAAACCCGTGCTGGTGATAGATGCAGATCACGATGGCAATCTGGCCGAGGTCTTGGGAATCAAGGAGGGGAAGACCGTGGGGGAGGTAGTTGAGGAGTTGCAGAGGAAGGTTTCTGAATTTCCCCCCGGTTTTTCCAAGGATAAATGGCTTCAGGCGAAGCTTTCGGAGGTGATGGTCGAGGAAAGGGGATACGATTTTCTGAGCATGGGCAGGGGTGAGGGGCCTGGTTGTTATTGTTATGTGAATAGTGTGTTGCGACATATAATGGACGGGCTGGAGAAGGAGTATCCCTATGTGCTCATGGACAATGCGGCGGGTATGGAGCATTTGAGCAGGCGCACGACCAGGAATGCTGATGTCCTCTTTATCGTCTCGGATCACTCCAGGAAGGGCGTAAGCAGTGCCATAAGGATAGCCGAGTTGGCCAAAGAGCTTGAGCTCGACATAAGGAAGGTCGGGCTCATTGTGAACAGGGTCTCTGGGGGCGATGTGGATCCGAGGCTTGTGGAGGAGGCCGAGAAGGGAGGGCTTGAGATCGTGGGGGTTGTTCCCGAGGATGAGGAGGTGGAGAGGTTTGACATGGAGGGTCGGAGTCTGTTGGAACTTCCCGAAGATAGCCCTGCCGTTAGGGCGGTGAGGGGGATTCTTTGGAAGGTTTTGAATTAAGCCTTCAGGAGGAGGCAGGATGGTAATAATAGGCGAAAATATCCACATTCTCTCGAAAGCAGTTTCTGAGGCCATCAACAACAAGGACAAGACCTTCATTCAGGACCTGGCGAAGAGACAGGCGGAGGCCGGGGTGGACTACATCGATCTGAACATAGGGCCCGCCCGCAAGAACCCCGAGATAATGGCCTGGTTGGTGGAGACGGTCCAGGAGGTGGTGGATCTCCCGCTGTCCTTGGACAGCACCAATCCCAAGGCCATAGAGGAAGGTCTGAAGGTTGCCAAGAAGAGGGCCCTTATCAATTCGGCCTCGGGAAAGACCGAGAGCAAGGAACAGACGATGCCCCTGGCGGTGAAGTACGATGCCGAGATCATCATCTCGGTCCTGAACGATCAGGGGATCCCTGCTGATGCGGAGGCGAGGGCCGAAAGCATTCTGGATGCCGTTTCCTATGCCAACGAGCTCGGGATAGAGAACGAGAGGATCTGGGTGGATCCGATAATCATGCCGGTTAGCGTGGATCAGAAGGCGGTCAGGGAGGCACTTGAGTTCATGAAGATGCTTGAGGAGATGCTTCCCGGGGTTAAGTCCACGGTGGGTCTTTCCAACGTGTCCAACGGAACGCCCAAGGAATTGAGGGGGATCCTCAACAGGACGTATATGGTCATGCTCGATCTCTGCGGTTGTTACTCGGCCATAGCCGATGCCTTCGACCAGGAGCTGATGGCCCTTGCCCGCGGTGAGATGTCCGAAATAAAGGAGCTCATCCGGAAGGTCATGGAAGGGGAGGACGTCGACCCCAATTCCTTGCCCCCGAAGGAAAGGGATTATGTGAAGACGGCCAAGGTCCTTTGGGGGGATGTGCTTTATTCCCACACCTGGCTTGAGCTTTGAGGAGGTGGAAGATGGCCCAATGGAAGGTACCCGTTGAGGCTTATAAGGGAAGGATCCTAGAGGTGACCATAGGCAGAGGTTCCAAGGCCGTGAAGATCGGAGGGGAAAATGTCTTTGCCTTCAATCAGACCTTCGACGAGGGGCAATGGCCCAATTCCCCGAAGGTGGCAGTGGAGGTATGGGATAGGGAGCCTTTGGGGTGGAGTGAAGGGATCCTAAAGGTTTACGGCGATTCGGTGAAGGATCCGGCCCAGTGGACGAAGAAGGTCGTAGATGAGCTCTCCCCCGATCTGCTCTTCTTCTACCTGATAAGCACCGATCCCAATGAGGAGGACCGTTCCCCCGATGAGGCGGCCCGTGTCGTTAAGGCTGCTTATGAGGCTGCCGGAGGGGTTCCCTTTATCGTATATGGGGTGGGAAATGACTCCAAGGATCCCGAGGTGTTGAGGAAGGTTGCCGAGGCCCTGAAGGGGGAAAACCTCTTGATCGGTCCGGCCATAAAGGAGGACTACGAGCCCATAGCCCAGGCTGCCAAGGATTTCGATCATTGTGTGAGCTCCCAGGCCCCGATGGACATAAACCTTCAGAAGGAAATGGACGTTAAGCTTTCGCGGATCCTGCCCAAGGAGAAGATCGTGCTTGATCCCCTTGCCCCCTGTGTGGGCGTGGGGCTTGAGTATGGCTTTTCGATCTTCGAGAGGCAAAAGCACGCTGCGGTGTCCTTTGGGGACGAGATGATGCAGATGCCCATGCTGGCCAACTTCAGCTTTGAGGTCTGGAAGACCAAGGAGGCCAAGGAGAACGAGAAGATGGGCATTATGTGGGAAGAGATGACGGCCATGGCCTATTTGGTGGCAGGTGCCAACATCCTCGTTGTAAGGCACCCCGAGACCTACCGGAGGGTCAAGGGGATGATTGAGAGCTACAAGGGTTGATTAGGAAGGAGGGAACCATGAAGGGGACCAAGAGGTTGGAGGAAATAAAGGAGATCATAAGGGCGGAAGAGGATTGGGAGCCTGTAGGCCCCACACCAATGCCCCATGTTCCCGATCTCAGGGAATGGGACAGGAGGTTATTGAAGACTTACAAACCCTTTTACGCCCCTTTTTGTGATCTCTGCTGTCTTTGTACCTATGGGAAGTGCGATCTTACAGGCACGAATCGAGGGGCCTGTGGGATAGATATTGCGTCGCAGCAGGGCCGTATGGTTACCATCGCCTGTTGCATGGGGATGGCCGCCCATGCGGGACATGCGGCCCATATCATCGAGTATCTGATTGAGAAGTACGGAGAGGACTATCCCATAGATCTCGGGAATCAGGTGAATGTGGAGTGTCCCAACATCAGGCTCGTGCTCGGCATGAAGCCCAAGACCCTGGGCGACCTGAAGAAGGCCGTAGAGTATGCTGCAACGGAACTGGTCCATGTGCTTTCCTCCACTCACACGGGTCAGGAAGGGGATCCGGTGGATTATGAGTCCAAGGCCTTACACATATCTATGCTTGACCATGTCTGCATGGAGGCCGCCGATGTGGCCCAGATTGTGGGGTTCAAGTTTCCGACTTCCAAGGCCGATACTCCCATAGTGGATATGGGTTGGGGGTCGGTTGACAAGTCCAAGCCGGTGATCCTTGTTGTGGGACACAACCCGGCCTGTTCTACCGAGATCATCGATTATCTGAGGGAGCAGGGGCTCGAGGACAAGGTCGAGGTGTGCGGAATCTGCTGTACGGCCCTTGAAACCACTCGTTACAGCGACAAGGCAAAGATCATTGGGCCGTTATCAAGGCAGCTTTTCTTCGTCCGCGCGGGGATCGCCGATGTCATTGTGGCCGATGAGCAGTGTATCAGGACCGATCTGACCGTAGAGGCCTCCAAGGTCGGCTCTGTAGTGATTGCCTCCTCCGATAAGGCCTGCCGAGGACTCGAGGAGGCCAGCGAGAGGCCGGCCGATGAGGTCGTCAAGGAGATGGTGGAGCAGAGGAAGCACTTTCTGATTCTCGATCACCGAAAAGCTGCCGAGGTGGCGGTCAAGGCCGCCATGGAGCTTGCTCCGCGCAGGAAGGAGGAGAAGCCTTTGATGACAAAGGAACAGGCTCAGGAGGCTGCCAAGGCCTGCAAGGCCTGTCGCAACTGCGAGCAGGTCTGCCCCAACCTTTTGCCGCTGTCAGAGGCTATCCAGAAGGCAGCAGAGGGGCGGTTTGAAGAATTAAGGGCTTGTTTTGAGCGCTGCATAGGCTGTGGAAAGTGTGAGGAGGTATGTCCACAGGATGTGCCTATCCAGAAGATGTTCCAGTCAGTAGCCAGTTGGGAAACTTGGAAGTGTCGGGCGGGCCGTGGTCCTGTGATGGACACCGAGATCCGTAAGGTGGGTGCTCCCATCGTGCTCGGTACCATCCCCGGGGTGGTCGCTTTTGTGGGCTGTAGCAACTTCCCCGAGGAGATAGATGAGGTGGCTGAGATGGCGGAAGAGTTCGCCCGCAGGAAGTACATCGTGGTCTTGACCGGTTGCTCGGCCATGGTCGCGGGGATGAGGAAGGACAAGGATGGACTTACCATCTACGAGAAGTTCCCTCCGGATTTCGACGCCGGCGGTGTGGTTAACATAGGCTCCTGTGTGGCCAATGCCCATATATCAGGGGCTGTTATGAAGATCGCCAACATCTTCGCCAACCTGCCCTTGAGGGCCAACTACGAGGTGATCGCCGATTACGTCCTGAACCGCGTCGGTGCCTGCGGGGTGGCCTGGGGGGCCATGAGCCAGAAGGCGGCCTCCATCGGCACCGGTTTCAACCGTCTGGGGGTCCCTGTGGTCCTTGGTCCCCATTCCTCTAAGTACAGGAGGCAGTACCTGAGCCGCAAGGAGGAGGACGACTGGACGGTCATGGACGGAAGGAAGAAGGAACTGGTGGACACCAAGGAGCCCACCCCTGAGCACCTCTGTATTGTGGTTGAGTCCAAGGAGCGGGCCATGGTTACCATCGCCAAGCTCTGCATGCGCAAAAACGATACGCCTCAGGGGCGACAGATAAAGCTCACCCATTACATAGATCTTCACAAGAGGCTTATAGGGGGGCTTCCGCCCGATCTTCACCATTTCGTTAGGACGGAGCGGGATATACCAATGTTCTTCAAGCGCGAGGTCATGGAGTTCCTGAAGCAGAAGGGATGGCAGAGAAAGCCCGTACTGAGCCTGCCCACCCTCATTGGGACCTATCCGAGTAAGGTCTCGGTGGATGCGGTGGTGGGCGGGAAATAAAAGGAAAGGAGGTAAGGAATGGCCCTGCCATACCATAAGGTGAATGTCTTGACGGGATTTAAGGCTGCGGCCGAGATGAAGGACCCGAAGGCCCTGGCCAAGGTCATAAAGAAGGCTCAGAGGCCCCTTTTGGTGGTTGGCCCCAAGGCCCTGAGCATAAAGATCGGGGAGAAGCTCTTTGTCGAGTACTTGGTGGAGATTGCCAAGGCGGGCAATATCCCGGTTTGTGCCACTGCCCATACAAAGGGGAAGCTGGAGGAGCTGGGGCTTGTGCCTGATAGTACTTATGACATCATGGAGATCATCAATCACCTGAAAGATCCGGAATGGAAGGGGGTGAAGGGGGAAGGAAATCACGACCTCGTGCTCTTTGGGGGCTTCAGGACGGATCTGGGCAATCAGGGGCTTTCGACACTCAAGCACTTCGCCCCCCATCTCAGGACCATGACCCTTTGTAGGTTCTATTACCCCAATGCCACCTTCTCCCTTCCCAACATAAGGAAGGACGAAGACTGGAAAGCCCTATTGGAGGGGCTTGTTGAAGAGTTGAAGACATCTTGAAAGACTCCATGAAGGAGGGGCAGAAATGATGCAGTTTCACGTAGACATAGGTCCACAGTATGAGGGAGAGCGTGTGAGAAAGGAGGACATGTATGTTGAGTTCGGCGGACCCAAGGTGGAGTATAAGGCCGAACTCGTTCAGATGAAGGACCCTTCTGAAATAGAGGACGAGAAGGTTTTTGTGGTCGGACCCGACATCAAAGACCTTGAGGAAGAGGGAAGCTATCCACTATTTATCGAGATCTTCGTGGCAGGGGCGGGGCTTGAAAAGGATATGGAGCCGGTGATCGAGCGGAGGCTTCACGATTTTTGCAACTACATCGAAGGTGTCTACCACATGAACCAGCAAGACGAGATCTGGATCCGGCTTTCCAAGGACGCTTACAAGAAGGGCTTTGTGAGCTTCAAGGAGTTTGGCCAGATCCTGATCTTCGAATACAAGAACGACATTCCCTTGATCGAACAGATGCAGATCACCTTTTATACCGATCCTGATAAGGTGAAGGAAAAGGTGGAGTTCGCCAGGCAAATTTATGAAGAGCGCCGTGCAAGGGCCAGGGGGTTGAAGGAGGAGGATGTGGAGGAGTTCTATGGGTGTGTGCTTTGCCAGAGCTTCGCCCCAACGCATTGCTGTGTGATCACCCCCGAACGGATCGCCAACTGCGGTGCCATCAACTGGTTTGATGGCCGTGCTGCCTCCAAGATGGACCCCGAAGGTCCCATCTTCCCTGTGCCTAAGGGGAAATGCCTGGGCAAGATCAGGGGCGAATATGAAGGGGTGAATCAGGTGGTTTATGAGCGGTCCATGGGCGGAACCGAGAGGGTTTGGATCCATTCGGCTTTGGAGTACCCTCATACTTCCTGTGGGTGCTTCCAGGCGCTTTGTTTCTACATCCCCGAGACGGACGCCTTTGGAATTGTGCATCGTGACTACAAAGGCATGACCCCATTGGGAATGGCCTTCTCCACCATGGCCGGTGAGGCCTCCGGTGGCCGGCAGGTGGAAGGGATGTGTGGCATGTCCCTGGAGTATCTCTATTCCAGGAAGTTCATGCAGTACGATGGTGGTATCAAGCGGGTGGTGTGGATGCCCAAGGAGATAAAAGAGCGGTACAAGGATGCCATCCCTGAGGATCTCTATGACAAGATCGCTACTGAGGAGATAACCACCGATCCGAACGAGTTGGCCGAATGGCTTCAGGCTCAGGGACATCCCTGGATTACCGGTGAGGCCCAGGAGGAGCTGGAGAAACTGAGGGAACAAGACGAGGCCGAGTAAATAACAATTTGGAGGTCTCCAGATGGCGATAAAGGGTGGTGATCTAGCAAAACTTTTGCCGAAGAGGAAGGGGTGTAAAGATTGCGGTTTTCCCACCTGTTTTGCTTTTGCGATGAAAGTCGCATCGGGGGCCGAGGACATAGACAAGTGTCCCCATCTGGATCCCAAGGTCAAGGAGCAGATCCGGGAGATGCTTGCTCCGCCCATCCTGCCCGTGACCCTAGGTAAGGGTGAGAGGGCCCTTACCATCGGCGAGGAGGAGGTGGTCTTCAGGCATGAGAAGACCTTCTATCATCAGCCGGGAATCGGTGTCCTGATAAGCGATAAGGAGTCCGAGACCGATTGGGAGAGGAAGCTCAAGGCGGTCCTGGAGATGACCTTTGAGCGGATCGGGCGGATATTGCGGCCCGATCTTGCGGTCCTCTGGGCGGAGTCAGGGGATGAGGGGAAGTATCTGGAGCTGGTCAAGAAGGCATCTGATGCCTCAGCCGATCTTCCCCTGGTGCTTATGGCTCCCCTCGATCTGGCCTTGAAGGCCCTGGAGGTTTGTGGCAAGGACAGAAGGCCCTTGATCTATGCGGTGACAAAGGCCGATCTGGACGGATACTTTCCCAAGCTCAAGGAGGCAGGTGTACCGGTGGCGGTGAAAGGAGGACTTGAGGAGTTGCCCGAGGTCACCGAAAGGCTTAAGGCCGAGGGTATGAAGGAGATAGTTCTTGACACCGGAAGCAGAAACCTCTGGGAGGTGGTCAAGGAGCAGATCCTCTTGAGGCGTGCGGCCATAAAGCAGGGGTTCAGGCCCTTGGGGTATCCGACCATAGTCTTTCCCTGTTTCATGGCCGATGACCTTGAGGGGCAGTATATGGCGGCCAGTGCTCTGGTGACCCGATATGCCGGGATAGTAGTCCTCAGCGATTTTGTCCCCGAGTATCTCTATCCGCTGCTCACCCTGAGGATGAACATTTACTCGGACCCCAGGGTACCCATGACGGTGGAGGCCAAACTTTACGAGATTAACGCTCCCAGCCCTGACTCTCCGCTCCTTGTCACCACCAACTTCGCCCTCACCTATTTTGCGGTGGCCGCGGAGGCCGAGGCGACGAAGGTGCCCTCCTGGCTCCTGGTTCAGGATACGGAGGGACTGTGTGTGTTGGCCGCCTGGTCCACGGGCAAGTTCAACGGCGAGACGATAGCCATGGCGGTCAAAAAACTCGGGGTGGAGGAGAAGATCACCTCCAAGAAGATCGTCATTCCCGGGCTTTTGGCCCGTATCAAGGGCGAACTGGAGGACGAGCTGCCGGGCTGGGAGGTAGTGGTTGGACCGAGGGAAGCCAGTGGGCTTTCCAGTTTCCTGCCGGAGTTTGCCGGGAGAGGGTGAGGTGAGCAAGGAGGAGGTCGAGGCAGTAGAGGAAGTCCTTGAGAGTTGTCCCCGTGAACGACGTCATCTCATAAGGATCCTGCAGGCAATACAGGAAAAGTTGGGCTACCTCCCCGAAGATGCCTTGAGGGAGGTAGCCCTTTTTTTTGGCATCTCCCCCGCTGAGGTTTACGGAGTTGCCACCTTTTACAACCAGTTCCGATTCGTCCCCCTAGGGAAGTTTCACATCGTGGTATGCATGGGTACGGCCTGCCATTCCATGGGTGGGGCCTTGGTGCTCGATGCCTTCCAGAGGGAGTTGGGGATAAAGGTGGGCGAGGTCACCCCCGACAGGAAGTACAGCCTTGAGAGGGTCGGCTGTATCGGATGTTGCACCCAGGCCCCGGTAGTGGTGGTAAACGGTAGGATCTTCCCCAAGATGACCCCCTACAAGGTCGAGGAGGTCCTTGCCAAACTCAAGGCAGAGGATGAACTGGGAGGAGATAAAGAGCAGGGCTGAGGCGAAGTGGTCTGCCTTAGAGGAGGCCCCCCTCCACATCCGCATAGGCACCCCCACCTGCGGAAGGGCGGCAGGGGCCCTTGAGACCCTGAGGATCTTTCGCGAGCGCCTCCAGAGGGAGGGACTGGATGTCCCTTTGACTGAGGTGGGCTGTATGGGCCTCTGCTTTGCCGAGCCCCTGGTCATCATCTCAAAGCCCGAAAGCGGTTTCCCTCCCATATGTTACAAGAACGTCCGCTTCGACGAGGCTCAAAAGCTCATCAACGATTTCATCCTGGGAGACGATCCCTGCCTGGAGATCGCCTTAGGGACGGTGGAACTCGGCCAAGACGATGCCCCCGTGATACCGGAGCTTGAGCGCTTCGAGATAGAGAGGAGGCTGGTCCTCAAAAACTGCGGATGGATCGATCCCGAGGACATAGACCATTATATCGCCAGGGGTGGCTACAGTGCCCTGAGGGACGTTCTGCTCGGCAAGGACCCCGAGCAGGTCATAGCTGAGATCGGGCAGGCCGGGCTGAGGGGAAGGGGAGGAGCTGGGTTTCTGACCTCCAGGAAGTGGGCATCCTGCAGGAGGCAGAAGTCCGAGCCCAAATACCTCATCTGCAATGCCGATGAAGGCGATCCCGGGGCCTTTATGGACAGGGTGGTCCTCGAGAGCGATCCCCATTCCGTCATCGAGGGGATGATAATAGCGGGTTACGCCATCGGGGCGGCCAAGGGTTTCATCTACACGAGGATGGAATACCCCCTGGTCATCGAGAGGCTGCAGAAGGCCCTGGAGCAAGCGCGGGCTTATGGTCTTCTGGGGGAGGACATCTTCGGTTCGGGCTTCTCCTTCGATATAGAGGTGATCCGGGGGGCCGGGGCCTTCATCTGCGGGGAGTCCACGGCGATGACTTATTCCATAGAGGGCAAGCGCGGTATGCCCAGGGTGAGGCCACCCAGATCGGTGGAGAGGGGACTTTGGGGACAGCCCACCGTGGTCAACAACGTGAAGACCCTGGCGCTGGTCACCAGGATCATGGAGATGGGTCCCGATGAGTTCAGGGAAATTGGTACACGGTCCAGTCCGGGGACGGCGGTCTTCGCCCTTGCAGGCAAGGTCAAACAAATAGGCCTCTGCGAGGTCCCCATGGGGACGACCTTGAGGCAGGTGATCTTTGAAGTGGGAGGGGGAGTCCCCGAGGGAAAGGAGTTCAAGGCAGTGCAAATAGGAGGGCCTGCGGGAGGGTGCGTGGGAGAGGAGGCCCTCGATCTGCCCGTGGACTTTGACAGCTTCCGGGCTGCGGGAGCCATCATGGGTTCAGGGGGGATGATAGTCCTTGACAATTCCAACTGCATGGTGGAGACGGCCAGGTTCTTCCTGGATTTCCTCTCGAGGGAAGACTGCGGCAAATGCAGCTTCGGCCGCCTGGGAATAAAGCAACTACTGATGATCCTGGAAGACATCACCGCGGGAAGGGGGAAGGAGGGGGACATTGAGCTCCTGGAAGGGCTCTGTGAGGATCTCCTTCAGGGATGCCTCTGCAACCTCGGCCGAACTGCCCCCAATCCCGTCCTCACCACCCTGAGGTACTTCCGTTCCGAATACGAAGCCCATATCAGGGAGAGGCGTTGTCCTGCATTGGTCTGCAGGGACCTGATCGCCTACTTCATCCTTCCGGAGAAGTGCGAAAAGGGATGCGATCACTGTGTGCTGACATGTCCCACTGAGGCCATCGTAACGGACGAAAGGACCAGGAAGAAAAGGATCCTTCAGGATAAATGCGTCAAGTGCGGGACCTGTCTCGAGGTATGTCCCCCCGAGTACAGCGCTGTGATAAAGGTCTCGCCCCCCGAGAAGGTGAAGGAGCTCGAAAGCCGTGAAGCGTGAATACGTCGATGTGACGATAGACGGCCGGGAGATCAGGGCCCCACGGGGGGAGAAGATCCTCTGGGTCGCCCTGGAAAACGGCATAGAGATCCCCCACCTTTGCGCCTTGAAGGGGCAGGACCCTCCTTGGGGGGGATGCAGGCTATGCTGGGTGGAGGTGGAGGGAAGGGGATTGGTCACAGCGTGCACGGAACCGGTCAGACAGGGAATGGTGGTCCATACGGACACGCCCTCGGTGAGGAGGCTGCAGAGGAGGGCCCTTGAGCTCCTTCTGGCGGATCATCCCATGGATTGCAAGAACTGCCCCAAACGGGACCGTTGCGAGCTCCTTAAGTGGATGCGCTTCCTCAAGGTAAAGGTGCCCAAGGACTTGAGGCCCTTCCCGGAAAAGCGATACCCGGTGGATACGAGCCATCCGGTTTTGAATTTTGATCCCAACAAGTGTATCCTTTGCGGGCGCTGCGTGTGGATCGCCAAGGAAGTCGTGGGCTGTGGGGTCTTTGACTTCGTCTGGAGGGGTTATGACATCAGAATTTCGACCTTTATGGGAAAACCTCTAAAGGATACCGACTGCAATGGGTGTCTCAAGTGTGCGGAGGTGTGTCCTGTTGGTGCCCTCTGGGGAAAATAGGAAGAGCACCTGGGAAGAGGCCCTCGATCTGGCCTTCGATCTCGCCAGGGAAAGGCTTTCGGAGTTTGACCCCTCGGGGATTGCCCAAAGGGCAGGGGTTTTGTGGATGGGACAGCAAGGGGCCTTTGAGGTCCCCTTCTTCGGCAAGGCCTTCAAGGTCTTCTATCCCCAGGGGGAGGTATACGATCAAGAGGGCCGCCGTACCCACAGGTTGAGGGAGGTCCTCATCCTGCATTACCTGATAAGGGCCAAGGGGACGAAGCCCCGAGGCTCATGGATGGACTTCAGGAAATTGCCGGGAGGGGCAGCCTATTATCCCGTGTTTTGGGGGAGGATAATAGGTCCTCTGCTAAAACTTTTCGGCGACAGGCCCCAGGCCTTGAGGGAGATCGCTCCCCCTCTGGGAGGACGACCCCTTGAGATGGGGGATGGTGCCCTTGTCCTTCGGGCCTTCCCGAGGGTGGAGGTCGTCTTCGGTGTCTGGGGCAGAAGGGACGATTTCCCACCGGAAGGGTTCGTGCTCTTTGACCCCACCATCGTGGATTATCTTTCGACCGAGGACACCATCTGGGTTTGTCATGAGGCCCTCTCGCTCCTTAAGGCCTTCTCCCTTTGAGATAACCGCCATAGGGAGCCTCCCCCACGAGGATCCGAAGGAGGCCTGTAGATTCGTGCTCAATCACCTTACGGTCCTCCCCCACTGGCCCCAACTTCCGCAGAGGGACCCCAACGAGGACATGATTCGCCAATTCTCAGAGGGGATGCCGGGGTTAAAGGAGGATGAAAGGGGCCTCTGGGTCGAACTTGAGGGGGCGGAAGAACAGTGGCAGCGTTACCTCGAGGCGGTAGAGAGGGAGGAAATTGAGGTCTTCGGGATAAGTCCCGAAAGGGCGAGGGGTTTTTATGCCTTTCTGGAGATGGCCCCTGGGTTCGAGCCGCCCTTCGTCAAGGGACAGGTTACTGGTCCTGTGACCATGGGTTTTTGCCTGAAAGATCGCGAGGGGCGCTTTGCCTTCTACAACGATGACTTGAGGGAAATGATAATAAGGGTGCTGAACCTTAAGGCCAAGTGGCAGGTAAAGAGGTTCAAGGAAAGGCTCCCCGAGGCGCAGGTGGTGATCTTCTTCGACGAACCCGCCCTTGCCGGTTACGGAACGCCCCAGATGTCCGTTGGGAGGGGGGTGATCCTGGAGACCATGAGGCGGTGCCTCGAAGGGATCGAGGCGTTGTGTGGAATCCACGTCTGTGCCAACACCGACTGGCCCTTGGTCTTGGAGGCGGGCTTTGACATCGTGAGTTTTGACGCCTACAGCCATTCGGAATCCTTCCTGCTGTGGCAAGACCAAATCGGGGAATTCCTCCATTCTGGAGGTATTATCGCCTGGGGAGTGGTGCCGACCCAAAGGGAGGCCCTCTTTGAGGAGTCCGTTTCCGGGCTCATCAGACGCCTTGAAGGATACTTCAACATCCTCATCAAAGGAGGGGTGAAGGAGGACCTCCTTAGGCAGGCCCTCATAACCCCCAGTTGCGGGATAGGGACCCTTGGGGTAAAAGAAGCGGAGAAGGTTTATGAGCTCCTCAAGGGAATGGAGAGGGCCTGGCCGTTTTAAGGTAAAGGGGTAAAGACATCTCTGAAAGTGCTTGCCCTGTGAAGTCATCTCATTCCTTTGTTTTCTTTTATAACCCC
>Ga0180301_10002020_pt1 | contig 15950 bp, 15 predicted proteins | sample GuaBasSediGuay16_FD_121797 | JGI IMG/M metagenome (GOLD analysis project Ga0180301, IMG submission 121797) | Subseafloor sediment microbial communities from Guaymas Basin, Gulf of California, Mexico - Guay16, Core 4569-2, 12-15 cm | ecosystem: Environmental > Aquatic > Marine > Hydrothermal... | reverse complement strand
GATATGTGGGACCGGATTGTGGATTGGGTCCTTTTCCCAATCAGGAACTGGCGTATCTGGTTTTGAAAAATACGTCTGTAGGGATAAAGGAGTTTTATAATGGTCCCCGTAGTGTCTGATGATTTAACAGGGTATAATGATACCAATATTTAAAAGTGTTGAGGAAGAAGCAGAATTTTGGGATACTCATGATACTGAGGAGTTCGCAGATGAATTTGAGCCCGCAGAGGTGAAGTTCGCTCGCCCTCTGAAGCATAAGTGGATGTTAACCATAGAACTGGATGAAGAGACTTTTAATCAGATGAAGAAATTGGCAAAAGGAGCAGAGAAAGAGATTGGCGTTCTCATTCGTTCATGGGTTTTAGAGCATCTCAAGGAAACATATTGATCAGCAAAAAAGATGGGCGGGGAGAAGAATTGGAGGGGGCGAAGATAAGATGAAAAAAGGCGATAGGGAAATGAAGGTATGGGACCGTAGTGTCTGAGGATTTGGCGAGGATTTGAATTTATAATCCAGTTCAAGCTTTTCTTCCCTTTCCCCTTCCAAAATATTCTATAAGGGATACAGCCAGTATTACGAATAGACAACCAAAGAGGAACCATAGACCTGGGTGAGCAAAGAAATCGAACCCAGTAACCATATCTATTGCCTTCTCTGATGATACAGGAGTAGGAGTAGGAACAGGTATTGAAGACGTGTGTGGAAATGTGGCGATTGATGACAACAATGGGCAATATTATCCAGAAAAAGAAGAGGAGAACGGAGGTGGATCATCGTGGACCGAATAGGTGTGATAATAAGGATTTTTGTAATTGTATGTTTTGTCTTATTGTTATGGGTAGGATGCGCATCAAGTTATAAAAATTTAGGAGGTGATATAAAAAATGAGGAGAAAATTTGCAACAGCAATAATAGCGATAATGGTAATGTCAGCGGTGTTAGTGATGCCCGGTGTTTCGGATGAAGGGGGAATGAATGATACACAGGCGAGAGCGATTAACGAAGAAATGATGAGATTTGCAAGTCAGAAATGCATCAGATCGCTGATTGAAGGTGAATTGCCATCAGTTGAAGAAATCAGTTCAGCATTGGGGTATTCAATACCTGAGCAGATTAAAGCGACACAAGTATCCTCAGCTAAAAATATCTCAGCTTGTGTATATAGCGATATAACTGGGGATTCAATCAATGACGTGCTGATGCGTGTAACTACTGCGGATCCTGTTACAAACGAGATCTCAACGGATATAATTGCATTAGATGGGAGTGATGGGGAGAGATTGTGGAGCAAAAGCTTTGAGAATTGTGTCGCTGTTGCTCTTCCCGTAAGCGATCTAAACAACGATAATAAGACAGATGTTATTATAGAGATTATAACGTGCCTTCCTCCCCCTCCAGAAATAAGTTATGGGGCAGTAATTGTGGTAAATGGATGCACCGGCACGGAATTTTGGAGCGAATATGAAAGGGGAGAGATGTTTGAAATTGTGATATTGGCAGGCATTCCAGCGAATTTGACTTCTGCAAACAGGACTGACATACTTGTAACCACCATAAAGATCAATCCAATATTTGGAACTGTAACAAGCGAGATAACTGCAAAAAACGGGAGCAATGGAAGAGTGCTTTGGACAAAAGACAATATAGTAGCAGGACTTCCTGTTGATTTAACCAATGACGGAAAAGAGGAGGTGGTGATTGCAAGTATGCAAATAGGCAAGGTTACCATGACATCCGACGTAATTGCAGTAAATGGGGATGATGGAACAGAGCGCTGGAGAAAACATTACTCCGATGCAGCGTTCCCTGAACCTGCTGGTGATTTAACAGGTGATGGTGAAAACGACCTGACAGTAAATATTGGATGTTGCAAGCTTGAGGCATTAAGAGGATACGATGGCGAAGTGCTTTGGAATATGCGTGTGTGATTGAAAAATAAGCCGTTCTTTTTTTATTTTTTATACACAAACTTATAAAGAGGTGAGAAGGTGAATAAACTCATACTTGCATTCCTGGTCGCAGCATTCTTTCTCCTCATCGCACCAGTCCGAGCCACTATTTATGTCGGAGGATGCAATGGAGCGGGGTTAGCCTCATAATCAAGGCGATTGATCCGAAGCCGTTAAGGCACCTCCAGCATGTTGGATGTGGAGGAGGAGAATCCCCATGGATATTACCGTATCTCTCCAAATAAAAATACCGTTTGATGGGAATAAAAAGCCATCGGTTGGTAATGTAGCAACTGCGGTGAAGGGACTTGGCTTGGAACAGAAGGTAACAGAAGCGGTGATCGGAAAAGCGGATGAGGTGCTGGTTGGGAAGTATTGAGCCTATGGCACTATGAGGCGTGAGTAATGGAGAAAAGGCTGCACTGGATGAGAAAGCAGTAGTCATCGGAGATGCTGACAGGAGAATGCACTTGTTAAAGGTTGGATTTGATCCACGTGTTCCGTGATACCAGCTTTAAACTCTTGCAGGATGGGGAAATGGCGCTGGACGATAGAAAAGAGGTAAAATATTCATATTCCATATTCCTATTTACCCTTCCACATAAATCGCAGGCTTAAGCGGAATGGCAAACTTTTTCTTCCCTTTTGGATCGTATTCCTCGTTTATCCCTATTTCACAGCCAAATTCGCGCATCAAATACTCCCTCTCGCGTTCCAGAACCTCCTCCTCCTCTTTAAGCTCAAAATATAAAATGTGTTCTTCCATTGTCTTTTTTGAAGGAAGGTTTTTCATCACTTGTTTTACGAAATCCACCGTGCTTTTATCCTTTCTGAGCTTCATCGCCTCCTTAATCTTATCCTTATCCGGCAAATCCTTTACTGCCTTGAATATCTCCCACTTCCATTTCTCCGCAGTATAAATGTAAATCTTACTGGGCGTGATTCTCGCTATTTTCATTATCTCTTTTATATCTTCAATCAACGAGACCAAATATTCCTCCTCTCTCTCCACCCTATCATCAATTAACGCCTCCTTTATCTCAGGCAATGTCTGCAAAGAGATGAATTTGACCCTTCTCTCCTCTCTCCTCCCTCCCTTCTCCTCCCTGCTTCTATGCCACATCTCCTCGCATATATGCGGAACTATCGGTGATAGAATTATCAGCCAATCCGCCATTATGTTCCTGACAATTCTCCTCCTCCTTTCCTCGCTCTCCCTGTACTCATAATATTTAATATCGTTCATCAAATTGAATACCATGTTTAGTCCCACTTCTCTTATTTTAAACGTCTCAAATCGCTCAATGGATTCCTTTAGCTTTCTGTAAAACTTCGACAGCAGCCACCGATCCATATGCGTGAACTCGTTTTCTTTTAGCTTCTCTACGCCCATACTCTGCTCGAATAGCCCTACCAGCGCGTTAAATTTTCTCCTTAAGGCATCTACATCCTGCTCACGCCAGTTAACCACACTTGCGAAATCCGCATTTATCGCACAATAAAGCCTGTATAAATCAACACCATACAGTTCTGACACTTTTGCCAAAGGAATTACATTTCCCTTGCTTTTTGACATCTTCCGCCCTTCTCTGATCATCAACTCGTTCAAGGAGATAGCCTTCGGCCACTGATTTTCTAAAAATATCGCTGCGTGGTGCATTAAGAAGAAAACCAGATGATTAGATAGGTGCGGTGGTGCAGTGTGCCGCAGGTCATTCGGATACCAGTATTCAAACTCTTCCCTTATCCTTTTCAAAATATCTGCATCCACCTTCTTTGCCAATTCCTCTGCATCGCCAATGCCTAAAAACACGTAATTAAAAAGTTTTTCGTCTAAAGCCTCTGCCGGCAATTGCCGTAGCAGGTGTGCTATGGTGTACAGCGCCATGTAAATTGTAGAATCGCTAAGCGATTCGATTATCCATTCTTTCTCAAAAGGAAATCTTGTGCCTAAACCTCTTTTCCTTGCACAAGGTCTCAAAGCTAGCCAATCAATTATGTCCTGCATATATGCCTTATACTTCTCTGGATAGAAAGTCATCTCTTCTACCAGTTTATGACCCCTGTCCTTCCACCAGCTCGGCGTGTAATCTATAAACCACTGATCTTGCAATACTGCAACTATCACCTTACCTCCGCCTCTCGTTACTGCCTTCCTTGAGGTCTCATAAAATACATCTGCTACATTCTTCCCTTTTAACCAATTCTTTACCTCATCTTTTATCGCAGCGATTTCAATGCCTGCAAATTCCCCGCACTTTTCATTTAATACACCCCGATAGAATTCATCTTTATAGATTATCTGCGTGGCTTCCTCTAATCGCTCATCCTCCTGACTTTCTATTCCCATTCTTTCACATATCTCTTTTGCTGGCAATTCATACCCTTCAATGTCTATTATCTTTATTGGCGCCATTTCAAGCCTCAAATCTTCTAATGCGATGTAATCATAAGGAGCATGTGCCGGAACTGAATAAACTACCCCCGTGCCTACATCCTCGTCAACGAAGCTTGCGGGTAAAACAGGAATCTCTCTACCACCCACCGGCTCCTTGACTTTCTTACCTACAAAGAAGCCACCTTCTACTTCTTCTTCCTCTAAAAGCTCAGCTTCTTCGCGCTGGTATCCCAATTTCTCCGCAGCTTCCACAGATACTATCCAGATTTCTTTTCCAACCTTGACCTTAACATATCTTGCTGCGGGATTAATCCATAGATTTGTAACGCCAAAAATGGTTTCTGGACGCAGTGTTGCCGCGATTAAGTATGTATCATTAGAAAGTTCGAACTTTATGGTCGTGTACTCAATTATTGATACTTTGTTTATATCGCCTTCTTCGATGTCGTCTTCACCAACTGCCGAATCTTCTTCAATAGAAAAAGCAATAGGATATTTTCCTTTCTTTATCACCCCCTTATCGTTGAGTTTTTTAAACTGCCATTCGATGAACTTGTTGTACATTGGCTCGGTAGTATTGAACCTCCTTCTCCAGTCTATGGAATATCCCATGCGCTTGAAGTCCTCGGAGATTCGTTCAGCAAAAAAATTGGCAACATTTTCCGCATTACCGAAACTATTGACGATACTTTCAACCTTCTCTCCGTCTTCATAAATCGAGACGTAATTCCTATACCGTTCTACGACTTCTTTTTCTCCTTTCGCGATGCTGTCGGCAATCGCTAAAATCGGCGTCCCCGTCACATGGAATGCCATTGGAAATAGGACATTATAGCCTTGCAATCTCTTAAATCTTGCAATCATATCCCCAATGGTATATGTTCTTCCATGACCTATGTGCAACGGACCAGAGGTGTATGGGTACGGGACGGTCAAAAAGAACTTTTTCTTTTTTCCTTTTTCTATCTCTGCATCAAAGATCTTGCTCTCTTCCCATTTATGCTGCCATTTCTCTTCTATTTCCTTGAAGTTTATCCCTGTCATTTTGTTTCTTTCTACCCTCTTTTTGCTAACCGTGATTATTTTATTTTTCTTTATATAGAGCGTATTAAAGTCTTAGATCACTATCTTCGCCAATCCAAACAGTATCTTCGGATTTCTTTTTATGAGTTCCAACAGCAGTGCGCCAGTAGAAAGGTCTTCTATTTTTACCCCTTCTAAAGAATGAGCGAGCGTATTGAGGTCAGCATCAGACAGCCCGAAGAAGAATTCTTTTGCTTTTAAGCCCGTTTCTAACCGTTTTCCAAACGCGCTTCTCCACCTGTTTTTGTATTCCATCAATCGCAGCTTTGAAAAGTTGTTTTCCTGCACCGCCCCGGCTATTACCTCGCCTGCTATTTTTCCCGCTTGCATTGCATACGTGATGCCGCCTCCGGTCAAAGGATTGACTTGCCTTGCTGCATCACCTACTAAAATAAGCCCATCCGCTACGGTTTCGTTTAGCGGTCCGCTCAGCGGCACTGCGCCGTACATCTCAGCCACTGGCTTTCCATCGGGGAACTTATTACGCACAAATGCATTCAGATAATCTATCGCACGGTGTGTTTCACCGGATACATCACCTCCTATCCCTACACCCACATTTGCGCAATCTCCTCCCTTTGGAAATACCCAGGCATAGCCTTTTGGCGCAATTTCACTGCCCAGGAAAAATTCTGAATAATCCTTGTTCACTTCTATATTGCACATAAGGAATTCTGCGCATACAGATAGATTAGAAGGTTTTAGCCTCGTGTCGATACCTGCCCATCTGCCAACCCGTGATTCCACGCCATCCGCCCCAACCACGACATTTGCATAAATACGAGTGTCTTCCCCTATGGAGCGGACATAAACACCTTTTACATACCCGTTGGCTTCAATGAGCCCATAAGCTTCTGTTTTGACTCTTACCTCTGCACCTGCACGTGCAGCTTCGCTTACAAGTGCTCGATCAAATATTCTCCTTTCGAGCACATATCCCACTTCATCCATCCTTTCCCCCGCCATAACCACCTTCGTGCCATCGGGACCATATATATTTGCTCCATGCACTTCCACGCATATCCAATCCTTATCGAGCGCAACGAACTTCTCTATTTCTTTGCTCACTCCCTCTGCGCATTTCACGGGCACGCCTATCTCCTGGTTTCTTTCTATCAAAAGAACATCTAACCCAAGTTCAGCAGCGGTTTTCGCGGTTATGCTGCCTGCCGGTCCTGCTCCTACAACGACAACATCATGCCTCTCCTCTTTCATTTGTCAACAAATCCAGTGCTTTAGCAATGATGAAAGAAAAGGTTTACCAAAAGAAATATGTTTCTTTTTCCTTTCCTTCCTCTCCTTGCCTCCTTGCAAAAGATATAAATAGCATTAGCGAATAATAAAAAATATAAGTGATGGGAAAATGGATAAGGGATTTGTAATCGAGGAGTTCACAGTTTATTGGAACGTAGATGAGGAGAAGTTTAAAGAGAAGATAAAGAATTTCGCGAATATCTTGATTGCCGGATTCCCCCCGATGGGGAATATCATACCATACCATTTAAAGGAGCTTTTAAAGGACTCTGAGGAGATAGTGAATCTGTATTCTTACGATTTCCCCCCGATGGCAGAAGCACATGAAGAAGAGTTTGAAATACCGCATGACGAGATTTGGTACAGTGAGGAGAAGAGATTATACTGTTATATTGGTAAATATCCGGAGACCGAATATATTCCAAAAGCGGCATATAAACAGGCAGAGATTTTGGCGCATCTCTCAAAAGAGCTTTGTGTTAAGGAGTTATATACCGTGGGTGTAATTTTGCCCTCGCAAAAGCCTTTTAGAAAGATGGACGAGGAAGTGGAAGCATATATAGGCTTTTTTGAGGGCTCGAAAAAAGATGTCCCGGGTAGAATAAAAAAGATGACGAGAAAAAACATCGGTAGATATTCTATTATTCGTAAGACCGGTCTACTACCAGGTTTTGCTTCTAAATTAGGCATTGAGAGTTATTCTATTCTTGGCGTAGGAAAATATCCCGAGGACCTGAGAGCATGTGCCGGAGCCCTTAGGGCTTTCAAGAAATTAGCCCAAATAGACCTGGAAACAACAAAGATAGAGGAGATGCTTAAGGAAAGTGCAGAAGCAGTTGAAGAGAGAATAAGGAAACAAAGAGAGAGAGCTGCTTATCGTGGAGAAGGCGTGGGATCTGAACCATCTCACTATATGTATGGATAATTGATTGGAACACCGGTGCGCGCGTGGTGTCATAACGCTGGTTGAGGAGGTAGAAGAAGAAAGAATAGAAAAAGCTTTTCTGAAATTGTATGAAACAATTTATCCTATACGCAAGGAAAGCCGTCACAAGTCCAGACTTCTCTTTAGACGACCTGCCTGGTAGTGGAGGCAGAATGGACCTCGTTGCAAGATGCGTTTGCAGCGCACTATGGATAAGCCATGATTTAAGAAGAGATTCATGCATTCATGTGGTCGCTTGCGGTAGTCCCAATCCACCAGTGGTTATCTCCTTTTACGGTAACAGGTTACGGGGTGTATCGCCTGATGAAAGAAACATAGCAGCGTGGATAAAGAAAACTTTAGCAAGAAAGAGGAAGAACCCGGGGATAAACATACGCAAACTCAGTTTTCAGCAGTTGGTCGAAGAGTTAGCCTCAGAAGGAAATATTTTTTATGTCTTACATGAGAAAGGCAGGGATATAGCACGTGTAAAACTAAAAGCGGATCCTGTATTTATCCTCGGCGATCACATTGGACTGCCGAGAAAAGAAGAGAAGTTTGTTGAGCGATTTGAATATGAGCAAATATCGCTTGGCACTATATCTTATCTTGCGTCGCAATGCATCACCGTGTTGCATTATGAGCTGGATAAAAAGCCACGAGATTCCACAAGATAGACTCTATCCTTTTATTGTTTTTCTGTGAAAATCTGTGGTTAACAAAAATAAATGATGCTCCGGTCGGGATTTGAACCCGAGTCCTCGGCTCGAAAGGCCGAAATGATTGGCCGCGCTACACTACCGGAGCAAAACTGCTCTTTTAAAATAAAAAGTTACGAAAGAATTGCACTTGCTTTCTCGGCAAAGTTCTTTCTTTTGAACGGCTTCGCCGTCGCCTTAAGTGTTTTAACTCCCAAAAAGTGAAGCAAGCCCTTCCATCCCTGTCTCTTCTCCCTTCTCCTCTTCTTCCTTCTTCTCTTTCTTTTCTTCCTTTTTTGTTTCCACTGCCTCCGGAGGCGCTTGAGCTGGCATCGCTGTTGGCACCGGTGCCACCGCCGCCGCAGGAGCGTAAGCAGGCTGGGCTTGCGCCATCGCCTCATCTATGTTGACATCGCCAAGCGCAGATATCAATGCTTTTATTCTTCCCTTATCTGCTGCAATCCCCGCAGCCTCCATTATTGCTGTTATTCCCTCCTCTGTGACCTCTTTACCCGCATTATGCAAGAGCAGTGCAGCATATATGTATTCCATCTTATCGTTCTACCTCCTTCTCTTCATCCTTTATGTTCTGTACTTTATTTGCTTCTTATTAAATATAAACTAAACACAAACTTGGGATGCAAAATTCACCAATCCCTTCTTAAGCGCGCTCAAACCAGAACTGCGGAGAAAATAGTATGGTTTACTCCTTTGTTTACATGCTTCTTTAATCATTCGGCAAGCGTTGTGGCTGTTTATGTCCACCGGGCAAAATATCACGTCATTTTTTTCTACAAGACTTTCTATCGCTCGTTTCCTTCTCTCGCAGTGCCCGCAGTGATAACAGAAAAGACAACCAAAAGATTCCGCCATTTCTTTATAGCACGACTCAAGCGATTCTACTCCGCCGACATAAGCCACTCTCACGCCTTTAAGCAGGGGTCCTATTTCCATTCCCTTGCCCAATTTGCTATTATCATTACAGTTGCAAGCAGAAGCTGCAAGATTATCCCCAGTCGCCTCTGCCATCTTCATCCCTTTTCTTCTGGTAAAATTAAAATTAGATGCCGTCACGGCAGACATCTTGATCAACTCTGTGTTTTCTTTATTCAGCCTTTTTATCTCTTCTCTTAGGAGTTCCATTTCCACTTTCATCGCCTCGATTTGTTCAAACGCCGCTTCTCCACCCAATTCCTCTATCTTTTTTCTTAATCTCTCATTCAATCGTTTTTGCGCTTCCAATTCTTGAACAAGCTGGATTTTATCAGCCTTAATTGCTTCACGCTCTGAAATTAACTCCTCTTTCTTCTGATCTAACCTTTTACAATTACGCAGTAGCCTTTCATTTGATTCTAAAGCTGTTCTTAGCTCATCCACTACATCTTCCGCCGCTTTACCTCCCGGCAATTTACGGGAAAGGTCATCGCAAAACCGCAATGCTTGATGCTCTTTCATATGTACGGCAGTGAAAATCCTCTTCTCGATTGCTTTGCCTTTATTTTCGCCCCTATTTCCATTACGTGCTGCGAACCAGATAAGAGCAGAGAGCGGGACGTCCTTTAAGCTGCTTTCTGCTCCCTCTTTTCCTTCCAAAAACTCGCATATTTTTTCTGGGTCAGAAATACCTGCACATTTCTTATATGGTGCAAATTGCTTTTCCAGCATCTTTTCTACTCGCTTGGCATGCTGATTTTGTGTCTGGCATATCTGCACCAACTCCTGATGCATTTCAAATTCCGCTGAAAGCAGGTTGCCGTGCTTAAGTTTCAAATCCTTAAATATTCTCTTCAGCCCCTTCTCGTTTAAACTTAACCCCAGAAGTCGGCAGATTGTAAAAGACTGAAATTCCCATATCCTTCTCTTTCCGTTTCCGTTTCCATTCCCTCTTCCTTTTCCCTCTGCCATTCTTTCCTCGCCTTGCTACGAACCTTGATAAAGCTGATAACCTTCACTAAACCACGAGCCTAACTCACGTTTTATCTTCTCAACCCTTTCGTCCAGGTCGCCTTTCTCCCCTCCGGGTGTATTCTGAAGCAGCCTTATCAGCTCCTTCATCAGTCTTGTGAGTTCCATCGCGTCCATACCGTTACTCACCCTCTAAAAATTTAGGTTGCCCTAACTTATTTGAAATATGAATGTTAGGCACATAAATAATGTCCCCTAAAAAGGTTCGATTTTGTCTGTAAAACCTAAATAAGTTGGGGTTTAGCTAGATAACCGATGCACTCTCTCTTTTCGCTTCTCCTCCTCGCAGGGATGCACCCCTGTCTTGCAGAATATCTCAAAGTGTTCCAGCCACTGTGGATAATCAGGCGCAGATTTTACAAAATTCACCAAATTCTTTACCTGCTCTATTGTTTTCGCATGCAATTCGTGCTCGATGATGCACGCATCTTTGTTTGCTATTTCTTCTGGCACTTTTATTATTTCCAAGAACGCCCTTATCGTAGTATGTCGCCCCCATACTGCTTTTCCTATTTCTTCTCCTTTTGGTGTTAGAGTCACGCCATCGTATTTTCGATATTCAACGAAACCCCCATCATTCAGCCTCTTTACCATCTCCACAACGCTTGATGGCGTAACACCTAAAGCAAGTGCAATATCCTTTATCCGCGCGTATCCTTTCATTTTCGCGATACGCAGAATCGCTTCGAGATAGTCCTCCGCTTTTCTACTAAGCATACTCTAACATTATTAGGGCACCCATATTTAAACTTTCTATACCTGCAATAAAATAAATAACTTATACTTCAGGAAAATGATAGCAGTCGAGAAGGTGCATCAAGTGGAGAAAACAATATTTTTCGACCTTGAAGGACCTTTATCGCCACAGGACAATGCTTACGAGGTGATGAAGCTCATAGGAAAAGAAGGCGCGATTATCTTCGAGGTTATAAGCAAATACGATGATATTATATCTCTCGAGGGCAGGGAAGGCTACGAGCCCGGCGATACCCTTGCCTTGATTGTACCTTTCTTCTTGTTGCATGGCATAACGGAAGATGACATAAAGAGGGTATCAGAGCGCGCAAAAATTGTGGAAGGAGCAGAATATTTATTTGGGAAGTTACAGGCTGAGAATTGGGACATCTACATCATATCCACGAGTTACGAGCAGCACGCTTATAATATAGGTCGCAAACTGGGTGTAGTTCCTGAGAGCAATATTATCTGCACAAGCCTTTCAAAAACGCTTCGCGACGCTATACCAAAGAGAGCTTTAGATACAATAAAAAAAGCGGAAGAAGACATAATTGAACTTTATTCTGATATTGAGAATACGGAACGGATAGTAAATCGCTTAGATGATTTCTTTTTCTCGCAACTTCGCGCTCTAGGCTATGATATTTTTTCGACAAGGGTAGTAGGAGGAGAAAGGAAAGCGAAGGCAGTGCGACAGATAGCGAAGAAGAAAGGAGTGATGCTAAGCGATGTAATCGCAGTAGGCGACAGCATTACTGATTACAAGATGCTAAATGAGGTTGCAACACATGGTGGAATCTCAGTTGTTTTTAATGGTAACGAATATGCAGTTCCCTATGCTAATGTAGGACTCGCATCTGTTGATATAAGATTCCTTCACATATTATGCGATGCCTTTGTGCGAGGAAGGAAAGAGGAAGTGATGGCAGTGACGACAAGCTGGGAAGAAAACCGGGAGGAGTTTGAAAGAAGTCCTTTTGATATTCCTGATAACTGTATTACAGCGGATATAAGGGATTTTATTATGAAACAAAGAAAATCTTTTCCTTATTTCCATAATATCGAGCGTGCAGACGAAATAGAGAAAGAAGAGATAATAAAAATACATAAGCAGGTGAGAATGCAAGTGAGAGAAGATGCAGGGAAGCTGGGGTGAAATCGCCTGACGAGGCAATGAAAAATGCAAGTGCAATTAATTAATATGATTATAATTTATTGTAATCATATGGAAGTAAAAAACGAAGAAGGGAAAATGTGGGAAGGGAAGACCGCAGAAGATTTACTTCTACTCGGAGAAGAATATCTGGTGGAAGGGAAATATGAGGAAGCAATAGAAGTTTACAGGGAGATAGTGAAGAAGGAGCCGATTCTTCCAACGCTGGCAAAGGCATGTAACGATTGTGGAACTGCTTACGCAAGTTTAGAACAACATGAAATGGCAATTGGATTCTTTAACGCAGCACTGAATCTCAGGGCTTATCTAATGGACGAAGGTATATCAGCTTGCTACAATCTCGGGCAGGTTTACAGAATTATAGGAGATGAGGAGAAAGCAGAGGAGTATTTCCAGCGCGGGGATATGATAAAGCGGGAACATATACGCAGGGAAGAACAAGCACAACGTATATTCGCGGCTGAAGAGCCTTGATGGCGGTGTGTCTGAACAAACGGAAATCCTAATTATAATTACTATACGTTTGAAGAGTTGAGTGGTGGAAATAACGAAGGAGAATAGGAGTGGAAGAAAATGGAAAAAATAACCGTAAGTTTGATAAAAGCGGATGTGGGCGGATTTCCCGGGCATTCGACTGTGCGACCGGAGTTAAAGGAGAAGGCGAGGGAGCAGATGGAGCGCGCGAAGAAAGAAGGGTTGCTTGTGGATTATCATGTCTTGAATGCTGGCGACGACCTGCAGTTGCTGATGAGCCACCGGAAAGGCGTAGATTCGGAGGAGATACATGGATTGGCGTGGGATACGTTTGAAGCGGCGACGGAAGTGGCTAAGGAGCTCAAGTTGCACGGTGCGGGGCAGGATTTACTGGTGGATGCGTTCAGCGGGAACATACGCGGTATGGGTCCCGGAATAGCGGAGATGGAATTCACGGAACGCGGGTCTGAACCGTTAGTTGCGTTTATGATGGACAAAACGGAACCCGGTGCGTTTAATTTCCCGATTTACAAGATGTTTGCAGACCCTTTCAATACCGCTGGACTTGTCATAGACCCCACGATGCATGATGGGTTCATGTTTGAGGTGTGGGACATAAAAGAGCGGAAGAAGGTGTTTTTGAAATGCCCTGAAGAGTTGTATTCGCTGTTAGCATTGATAGGGGCGAAGAGCAAGTATGTGATAAAGCGCGTGTATCCCAAGGATACGAGTCCGATACCAGAGGAAGAGCCGGTAGCGGTGATAAGTACGGAGAAGTTATTCTTCACTGCTGGTAAATACGTGGGTAAGGATGACCCGGTCGCATTAGTACGAGCACAATCAGGCTTGCCAGCATTGGGCGAGGTTTTAGAGCCGTTCTCGCTGCCTTATCTCGTAAGTGGCTGGATGCGTGGCTCACATAACGGACCTATAATCCCTGTTCCTTTTAGATATTCGCAATGCACACGGTTTGACGGACCACCGAGAGTTATCGCCGCGGGATTCCAGATAAGTCATGGCAGATTAGTGGGAACTGCAGATTTGTTTGACGACCCCGCTTTTGACCTCGCGAGGAGAAAGGCGCAGGAGATAGCGGATTATGTGCGCGCACATGGACCGTTCGAGCCGCATAGACTGCCTGTGGAGGAGATGGAATACACGACGTTGCCTGATGTACTGAAGAAGTTAGAGGGGAGATTTGAAGAGGTGGAATAAATATTTCCTATCCGCTGGTAATTTAAAGTGCAGGAGTTCACTGAGGATGATATAGATTATACAAAACTTTCGTATTTCGACACGAATATATCGATTATGTGGTAACAGATCATGGTGTTCACGAAAGGGAAGGGGAAACTCGGAGAATAGGAGGAAAAGAAGTAAATAAATTAGATTGTTGTGCTGAATATTGGAAAGAAAAACGATAAACGGAAAAGATCATGAAAAAGAAAAGAAAATTCACAAAATGCCCTGTTTGCGGCGTGAGTGTGAACATAGATAATTTAGCAGAGCACTTGCGGCGTGTCCATAACAAAACAATAGATGGCGAAGATATTCATGAGCGTGCAGAGAAACCACTGAAGGTGGACACCGAGAATGGGAGGATATTGAATATAACTGCCTGTGAAGAGACGCTTGAAAAAGGCGCAAGACTGGCTGCATCCAACAGGTTTAAGCGTGCAATTAACGTCCTCAAGACAATACCCGAAGAATACCCTGACATTGACACCGTGTATATGCTCATTGGAACTTTGTATACTCAGTTGAACCGTCTTGAAGATGCATTCACTTATTTTGACAAAGCAGTGAAATCGGATCCTGATTACCCTGCCCATTGGTATAATCTCGGAGTCGCATACATCAATAAAGGTTACGTGGCGAAAGCCCACGAATGCGCGAATAAAGCACTTGCATTGAACCCAGATGAAGAAGTGAAGGAAAAAGCAGAAAATCTCTTGAACGGGATTAAAGAGCTTTTAGACCTTGAATTGGCTAATAAGCCTGATATTGACCCAGAAACATATCTCATGCTCGAAGAGAGATTTCGTAGAGGTACAGAATTTATGGATAACGAGGATTGGGACGGAGCAATCGAGGAATTCAAGTACGTGGCAAGCGTTGATAAGTCCTCAGCAAAGGCTTATGGCAATTTGGGAGTTATTTATCTCCTCAAAGGGGAACTTGAGGAAGCGGAGAAGCACTTTAAGAAATCGCTCGATATAGACCCCTCATACACACCTGCATTCATTAATTATCAGATGTTAGATGCGATGAAAGAGAAAATAAAGAGCGACCCCGGATGTTTAGCGGAGTTGAAGGATAAATTGAAGATGGGGCATTTTTAATTTTAATTTTAACTTAATTAACCCTTGGTTCTTTATTTATCTTTATCGCAAATCGCAAAACCTTAGACAAAAGCGCATCAATTTTGCATTTCATACAATACTTCCTCCCCACATAAAATTCTGACGATGCTGTGATACGGAATTTCTGCTTCTTTCAGGCTAAGAAAGGATTTTTCCTATATTCACGGCAGACAAACGAATTTTTTGATTGAACGCTTCGTATAGCCATAGATTCAGCCTACACTAACAAGAATTTTGTTCTTTTCCAAGACGGACATTAAGAGTTCATCAATATTACGATTTGCCCTTTTTCTGATTCTATCCTTGTTTCTTCTTTTCTCATATTCGTTCACACAGTTTCTAAAAGTCTCATAGCGTACAGAAGAGAGAATTTCACGGAGGTCTGTGGAAAAACCAAGTTTCTCTAACGGCGGAGAGACGCCGATAAGATTAAACAAGTAAATTCCTGTTGGTGCATGATATACGATCCATTCATCCACGTTTGTGGTACCGGTCATGCGCCTCCATTTTCGTCTCTGTTCTTTAATTAAGCCCTCCATGTCATTGTTTGTTCTGGGTAGCCGTGCGTCTTCGTATGTGTGAAACAAGCCACACCAGCATCTTTTTATTTGATCGGCAAGCGATTTATATCGGGAATCGCTTTTAGCTTTGCTCTCTATAAATGCTAAAAAACGCTTCATCCGCTTCTCCACGCCCTCTTTTGATTGTTTGTCTTCGTTTCTCAGTATCCTCCTGAGTCTGCTGAAGATCCCGTGATCATATTTGAGCCGTTTTACCCTGTTCTTTATCACGCCATCGTTGATCACAGAAGCCAATATCCGCTCTAAGTCGTATAACGCCTGTTTATACCAGTCATCGGCGGGATATTCCCTCATACACTTGCGAATAACCGCCCTCACCACTTTATAACGATCGTACATCTTGACAT
>Ga0180301_10002019_pt1 | contig 15953 bp, 16 predicted proteins | sample GuaBasSediGuay16_FD_121797 | JGI IMG/M metagenome (GOLD analysis project Ga0180301, IMG submission 121797) | Subseafloor sediment microbial communities from Guaymas Basin, Gulf of California, Mexico - Guay16, Core 4569-2, 12-15 cm | ecosystem: Environmental > Aquatic > Marine > Hydrothermal... | reverse complement strand
CCTCAATTCGATATCCATGGTGGAGGTCAAGATCTAATATTTCCGCATCATGAAAACGAAATCGCCCAGAGTGAAGCAAGATTCGGAATTACACCTTGGGTTAAGTACTGGCTTCACGTAGGGTATTTGACGATTAAAGGCGAAAAAATGAGTAAAAGCTTAGGAAACATTATTCCCGTATATGAGGTGCTGGAAAAATATAAACCTGAAGTTCTTAGACTATATCTTCTAAGCTCATACTATAGAAGCCCCATGGACTTCACATGGGAGGGTTTAGAACATACAAAAACTTTGTTTAATAGGTTAGTAAAAGTTGTTGAAGATTCTAAGAAAATACTGTTAGACGAGAAACCGCCACATAAGTTAAGCTCCACCATTAGGGCTCATGTGAATAAAATTGTTAAACTTAAAAGGATGTTCTTTGAAAGTTTGAGTGACGATTTTAACATGGCGAAGGCTATGCCGTACCTTCATGAATTAATAAGTTTCAGTATGAAGAAACTAGATAGTGAGCCCTCATACGCTTTAGCACTTACAATATATTCCGCACTTAAGGAGTTAAACGAGGTTCTCGGGGTTTTAGACAAATACTTCTATGGGGCAAAAGAAGTTGAAGAGAAATTAAGAAGAATTGTTGAGGCAGTAGTCTCTGTAAGGCATGAGTTTAGAATGAAGAAGCAATACGATGTTTCAGACAAGATCAGGGATGCATTAGCTAAAGTAGGCGTTAAGCTCTATGATTTTAAAGATAGAACAACATGGGTTATAGAGTACTAGAAACTAAACCTTAATATTCTGAATAAAACCTAGCAGTCCATGAGGATTACGGATATGATTGTTTTTCTAAGTGGAGGTACGGGTACGCCAAAGCTTATCGAAGGATTTCGCCACATAGTAAGTGATGAGGAAATAACGGTAATAGTCAACACATCCGACGACATATACTGGAACGATCTCTATATATCACCGGATCTAGATACCATAGTTTATCTTTTTGCAGGCTTTTTAGATACTGAGAAATATTGGGGGATAAAAAACGACACTTTCAACTTTCTCGAGCAAGCGAAAATTTATGGTTTAGAGAAAACATGGTTTAACATTGGCGATAGAGATCTTGCGATGCACATTTTAAGAACATACCTTATGAATAAAGGTCTAACGTTAACCGAAGTTACTAAGTACATTAGTAGAAGACTAGGGATTAAGGCCCGTATTTACCCTATGTGTAATGAACATGTAGAAGCATTTGTAGAGTTACTTGATGGGAAAGTGCTGAATATTCAAGAATACCTGGTTAAACATAGGTTCGAACCCGAGGTTAAGAGAGTTTTCTTTAGAGGACTTGAGAGAGCTAAGGCTGAAGAAGAAGCTCTAAAAGCTATTCTGAGCTCTGAATTAATAATCATAGGTCCAAGCAATCCTATTAACAGCATAGGACCCATACTTAAAGTTAAGGGTGTTAAGGAGGCTCTAAAGGAAGCAAAAGCACCCATAATTGCTGTATCACCAATTATCTCAAATAAGCCTGTTTCTGGTCCCGCAGACAAATTCATGAAAGCTTATGGGCTCGACCCTTCACCCTTAGGGATAGCGGAGTTTTATAAGGGAATAATTGATGGATTAGTAATAGATGTCGCTGATGAAGCGTTAAGGTTAGTTATTGAGAAGAAATTTAAAATAAGAGTTCATGTGGCAAAAACAATTATGGAGTCCTTAAATGATAAGGTAGCGCTTGCCAGAGAAATCATGGAGTTTGCAAGGACATTAGGAGAAGAATGAAAATGAGAATTGCTGCGATAATTCCTGTTAAGAATCCTTCAACAGCTAAATTAAGACTTTCAAAGGTTCTTACGCAGGATTTAAGAGAGAAACTTACTCTCGAAATGCTTAAGGACATTATTGTTTCTATTACCTCATGCAAGCTCATAAATTACATAGTTATTGTTACCCCCGGAGAAAAAGCGAGTATTGTGAAAGAATATGGTAAGAACATTTTCCTAATAAGGGATGAGGGTAAAGGCCAAATAAATGCTGTAATGAAGGGAATAGACTTTGCGCAGAGAACTCTTCAAGCAAACATAGTTGTTATTCTAGTTGCTGATGCACCATTAATAGGTCCATGGGATCTTTATGAAATAATTAGGAAAGGATATGTTTGGAATAGTGTTGTTCTAGCTCCTTCTGATGATGGAGGAACGAATGTAATTCTTCAGAACCCACCTAAAAACATACCTTTAAGATATGGTAGAAGTAGCTTTAAAAAACACTTAAGTGAGTGTGAAAGAAGAAAGCTTAAATGCCTAGTTTATTCATCAGAAAGTACATCACTTGATATTGATGCACCTAGCGATTTAGAGAGACTTAAACAATTAGGTAAAGGAACATACGCATATTCGTTCATAAGAGAGGTGTTTAAGAATTAATTTAGAAAACGAGTTCTTTATTGAAGGAGATTTTATCGAAGACATATACGGCATAATATTCGATGTTAAAGGGTACGAGCATCCACCAGAAAGAGTCGTAGCTTATCCTAGGTATGTTCCTTCATCCTCTGGAAGTAGATGTAGAAACGGGGAGTGTTATGAGAAAATATATGATCTAAACATTAGGTATGACTTCTTAAAGAGTAGGCTTAAGGAATACCTTGTATATGACGATGTTTTTGACACGTATGTAAGTGAAGTCCCTTTGAAAAACATTATCAAACACTATATTCCATCAAAATACTTAAGGAATCTATTGAAACATAGAGATTCTCTTAAAGGTTTAAAGAGAAAAGCCTTAGACTTTGCCCTAACTATAGCTAACGAATCAAACGTGGATACCAGAAATCTGGGTATAAGTGGTTCGTTGCTTGTAAATCTACATAAGGAGAATAGCGATATTGACTTAATAGTTTATGGTACCGATGAGTCTAAAAAGGTGGCTAGTGCTCTTAGTAAGCTTTTTTCTAAAGGTGTTCTAAGAAAACACACTATTGAAGAATATAGGAGATTATTTGAGTTTAGGAAAGCATATAAAGTTATGGATTTCGAAACCTTCGTCAAACATGAAAGAAGAAAGATTTTCCAGGGATTCTTTGCAGATAGAGAGTTCTTCATAAGATTCGTTAAGAAACCTCAGGAAACCCATAGGTATGGTGAATTTAAGTATAAAAACGTGGGAGAAGTTACTATTAAGGCTAAGGTCGTGGATGATTCAGAGTGTATATTTACGCCAGTTAGCTATAAAATCGAGATGGTTAAAGTTATAGATTCAAGTAAGCTTAAAGGTAAGAATATGGATTTTAATAAAATACGTGAAGTGGTTTCATTTAGAGGAAGATTTTGCCAACAAGTTTTCTCAGGGGAAATAGCTATAGTTAGAGGTAAGTTAGAGTGTGTGTTTCATCATGGTGAATTTAGTCATTATAGAATAATTGTTGGAGGTTCACACAATGACTTTATCGTATCGGAAAGTCTTCTTAGATAGGGACTTCGTCGAAGATAAGGACGGCTATCTTTACTGTGTTGTAGGATATGTGCATCCACCTGATAGAGTACTAGCGTACTTGAAATATGTACCTACACGAAGTCTAGACACTATATGGTTTAAAGGTAAGGTAGGTTATGATAGAGTACTTAAGTACTATAGTAGCGTTGCTGTGACGGAATCATTTAAAATATTAAAGAAGGTTAAGCCTCATTACATATATTACGATAATGTATTTAACATAACATTCATAGGTGTTCCAATTAGCGAAATAAGGAAACACTACATTCCTGAGGAAAGACTCAAGGAAATTATTGAGAGTGGAGGGAATGACGAGCTAGAACAAGACCTTATAGAGCTTGTAAAATGTCTTTCCGAGATAACAAATGTTAAAATTCAGTCCTTCGGAATTTCAGGATCTATCCTCACAAGTATACATCATCCTAGGTATTCGGATATTGATTTAACAGTTTATGGTATTGCAAACTCATGGACTCTCATCAAAGTATTAAGAGAAGCTGATGGAAAAGATAAGATAAAATTACCGGAAGATAACGTTATTAAAGAATGGGCCCTAGAGGTCTCTAAACATCATCCACTAACTCCAAAGGAAGCTTACTTAATATATGTTGAAAAGAAAATGAGACTAGTTTTCAAAGAATCTAGGGTTTTCTCAATTCATCCAATACTTCTACCTGAGGAGGTAGACGAAAAATACGGTGATAAAATATACGTACCCAAAGATCTCATAAAAATAAAGGGGAAGGTAGTAGATAATAGATTGTCGATTTTCTTACCTGGAAAGTACATTGTTGATGATGTAAGTGTTCTTGAGGGTAAGAGAGAATATTCTGAAATAGAGGAAGTTGTGACTTTTGAGGGTCTATACTCGGGAATATTGGATGTAGATGAGGAATTTATTGCATACGGTAAAGTTGAAGAGGTTCATGATAGAATTAAAGGAAGGAAGTATTTGAGATTAGTCATAGGTTCCGCTGAAGCAAAAGGTAAAGACTACATTAAACCACTAAGGTGGCTTAGGTGATAGGAGGCTATGGCTAAAGAAATAATGCTTATAGGACTGGAGACATTACCGGAAATAAGGGAAGGTGATGATATAGGTAAGTTAATTGTTGAGGCTTGCGCTAGAGAGGGAGTCGAGATAGGCGATGGCGATGTAATCGTGGTTACGCATAAAATTGTTTCGAAAGCTGAAGGTAGAATAGTTAGCCTTAAGGATATTGTTCCCTCGGAGAAAGCACGTGAAATAGCGGCAATTGTGGGAAAAGACCCGAGATTTGTTGAACTAGTGCTCAGAGAGTCGAAGCGTATTATTAAGGCTACAAGAGAGGGCCACTTAATTGTTGAAACACATCATGGAATAGTCTGTGCTAATGCTGGAATAGATGCTACAAACATCGCTGGTACAGAGGAAATAGTGGCTTTACTCCCTAAGGATCCTGACATGTCAGCTAAGAAAATAAGAAATAGGATAAAGGAGCTTACGGGAAAGAACGTTGCAGTCATAATAACAGATACCTATGGTAGACCGCTAAGAAATGGTATGATAAACATGGCAATAGGGCTTTCAGGCATTAACCCCTTCAGAGACTATAGAGGAAAAGATGATACCTTTGGGTATAAATTTAAAGTGACAGTCATTGCCGTAGCTGATGAAATAGCATGTGCAGCAGAACTTCTTACGGGTCAGGGTAAGGAAAGAATTCCCGTTGTTATAATTAAAGGGTATAGGTACGAAAGAAACGAGAAAGCATCTGCCAAAGAATTAAATATGCCGGAGGAAAAATGGCTTTTCAAATAGGTACTATTCCCTTCTCCTCTAGAAGTTCGTCAACGAATTCTCTTAATCTTCTAATACCTTCAATTATTCTTTCCCTCTTTATTGTAAATGCGAATCTAACGTATTTAAACCATCTACTATTTGATGAAAAAGCTGATCCCGGCAGTATCACTACTCCCTTCGTGTAGAGCAATTTTAACACGAATTCTTCAGTACTTATTCCAGCTTCGTTAACTATTCTTTCAAAACTTGGGAACATGTAGAATGTCCCCTTAGGTACAATAACTTTTACGCCTGGAACCTTTCTTAATTCTCTAACCAGAATGTTCCTTCTTTCTCTAAACTCATTAATCATCTTATTAACTTCGTCTTTGGGTCCTCTTAAAGCTTCGACAGTAGCTTTCTGCGCTATACTTGTAGGATTAGAGGTGGTGTTTACTGCGAAGTCCTTAAGCTTCTCTATAACCTTCCTATGAGCTATAAGCCACCCTATTCTCCATCCGGTCATACTGAACGTTTTACTTGCACCATTGACATAAAGTACAAAATCTCTCCAATCAGGATCCTGCAATGCGCTCTTAAACTTACCTTCATATATGAAATGATCATAGATTTCATCAGCTAAAACTATAATTCTTTTTCTCTTAGCTAACTCAAGTATTCCCTCAAGCTCTTTCTCTTCGATAAGTCCCCCGGTTGGATTATGCGGATTATTTATAATGATCATTTTAGTATTTGGTGTAACGTATTTTTCAAGTTCTTCTGCTGATAGAGAATATCCCTTTTTAGGGTCTAGGGGGACATGTACTGGTTTACCACCAGCAAATTTGACGAGTTCCTCGTAAACAGGGTATGCGGGATCCGGTATTATTACTTCATCTCCTCCTTTAATATACGCTAAAATAGAGAATGCTATTGCTCCTTTCGCACCTACAGTTACACCTACTTCTTCAAGTTTTACGTCTGTTCCGTATCTCTCATTTGTGTAATCGGCTATTGCTTCTCTGAGCTCATCTATTCCTATAGCTGCGGTATAGCCCGTAAATCCTTCATCTAAAGCTTTCTTAGCTGCTTCTTTGATGTTCTCTGGCGTGTCGAAATCCGGTTGTCCTATGCCAAAGGAGATAACATCTTTGCCCTCCTTTTCAACCATTTTTGCCAACACTAGGTAGTCAAATGCTGCCTCAGGCTTCATTTTCAATATTTTTCTTCTAAGGTTAAGTACTGGTGGTTTAGTAGGCATAATATGGAGCACCTAGAAGTGTGAGGTTATGTAAAATATTAAAGCTTGTTCTTTGTAAACTACAGAAATATATAGGTGCTACGAATAAACTACATAAGGGTATTGAATTTCGAAGTAATAGGTGGAAATACTTTGTCGGCACGCAAGAAAAGAGAATTTGGTGAAATACGGAAAATTCAGGTAACTGGTGGTTCAACATATATTGTTTCGCTTCCGAAACACTGGGTAATAAATGCTGGTCTTAAACCTGGAGACTCGGTTGTTGTCTACGCGCAAAACGATAATACATTACTATTAATGCCCCTCAAAGAAGCCTCGAGAAAGAAGGATATTGTTTTAACCATTAAGAGCAAAGACTGGTCAATAGGTAGAGCAATTAGAATGCTTGTAGCAGCGTATGTTTCGGGAGGAGACATAATAAAGCTTGTTGTTAAAGACGGTGTCGCACCAATAGAGGACAAGAAGGTTCTAAGAGATTTCATTAGAAGATATCTTGTTGGCGCTGAAGTGGTAGAGGATCTACCAGAGGGCCTCGTTATACAAGTCATAGTTAATGTTGAAGAACTTAAAGTAATCCATATTCTGCAGAGAATGCATAAGCTAGTGTGGAGCATGCTTAAGGACACAATAACGGCATTCATGAATTTAGATAAGGACTTAGCAAGAGACGTCATAATAAGGGATGACGAAATAGATAGGTTCTACTTCCTATTCATAAGGCAGCTAAACCTTTCACTACAAGATAGAAGAGTAATGCTTGATGTAGGATTGGAGCAATCAGCTGACGCTATAAACCTATCAATGATAGCTAGAAATATTGAGAAAATAGCTGATCATGCAACATACATCGCTGATAAAACAATAAAGCTAGCTAAGAAACCCTATGAGCCATTAAAATCTAAAATAGAGCAATTATCAAGAGCAATAATAGAGATTTTCAATGAAGCAATGAATGCCTTCTATAGTATGAACGATAGCATGGCGTTAAGTGCCATAGAAAGAGCAGCAAAAACAATTAAACTTGAAGAAGACTTAGAAAATGTAATGTTAAGCTTAGATGTTTGCGATAGAGATACACCAACTCTAAGAATGATTGTTGAATGTTTAAAGAGTATGCTAAGCGAAACTGCAGATATTGCAGAGCATACGATGGACATGATAGCTGTTAGGAAAAGCTAAAATAAAATTTAAAATTTATTTTGATTTAATTAAGGAAACTTAGCAGTAAAATTAGCAAAGAGCAGAATTTCTACTTAAGCTTATAACCAATCTTCCTCAGAAACTCTCTTCTCTCCTTAATTTTCTCTTCATCTTCTATACCAACAGGTTTAAACCCATCAACTACTCCTAAAAGCCCTCTACCCTGATCAGTTTCGATAACTACTGCTTGAATAGGATTAGCTGTAGCCGCAAAAATCCTTGTAACCTCTGGGACATTCTTTATAGCGTTTAAGACGTTTATTGGCCAACCTCCTCTAAGGTAAATTACGAAAACATGGCCGGCCCCTATTTTCAAGCATGTTTCAGCTGCAAGTTTCCTTAATTCCTCATCATTTCCTTCATGTCTGACAAGCCTATCGCCGCTTGCTTCACAAAATCCAAGCCCAAACTTTATTGAGGGACAACTATTAACTATTGCCTCGTAAATGTCCTCTGTCGTCTTTATGAAATGGCTTTGACCTATGATAACGTTTGTCCCTTCAGGAATAGGTATTTGAACTATTTCTATTTTAAATTTCTCGGACAAAATACGAGCACCCAAGGTTATTTTAGTTGTAGAAAATTCATAAATATAACTTATCTATTAAGAATAATAATGCTTAACTAGAAACGTAATATGTGATTTTAAAATGCAAGCATGTATTGAAATATATGGGGCATTGGCGAATTCGGACCAGTTACAACTATTAATTAAGATTATCCTTAGCTTCTTCGTTGGAGCATTAATAGGCTTAGAGAGGGAGAAGGCTAGAAGTTCTCTGCTTAAGGAGGAAGGAGAAGCTGGCATTCCTCCAGGAGTTCGGAGTTTCGGTTTCATAAGCATGCTTGGAAGTTTTGTTATAACGATTCCACCGATGGTTAGTGTATTGGGATATGAAGAATTCAAGATAGTCTCTGTTTTACTAGCGTTTTTCGCCGTAACGTTAATACTCCTCTACGAAATATACAGACTATTCGTAATCAAGGATAGTGGTGTTACAACCCCTATAGCTTTAATGCTTAGTTTTACACTGGGCTTGCTAATAGGCTTAGGTAGGTTTATCGAGGCTATTGCAGCTTCAGTATTCATAACCTTCATGTTAGCTATAAAGCTTAGGATAGAAGCTCTAATAAAGTTTATAACCTATGAAGAATTTCTTTCAGCACTCGAAATAGGAATAATAGTTTTCCTTTTCGGACCATTTTTTGTGAAAGACGTTTACGACCCAATATTTCATGTGATAAACTTTAAAACGCTTTACGTGTTCTTCGTTGTAATTCTAATATTCTCGTATATGGGGTATTTCCTAGTGAAAATTAAGGGTCCGCAAGCTATTCAGTACTTCTCTTTCTTTGGTGGTCTCGTTAATAGTGAAGCAGCTGTTGTAAGTATTGTGCGACTTGTAAATTCTATGAATCTTCATGAGAATATTGCTGTAGGAAACATTATAACGGCAACGACAGCGATGGTGTTTAGAAATATTGTGCTGACACTAATAATGGTTTTAATGACCATAGGTGCTGGAAGCACAAGCATTCATGCATTTATGGTTTTTGTCACCTCATATATGGCTTCAGCATTAGCTGGGTACTTTCTGATTAAACTCTCAATAGTTTCAGTAGCTATAGAACCCGGTAAATTTAAGGTGCCGGCGCTCGAAAAACCTGTAAGCTACTCTATTGCCCTTAAAGCTCTCCTTGTTTTCGTAGCTATGCTTATAGCAACAACATATATTACATTAAGTTTCGGCGAACTTGGGGTACTTTTCTCATCTATTTTTGGAGGACTTGTTAGCGCTGAAGCACTAATATTTACTGTCTTTTCTCTTGTATCTGTAGGTAAAATAACAATAAACACTGCTCTTGCATCCGCTCTTCTCGCTACAGGATCAGCAATACTTAACAAACTACTTTTCGCCCATGCAGCCGGAGCTAAAAAAATAATTCTTAAGAAAATAATCTGGCAGCTCCTAATCATAGCATTACCTGTAGAGTTAGCTGGAGCCTACATAGCTGTAATGTAGTGGAGTAACCCTTAAATACTATGATGAGAAGGGTAGAGCAAGAAAGCCAGCAAGAATTTCTTGCTGGCTAAACACGGTTAAAATAGAGAGGAAAAATTTGTCTAAAAAAGAAGTTAAAATAAAAGATCTAAAACCCGGAATGGACAATATAGATCTTAAAGTACGGGTTCTAGAGGCATATAAGCCAAAAATTATTCAGACAAGAAAGGGTTCAAGAATAATTTCTGAAGCAATCGTAGGTGACGATACGGGAAGAACGAAAATGACACTATGGGGTAAAAAGGCGGGAACTGTTGAAGAAGGAGATGCTTTGGAAATAAAGAATGCCTTTGTAACAGTCTTTAAAGGACAGGCTCAACTTAACGTAGGTAAGCAAGGAGAAATAGTGAAAATAGAGAATAACGAAGTAGTTTCTAAAGAAGAAGTACCTGAAAATGTACCTAAAGTTGAAGGAGGTTATAGAAGAACATTTCCTCCTAGGAGAAAAGGTCCTTATAGGAATAAACGCAGAGGTTACTAAAATGCAAAGTGAGAATATAGGGGAGGAAAAGTTCGTAAGAAATGGCACTGCCGTGGGGAAGGGTGAAGAAGGATATATTGTATCATTAGATGAGGAACACGCCTACTCCTTAAACCCAGCAGCATTCTACGTATGGCTTCTCTGTGATGGAGAATTAACTGTGAATGAGATCATAGATAAAATAGCTAAATCAACGGGTCTTGAACGAAGCGAACTTGAAGAACCTGTGAAACTTATCATAAATGAGCTTGTAAAAGTAAGTTTACTGAAAAAGGCTTAAGATGAAAACTAATAGCCTAATATTGAAATAACTTTTATTTTTTCGAAGTCAATATTATAATGTTTAAATACTTTGATTTCTTAGTTAAAGAAATAGTGTGAATGGCAAGATGCAGGCTGAAATAGCTTTCAGACTAGGTATACCTGCTTTAGATGAGAGAGTAGGAACTATTAAATCAGGATACCTTATTCTCATAGAGGGAAGCGTTGAAACTTACCCTTATCTCTTGCTACATAGGATAGGCTTTACTATTGCAAGAGACTATGGCTTAAAAGTAACATATATTGTGATGCTTGATGATTATGAAGAATATTATGAAGCATCTGTTAACGTAGGTTTAGACATAAGGACGTTGAGATACAGGAAACTTTGGAAATACGTTAGAGTAGATTCATTCGAATCTATCATTAAGCAGATTTTAGATGAGAGTGAAAAGACTGTAATTTTAGTTGATGCTACATCAGCTAAAATAAGGTTTAGCCCTAAAGAACTTGCGTTCTTAAAGAACTCTCTAAGAAACAATAATTTAGCTTTACTTTTAGCTATAACACCTGAACTCCTCGACAAAGAGGAAGTAGCAGCTGCGGAAAAAATAGCAAATATAGTGCTAAGACTTCATTTCAGAATAGTGTCTGATGAGCCTAGATATATTATGGAGCTTATAAAACATAAAACAATGCCTAAAAATGCGGTGATATTAACGTACAGTATAGGGGCTTTAGGTGTGAGAATAGAAAGACTTCAGAAAATACCCTCCTAGAACATTAAGGCCAATAAAATTTTAAACATATTATCTAACATAGATAGTTTATGTGAATATGTAAAAATTATGTGAATATGTAAAAATAGTGTATAGTAGGAGGAAGCAATGGGGATAATAGATAGGGTATTTAGGAAAAATAATAACAATAACACGGTAACTGTAGAGAAGAAACCATCTATTCCAACTCAAGCACTAGCCCCGGAACGAAAGACTATTACTAAGGAAAGAGTCATAGTAAAGAATATTTATGCAGTTAATCCTCCATATGCTTATATCATGATCTTCACAGATAAAAAAGGCATATTAAGATACCATGTTCTTGAACCTTTCCTAACAGCTAAGGAAAAGGATATATTAAGGGATCTTAAGGAACTCATACTTGAAGAAGTAAGAACACCTATAGGTGTCCTTAAAAATTATGAAGAAGCTAAGAAATCTCTTAGTCAATCAATAGATTCCTTAGTTAAGAGTTATCGAATACGCCTTACCAAGCAATCACTTAATAAAATAAAATATTATATAATAAGGGACTTGATAGGTTATGGTAAAATAGACCCTATTTATAGAGACCCCTATGTTGAAGACATAGTTTGTGATGGCTATAATATTCCAGTATATGTGTACCATAGAGATTTCGAATGGATGCCTACAAACGTGATTTTCAAAGACCCTGACGAATTAGAAAGTTTTATTAGAAGATTAGCTTTTCGTGCAGGCCAAAGCATAACATATGCTCGACCCATAGTTGAAGGACCGTTACCTCCTGAAGGGTTTAGAGCTCATTTAACATTAAAGGAGGTCTCTAGAAGAGGAAGCACGTTTACAATTAGAAAGTATAGTGCAGAACCGTACACCATTGTTAATCTACTTAAATTCAACACTTTAAATACTGACATAGCTGCCTACTTATGGTTACTTCTAGATAATGTTATGAGCTTAATGGTCTTAGGTCAAATGGCCTCTGGAAAAACAACGCTACTTAATGCCATAGCTATGATGATTAGACCTGAAGCAAAAATTGTCACAATAGAGGAAACTCCCGAAATAAGGTTAGCTCATGAAAACTGGGTTCCTATGACAGTAAGGCCAAGCTTTGAACCTGGAGTTCATGACATCACACTTTTCGAACTTCTGAAGAGCGCGTTAAGGCAAAGACCCGAATACATAATCGTTGGAGAAATTAGAGGGAGAGAGGCGTACACTTTCTTCCAAGCTATGGCTGTAGGTCATGGAGGATTAACTACAATACATGGTGAAAGCGTTCAAGCAGTTATTTCGCGACTAGAGAATGAGCCCATGAATATTCCTAGAATACTCATACCGCTCATTAAAACCTTCATCCACATGGGCAGAGTTAGGGTGAGAGGCGAAGGAGAACTTAGAAGGAGAGTTCTCAGGGTAGTTGAAACCGTAGGTATAGAAACTACAACGAAAGAAATAATACTTAACGAAGTATATACATGGGACCCATTAACTGACTCGTGGAAGTTCTCTGGAAGAAGCTTTGCTTTTGAACATATAGCTACAAACAGAGGAATACCATTAAGTGACGTTTACAAGGACTTTGAACGTAGAAAAGTAGTGTTAGAATGGATGAAAATAACTAATAAAACAACATTTTCAGAAGTAGCTGAAGTAATAAGAAGTTACTACAGAGATCCTGAGGAAGTTTATAGAGAAGCAGAATCCGTCGTTAGAAGGAGGGCGCTTTAAACGTGGGAATCTCCCATTTCGCATATAGCATTCTCAGAAACACTTTCATTTTCAAAGGATTTCTTAAATATCTTTCATGGCTTGAGCCGTATCTTGTATATTCAAGCATTCAAATGTCACTTAGAAGATATGTAGCGCTAATTTCATTTGTAACAATCTCGGTATTCATAGTGTCAATGCCTTTACTTGTAGTCGTTCATTTCATTTTCTTAAAAATCAACTTAACATTTTCAATTATAGCTTCCTTAATACTTTCATTTATACTAACCATAATTACTCTTTCATTAATGATATATTTCCCGGTGTTTAAAGCGAAAAGTAGGCTTGAAGCTCTTGAAACAAGACTTCCATACATAATTTCATACATGTCTGTTCTATCTTATGCTGGGAGGAATCTTGAAAGTATTCTTGCTAAATTAGCTGAGAAAGGCGAGCTATTTGGAATGAAAGAAGATGCAACACGTATGCTAAGGAAGATATCTATTCTGGGTATGGATACTGCAAGAATGCTTTTAGAAGAAGCAAAGAACACCCCATCAATAATATACTCCTCTTTTCTCGAAAGCTTAGCTGGAATTGTTGAAACAGGTAAGGGATTAAGTGAATTTTTAGAGCAAGAGCTAACTAATGTTTTAAGGGCAAGAGAAGCTAAAATGCGTGAGGTACTTAACTCTCTTTCTGTATTCATGGAGCTTTTCATTAGCCTCGTAGTTGTTATGCCGTTAGTTTTAACAATAATGCTTTCAATAATGGCTACTCTTGGAGGTCGAGTATTACCTATAAATCCCATGCAATTGCTGTTCCTAATACACTTCATAATAACTCCTACTTTAGCTATAATAATAGTGATAATGATTGACTCATTAATATCAAAGATTTCAGCATAGCGGAGGTTAAAGGCGTAATGAAAAGAAAGATGAGAAGGAAAATAAAAACTAGGCAAACAACAGAAGAGCTAATAATTTTGCTTGGGTCATCAATTACCTCGCTTATTTTACTCTTCTTAGCGCTATTTGTTTTCAAAGTTTTAAAAAACATAAAGACACTAATAATGCCAGGACCAATATCTATAATCCTACCCTACAATGTGGACTTCATAAATTTAATGGTACTTTTCATACTTACCCTTATAACACCATATGCTGTATACAAGTACATGCTCTTTAGGAGGAAGAAACGTGTTGAAATGCTAATGCCCATACTACTGTACGATCTAGCAGGACTTGTTAGAGCAGGACATACTGTACCCAAGGCATTAGAGATAGAGTTAGAGAAAGACCTGGGACCACTTAATGAGCTCTTAGAGAAAGCTCTCATAAGAATAACTTTAGGAGATGATGTTTCACGAGCTTTAAGCGAAACATTCAAAGACCAAACGATAGTTACTAGGAGGTTTATTGAAACCATAGCTGAAGCTCACGAAAGCGGAGGTAGAGCTGCACAAGTATTAATGGAAGCTTCAATGCATGCATCAAGACTTCAAGCTTTCGAAGAGGAGAGAAAACGTAACATGAATGTTTATGTTTCAATAATCTATGCTGCAATATTAATTTTCCTTGTTTCTTCAGCCTTTCTCTTATTCTTTAATGCTGCTCTCCATGAAGCTGCTCGTAAAGGAGCTATGGGTGCCTTCATAACTCTCTTTCTTAGACCTGACCAACTTAAGGGAATACTTTATTATACAACAATATTCATAACTATTCCTTCAAGCATAGCTATCGGGAAGATAAGGTCCGGCTATGCTGTTGAAGGGTTAATACATATGGCTATATTATTGACTATAGTTATGGTGTTCTATACGTTTGTAGACTATATGGTTCAATTAATGCTTAAAACTATGACTTTTTAGATAGTATTCTAGAGGCAATATTTCTTACAACATTCAGAACGTTATTTATTATCTCTTCTATGCTTCCGCCATGAACTAAATTTATTCCTTGGCTTGAAGCTACTCTTATAACATTCTCTGAAATTTTGTTCGAAACATAAACATACTGTATTCCTGGGAAGTCCATATACTTAGCTATGTGTGCTAATAAATCAGTAACTTGTGTTTCATCGCCGGATGAAGGTCTATAGTCTATGCTGATTATCGGGGTTCCGTTACTCTTAATTACTATGTCAAATCTATGATTTACTCCGGAAATGCCTTTTAATTCAACATTCGTTTCGGTTTCAAATCCTGCTTTTCTTGAAGCTACAAACATGAGTTTTCTTACAAGAACTCCCGATGTAATAAGTTCTATACCTTTTTCAGTTATCTTGAACTTATATACTGGCTTATAGTTGGCTGTTAGAATATCGAATGTAGTATTGCAGTTTCTACATATGAATTCGATCTTAGGTCTATCTGCTCTACGTCCACAATCTAAACATTCAAATATTTCACCTAAAATTCTATAGTCTACATTGAGTTCTCTTAGCCTGATTCCACAATTAGGGCAAACAAGCATTTCCTTGCCTTTCTCAAATACTCTTTTAAATCTTATTTCGGTATCCACATAACCGCACGTTATGTGCTGTATTATACTTGTTCTAACCATGTTTATTGAGTTACATGATGGACATTTATATCTTGTTCCAACATGTATACTACCACATTTAGGACATTCAATAACTCTATCAACTATTTCTCTTTCAACAAATTTTAGGTCTATAAGTTTCTCTATTTTCTCTGACCACTCGGAAAAGTTTTTTAGCTCGGGATATTCAATGCCTTTCTCAAGATGTATTATGGGTTTTATTTCTCTCCCATTAACCATAATCTCTAGTATTCTAAGCAGAACAGGGTCTTCGAGAAGCTTCTCAGCAAGAGCAGTTATGTCTATGGTCTCTTTTGCTTCAACAGCTTCGGACAAGTGTTAGCACCTTTATTTTTCTGGCACTTGCTTTTCGGTAAATGTCGTGTTTCTTTAGTATCTAAACTTTTTAATAAAAT
>Ga0180301_10002018_pt1 | contig 15954 bp, 14 predicted proteins | sample GuaBasSediGuay16_FD_121797 | JGI IMG/M metagenome (GOLD analysis project Ga0180301, IMG submission 121797) | Subseafloor sediment microbial communities from Guaymas Basin, Gulf of California, Mexico - Guay16, Core 4569-2, 12-15 cm | ecosystem: Environmental > Aquatic > Marine > Hydrothermal... | reverse complement strand
CGACAGCTCAAGCAAATTTCTCAATATGGTGACATCTTGCTCAGAAAGCGACATCTCTATTTGGAAATTGCAAAAAAATGGGAAAGTTTCTCGAAAGAGTTCCAGCATCTTAATACTGAAAAAGATATTATAAAAAATTTTGTCAATCAAGATACCCGGTCTAACCTAAAGATTCAGTATTTTGAGCATAATTATGAACAACAAGCCGAGGGCGGTAAAGTAATCTATTTCACATTGCAAGTTCAGGGTTATTTTGAAGACATTAGAAATTACCTTGAACAATTGGAAAATACTTTTCCTGTTATTACGGTTACTCAGCTTACTATGAAACCTGACGAGCGTTTTTCTGGATCTAAACGAATGCTGACTGCTACCATTCAGGGGAATGTGTTGGTAGTATTGTGAGTGCAAATAGTCGATTGGGCTTACATCAATAATGAAGTCCTCTATTTTATTGCAGTAACAATTTAGCACAGCCATGAAACGTAAAACTATAGGATTGATCATTCTTGGGGTTCTATTATTGATTTTTATTGGTTCGTATTTCCATCGAAGAGTACAGTTTTCAAAAACATGTCGATCGTCAGTTGCGCAGGCAATGATTTCAGAGGTCAGCATCGATTCAACACTTGTTAGATGGATATTAACTGGAAGTGATTTTACATCTCGGAGAAAACCTATTTTGTCGAGACAAAGAAGGAGACGAGACCCTTTTCAACCCCCTTTTACCAAATCAACAAAATCAGTTTCCAATCTTCAAACAATACGACTTCGATTAGAGGGGATTGTTGCTCGAGGTGGGACACGAAAAGCCATCATCAGTGGAAAAACTTATTCTCTCGGCGATTGGATATTGGGTAAGAAAATTGTTGAAATTGGTTCCGACTATGTTGTTTTACAATCTTCAAATAGCAAAAGGATTTTAAGCCTCTTTAATTAAAGGAAGTTACATTATGTTAAGAAGATTAGTGTTATTTATTGGCTTGGTGGTTTTCGGCGTGGGTTGTGCCAGTTCTTCGCACCAACCGAAAAGATGGTTGTCCCCCAATTGGCCAAATTTCTCTATGCAAGTTAACGATTCAGACACTCTGGCCACCAATAAGCTTTCTGATCAAAATAGCCCAGAGGATACATCGGTGCGATTATCTTTTAATTTTCAAAATGCCAGTTTAGCCCGAGTGTTGAAAATTATTGCAGAAGAATATGGAGTGAATTTTACTACCCAGGGAACGATTGAAGGCAAGGTAACGGTAGTGGTAAGGAATGCTACTCTTCCTGAAGCTCTTGCTGCTGTTCTTTCACAAACTCCTTACGATTATGTGTTGAAAAAAGAGAGTTTCCAAATTCTTGCTCCTGGCGAACGAATAACCAGAATTTATCAGCTTAAGTTCGCTAACGCAGTAAATGTGGCAAATATGCTGGACGGTCTCTCTGAGACTGCAATAATCAGACCTAATGAACGTACCAATCAACTGGTAATTGATGATTTTTGTAGTAATATTCGGCGCTTCGAGCAAATATTAGCCAGACTGGACGTAAAAGTACCAGAGATTTTAATTGAAGCCGAGATGATTGAGATTTCAACGCAGGACAAGCGTCATCTGGGTACTCAATTAGGTTTTGACTGGCAAAAAGGTAGTCACACTATTTCAGTAAGTTCACCTTTTACTTTCGATCCGGCCAAAGTACTAATCAATTATGGTACGCTACAATCGTTCCAATTTCGTAGCCTTATTGAGGCGCTGAATGAAAAAACCGACGCACGACTGCTCTCGAGTCCGCGCATTGTGACCGTTAATTCTCAAAAGGCGTCTATTCTGGTAGGCGAGAAAGTCCCCTATGTCCGCCGTTCCACGGAAACCTCTGCAGGAGGAGTGCTGCAAGAAGTTGAATTTGTGGATGTGGGCATCAAATTAGAGGTTACTCCTCAGGTCAACCTTGAGGATAATACTATCCTCATTGAGGTGCACTCAGAAGTTAGTGAAGTACTGGACAAATTAGTACAGGGAGTACCACGTATTGCTACCCAGGAAGCACAAACTCAGGTAGTAGTGAGAAACGGAGAGACAGTCGTTATCGGAGGATTGATGCGTGATAACCGCCGTCGTGAAGAGCAAAGCATTCCTTTCTTGAATAAGATTTTCCTGTTCAAATGGTTATTCAAAGGCCAAACTAACGAAAATAACCGGCGTGAATTGATGGTTTTTATTACACCTCATATTTTGAATTCTCAGAATTTGAAGGCCATTAAGGCTACCCGGGAACAAATGCGTCAGCGTGTTCAATCTGGCAGAGATTGAGAATGTTTAGATAATTTTCCAAAAGCCAATAACACCCAGGCTCACCAAAGACACCACTACTCCCGCAACAAGAATGCCTCCTACAATAGCGGGGAAGGCAAGCCGAAAGCGTATTCCAAAAATAAAAGCTGCCACTGTTCCTGTCCAGGCACCAGTTACAGGAAGCGGTATGGCCACAAAAAGCAATAGCCCTAACGCTTCATATTTTTCTATGACGGCACTCCGTTTACGCGTACGCCGAAAAAGCCAATCGAAAAATCGATTAAATAAGGGAATCCCTTTGAGTTTATTGTAAGCCCAGTCAAAACCTAATAATAGAGGTACTACTGGTATTGTGTTTCCAATTACTGCGAAAAAGTAAGCCTGGTACCACTCCAATCCACCACCAACGGGTAGTGGAGACAGAGCCCACGGGATGGCTCCTCTCAACTCCAGAATGGGAACCATCGCAAGAAACATAGTTACTACTTCTTTGGGCAAATTCCCTAAAAGTTCTACAAGGTGCTGTAGCATAGGATTTCAAACGGCGATTTTTACGGTCTGTTATTAAATTTATTTTAACTAATGTAACAGTCTAATATCAGAAAATCAAGCTAAAAATTAGTTTTTTGGAATGAGGAACAAATTGTTATTTATTCTGGTTAGAGTAAAGGTTTGGGACAGTAAAGAATTAGAGAATTAGGAACAAAAAGCTGTTGACAGAGAGTTAAAAAAGTTGTATATTTACCATACTGGGAACTGGAGGGCTAGACCTAATTGGTAAGGCAGCGGTCTTGAAAACCGCCGGGTTTACACCCTTGGGGGTTCGAGTCCCTCGCCCTCCGCTATTAAAGATACTCCCTTTGTAGGAGAGGTGGCCGAGTGGCTGAAGGCAGCGGCCTGCTAAGCCGTTGTAGGCTTTATGTCTACCGTGGGTTCGAATCCCACCCTCTCCGCAATCGGTTCTAATTAGAGGGAGAGGTGCGAGAGTGGTTGAATCGGGCGGTCTCGAAAACCGCTGTACCCTTAGTGGTACCGTGGGTTCGAATCCCACCCTCTCCGCAAAAAAAGGGCTTTAAACCTTCGGAAAGACAATAATGGAATATGATGAGATAATGTCTATAGTTCTTTCACAAGTTTGTCGTGAGCTAAAATTAGATTGGATAAAGAGAACCTCAATTGATAGTAATTGATAGCAGATATGGGAGAGAATGATAAATCAGAAGTACGAGTTCGGTTTGCACCAAGTCCAACTGGCTATCTCCATATTGGGGGAGCACGAACAGCAATATTTAACTGGCTCTTTGCCAAGAGTAAAAAAGGAAAGTTTCTACTGCGTATTGAGGACACTAATGTAGTTCGCTCATCTCAACAGATGGTCGAGGCAATCCTTGAAAGTTTGAAGTGGTTAGGTTTGAATTGGGATGGCGAGGTATGGTTTCAGTCAAAGCGCCTGGAAGTTTACCAAAAGATCGCAGAAGATTTGGTGCGTCAACGTAAGGCTTATTACTGTTATTGCGAACGTCCCGACGAGGAAAGGCGTCCGGAGGAGGAAATTTCAAGCTGTAAATGTTATCTATTAACTGTAAAAGAGAAGGAGAGATTGAAGCAGGAAGGTAAACCCCATGCTGTCAGATTCTGGATACCTGAGGGGAGTACCATTTTTGAAGACCGTGTTTATGGAAAGGTAGAATTTGACAATGCTGAGTTGGAAAATTTTGTTATCTTACGTTCGGACGGGTTTCCTACTTACCATCTGGCAGTTGTGGTGGACGATCACGAGATGGAAATTACTCATGTAATTCGTGGCGACGATCATCTTTCCAATACACCGAAACATATTCTTCTTTATCAGGCTTTAGATTGGACGTTACCTGAGTTCGCTCATGTGCCGTTGATTCTAGGTACAGATAAGAAACGGTTGAGTAAGCGCCACGGTGCTGCTTCTATCATCGAATACAAAAATGCGGGAATATTGCCGGAAGCGATGGTTAACTACCTTGCGCTTCTGGGATGGTCGCCAAGAGATGACCGAGAGATAATGAGTATTTCAGAGCTTATTGAAAGTTTTTCTCTGGAGGGGATTTCTCGGAAGAGTGCTGTTTTTGATCCTCAAAAGTTGGAATGGATTAATAGTGAACATTTGAAAAACTATCCTTCTGACAAATTATTGGAACTGATTACCCCCTATTTAAAAAATGCTAACCTGATCAGTGATGAGGATTTAATAGAGAAGAGAGAGTACCTTATCAAGGTATTGGATCTTTTTAAATCGCGCATGAAAACTCTAAAGGATTTGGCACGGTACGGTCGATATTTTTTTGTGGATCCCGAACGCTATGAGGAAAAGGCTTTGCGACGTTACTGGGGAGGGCGTGCAACCAACGAATACTTATCTAAATTGCACAATCGGTTAGCTCAATTAGATGATTTTCAGGCTTCTGTAATTGAGAAGACGATGCGGGATTTGGCCGACGAACTTAATATTACTGCTGCTCAGTTAATTCATCCCACCCGCATTGTGCTGACTGGTTTTGCAGTGAGTCCAGGCTTGTTTGAAATGATGGAAGTACTGGGCAAAGAGACTGTCTTGCGTCGGCTGGAAAAAGGGATTAAGAATATTTAAATAGAAAGAACTGGGGAGTCGTCTAACGGCAGGACGGTGGACTCTGGCTCCACTAGTCGGGGTTCGAATCCCTGCTCCCCAGCTAAATTGCGCTCATAGCTCAATTGGATAGAGCATCTGACTTCGGATCAGATGGTTGGGGGTTCGAGTCCTCCTGGGCGCACAAATTGGGGCGCATTCGTCTAGTGGCCTAGGACGCCGGCCTCTCACGTCGGTAACACGGGTTCGACTCCCGTATGCGCCACTTGAAAATTTCTTCTGCCTGGCGCCCGTAGTTCAAGTGGATAGAACGTCTGACTACGGATCAGAAGGGTGGGGGTTCGAGTCCCTCCGGGCGCACTATTTTTTGAGGTCACAATGGATAGGCATCTACGCTGGATGGAAAAAGCCCTTAAAGAGGCAGAAAAAGCTTATGCCGAGGGTGAAGTGCCGATAGGTGCTGTGGTGGTTTTAAATAACAAAATCATCGGAAGAGGCCACAATCAGGTTGAAAATCTGCAAGACGCCACAGCCCATGCAGAGATGATTGCGATTACTGCAGCAGCTAATCATCTTTCATCCTGGCGACTTGAGGGTGCTTCATTATATGTTACCTTGGAACCTTGCCCCATGTGCGCTGGGGCAATTGTTCATTCTCGAATTCAACAGCTGATTTTTGGCTGCTTTGATTCTAAAGGCGGTGCGTGTGGCTCTCTGTACAATGTTGTACAGGATTCACGTTTGAATCACCAAGTAGAGATCGAAACAGGTATTTTGGCCGACAAGTGCGCAGCTATTCTAAAAGAATTTTTTACCAGTTTGCGGAAGGCAATTTGATTAACCACTGCCATAATTTTTAACGCCATCGAGTGGAGAGGTGTCCGAGTGGCTGAAGGAGCGCGCTTGGAAAGCGCGTGTACGATAAGTACCGGGGGTTCGAATCCCCCCCTCTCCGCAGGGAAAGAGCCATTGGTCACGTTTTACGATCAGGGGCAGTAGCTCAGTTGGGAGAGCGGTACGTTCGCAACGTACAGGTCGAGGGTTCGAATCCCTTCTGCTCCACCAGAGTCATTAGGGGCTAAAGGGTAGAAAAAAGGCTTACCTGTAGGCTGTGCTAGACGGGGAGCTAGCGGTGCCCTGATTCCTGTCCGTGGACAGGATGACCTGCAAACCGCTATAGCAGGGTCGAATTCCTGCTTGAGGTCTAGATCACCCAGTGTCTCTTTCCCTAATATCGATGTTGAGAGCTCAAGTCCTTCGCAATGGGACGGTACCCAACCCCGTCAGGACCGGAAGGTAGCAGCGGTAAGTACTTTGCCCATGTGCCGAAGGGGTGCTTGACTCGAGTTGGTATTAGGGTAAAACACTGGTGTTGACAGATCGAAAGCAGGTGCACAGCCTTTTGAATAATATTCTAACCAAAGTAAATACGTTATGGCCTATCAAGTTTTAGCATTGAAATGGCGGCCGAGTCTGTTTGAACAGGTAGTGGCCCAGGAACATGTTACTAGAACATTACAGAACGCTATTACCAGCAAGCGGATTGCTAATGCCTATCTGTTTGCTGGGCCTCGGGGAATAGGGAAAACCACCACAGCCCGAATTTTGGCTAAAGCTCTCAATTGCGACAAGGGCCCTACTCCAACCCCTTGTAATAAATGTACTAATTGTGAAGAAATAGCAGCCGGGCGAAGTTTGGATGTACAAGAAATCGATGGCGCCTCAAATCGGGGCATCGATGAAATTCGTAATTTGCGCGAAAATATTCGTTACACACCGTCAAAAAGCAAATACAAAATCTATATTGTAGATGAAGTACATATGCTTACTACCGAGGCGTTTAATGCGTTGCTGAAAACTCTTGAGGAACCACCGCCCCATGTTCTGTTTATTTTTGCCACTACCGAGCCTCATCGTGTTCCAGCAACCATACTATCCCGTTGTCAACGTTTCGATTTCAAGCGTATTCCAATAGAAGTCATAATTAATCAATTGAAATTGATCTGTAGCGAAGAAAAGGTAGAAATTGATGACGATTCCCTGATGGTCATTGCTAAAAAAGCCGATGGTAGTTTACGTGATGCTCAAAGTTTATTAGATCAAATCATCTCCTTCGCGGGAAATAAAATTGTAGTCGATGAAGTATTAAAAGCTTTAGGTGCGGTAAATCAAGAGCTTCATTTTGAACTTACAGAGATTGTTCAGAATAAAAATTTACAAGCTGGATTGGATTTTGTGGAAAAAATTATCGGGCAAGGCTATGACATAGATGAATTTCTTTTAGGTGCAGTTGAACATTTTCGCAATTTGCTGTTCGTAGTTACCACTGGGCACACCAAGCTGGTAGAAACGTCGGAAACTTTTAAGGCTCGTTACCAGCAAGAGGCTCAGAAATTTACTCCCGAAGATTTATTGCGTTACATCAAAATCCTTTCAGAAACAGAATACGCTATCAAGCGAAGCCCTAACCCTCGCTTGAAGTTAGAAATGGCTATCGTGAAAATATTAAAATTGGACCGCTCTGTTACTTTTGAAGATGTTATTTCTCAATTGCGCCAGCTCCAAGGACAACAAGATGTGATAACGACGTCACCACCAGCAGAGATTTCTGGTAACAAAAAAACAGATTTATTCATTTCTCCCGCCAAAGCAAAGGGGAATGGGGGGACTGTGAGTTACAACTCCACTCATTCGGAAACTTCTACTCCGGTGGTTTCACAGCCGTCTACGAATGAAGAGACAAGGAACGAAGAGGTAGTACTTTCATTAGAAGACATTAAATCTAATTGGGCTTCTATTATCGCTGAGGTTAAAAAAAAGCGGATAGCTCTTGGATTTTTTCTTCAGGAAGGAGTACCAGTAGGCTTAGAAGGTGAGATATTAGAGATCTATTTTCCTAAAAAAAATGGATTCCACTTAAATTCAGTTGATCGGGGTAAAGAAGTTATTCAACGGGTAATTCAAACATTGTTGGGTGCACGAGTGAAGTTAAAATTGGTTCATAGCACACAAAAGGCTGTGGATGTTTCTCTGAAAAATCAGCTAATTGATGCCCATGATACCAAATCGGAGCAACCGATGGATCCCCGAATAAAAAAGGTGTTGGATGTCTTCGGAGGTGAATTATTGTAATTCTGGAGGATGTACTATGGTAAAACCAAATTTGGCTGCATTGTTGAGTCAGTTTCAGAAGGTACAGGAACAAATTGCCAAGGCCCAGGAAGAATTGGCTGAAATAGAAGTAGAAGGTTCAGCCGGGGGTGGAATGGTAACTGTCTATGCGACTGCTAAACAGGAAATTAAAAAGATCAAAATAGACCCTGAGGTGGTAGATGCAGAGGACATCGAGATGTTGGAGGATCTAATCGTTGCTGCGGTCAATCAGGCGTTAGATAAAGCTCAAGAAGTGGCCTCTGAACATCTCAGCAAAGTGGCTGGTGGAGTACTTCCGAATTTGCCCCCAGGTTTTAAAATCCCTGGACTCTAAGCTAAATAAGACGACGATGTTTTATTCCTCAGAGTCCTTAGAACGATTGATCGGTGAGTTTTCCAAACTTCCTGGAATTGGCCGTAAGACCGCACAACGGCTGGCGTTTTACATCTTGAAACTTCCAATGGAAGATGTTGAAGGTCTGGCTACAGCTTTGCTTGATTTAAAAAATCGTGTCCAATTTTGTTCAATTTGTTTCAACATTACCGAGGTTGATCCTTGTCCTATTTGTCAGGACCGTACTCGCGATCAATCAGTAATTTGTGTTGTAGAAGAAGCCAATGATATTTTGGCTATTGAGAAGACCGGGCAGTATCGAGGACTTTATCATGTTTTGGGGGGAGTACTTTCCCCATTAGATGGGATTGGTCCAGAAAATTTGCATATTCAAGAATTATTGCAACGCATAGTTGATCCGGTTGAAGAAATTATTATCGCTACCAATCCCAATGTGGAAGGGGAGGCTACGGCCACTTACTTATCCAAATTAATTAGTCCCTTAGGTAAGAAAATAACCCGCATCGCTCGTGGTATTCCAGCTGGAAGTAATTTGGAATTTGTCGATGAGATTACTTTGCTTCGGGCTCTGGAAGGAAGAAATGTGATGTCGTGACACCTTAAGTAGTAGCCAACTTAGATGATTATTAAAGGGGAAAGATAATTTTGCTTTGCGGTCTCAATAGCGCAATAGCGATGAGCTCTATCAGTAATGGGAGAGCTATTTATGACTATTCCTAATCAGTTGTCCATATTACGTATAGTGTTGACTCCCTTTTTTGTTCTAGCTTTTTTCGCCGAGAATCTTCACGCTAACTATGCTTCGTTTGTGATTTTTCTCATTGCCTCATTAACGGATTACTACGACGGCTATATTGCACGACGTTACAATTATATTAGCGAATGGGGACGATTTTTAGATCCGCTGGCTGATAAGATTCTGATCTCCACTGCCTTTATTGTTTTCGCTATCTCACATTATCTACATATGTGGATGGTCACGGTAATCATTGTTCGGGATGTAGTAATTACTATTCTTCGTTTCTATGCTATTCGTAAAGGCAAACCGATTGCCACTTCAAATTTTGCCAGAATAAAAACAGTAAGCCAAATAGTAGTTATTTATCTCATTTTTAGCTATATTCTGATTGTAAAAACACTACGTTATTCCGGTAAAGAATGGGAATGGTTTAGCAAACTTAGAGGAGTTAGTTTATTGAATAACTTAATGCTTTTCGTTACCTTGCTCACGGTGCTAACTGCCTTGATGTATTTAGTTGAAAATCGTAGTCATTTTAAGAACATGATAATCGATTTCTGCCGGGTGTTTATTCCTTTGAATTTGTGATTTATGAATAGGGTCTATCGAATATTAGCTACCGGAGGATACTCTGGATATTTTCCTAAAGCACCCGGAACATTTGGGAGTGTGGTTATTCTCTTTGTGTATTGGATGTTACCAGCTTTTTCCCCAAGTCTTTTAGGATTAGTGATTGTGGCGATGTTTTTGGTAGGGGTGTGGTCTGCTACATTAATGACGAACGAAAACAACGGTCAGGACTCCGATCCCTCTGTGGTAGTTATTGATGAAATGGTAGGAATGTTGGTTGCTGTATTTTTATTGCCCAAGCGGTTTGTGTGGATGTGTTTAGCCTTCCTGCTGTTTAGATTACTAGATGTGGTTAAACCTTTTCCGGTGAATAAACTGGAAGCTTTTCCCAAGGGATGGGGAGTCATGCTAGACGATGTAGGAGCTGGGCTGTACGCCAATATTATTCTTCAGATTCTTAGAGGTATTCTACGAGCATGAGGGCTGAGATTATCACGATTGGCGATGAATTGCTGAGGGGGTTTGTAGTTGACACTAATGCTGCTTATATTGGCAAGAAACTCCTGGAGGTAGGAATTAAGCCCTTTTGGGTTACCACCGTGGGGGACGATCAGAATACTTTGTTGCAGGCATTTACTTTGGCGGCACAACGCGTCGAGCTGGTGTTTGTTACTGGTGGCCTTGGCCCCACGCACGACGATGTGACTAAAAAAGTGGCATGTAAGTTCTTTGATTCTGAGCTGGTATTTAATCAGCTTGTCTTTAAGAAAATTGTTGAACTTTTTCAGCAGCGTGGGGTTGAAATGCCTGCAATCAATGAGGAACAGGCATGGATTCCTAAAAAAGCTCAATTGATTCTTAATGAGGTTGGTACTGCTCCAGGGTTTATTTTCAATAAGGATGGATGTTATTTTTTTATCATGCCGGGAGTGCCTCAGGAGATGAAGGCAATGATGGAAGGGGCCGTCATTCCCTTCCTTATTAATCACAAACTGACTCAAAATCAGACCATCCAATACCAAATCTTACGCACTACCGGCATTATGGAATCGCAACTCTATGAAAAATTGTCTGTTGACCTGGCTAATATCGAAAATCTGGTCGAGTTAGCTTTTGTGCCTACGGTTAGGGGAGTAGATTTGCGTTTAACCGCTATCGGTAAATCTGCGAAGGAATGCCGTAGACGAATTGCCTCTGCTGAATCCCTGATTCGCCAAAAGGTAGATGATTATGTCTACGGTGTCAACGAGGAGACTTTGGAACAAAAAGTGGCAGAATTACTGTTTGCCAATAAACAGACAATAGCTGTGGCTGAATCATGTACCGGTGGCTTAATTAGCAACATGCTCACCAACATTTCGGGTAGTTCCCATTATTTCGAACGCGGAATTGTAGCCTATAGTAATCAGGCAAAGGTAGATATTTTAGGAGTGTCAATAGAGACTTTACGTAAATTTGGTGCAGTAAGTTCAGAAACTGCGGGTGAAATGGCCGAAGGGGTACGCCGTTTAGCCCGAACCAACTTTGGACTTTCTACAACTGGTATCGCCGGTCCCACGGGAGGGACTCCACAGAAACCAGTGGGATTGGTTTACATCGGATTGGCTAACGGTTCAACTACTATAGTTGAAAAGTACCAGTTTCACCATGACCGTTTGAGAAATAAACAACGAACCGCCTATGCTGCATTGAACCTATTACGGAGAAGACTCTTGAAAAAGGTGTAAGGTTGGAAAAGTGCAGCTTTTACAATTTCTAAGATAAAATTCTCTTTGAGCGTATGATTCGTACTTTTATTGCCATTGCCATCCCGGAAACCGTTCGCCAGCAGATAGGTAAGTTGCAAACCGAGTTGAAAACCATTGGGGGGAAGGTACGTTGGGTTAAGCCTGATAGTATGCATCTGACTTTAAAATTTCTTGGCGAAGTTCCGGAAGGCGATATTGAGAAAATTGGCAATCAGGTTCAACAGGCTATTGAATCGGTTGAGCCTTTTGCTCTACAGATTGTTGGTAGTGGGTGTTTTCCAAATTCTAAGAGACCACGGGTGCTCTGGTTGGGGATAAGTGGCCGGGCTGATGTCCTGAAAAAATTAGCAGAGAGGATCGAAGCAAATTTGGTAAAATTAGGATTCCGACGAGAACGGCGTGAGTTTACTCCTCATCTGACTCTTGGGCGGGTAAAAAGTATTTCCGGGATTGCACCGCTAATAGAAAAAATGGGTTTACTGGATTTTGACTCAGAGCCGTTTGAGGTAAGAGAAATTTTGGTGATGAAAAGCGACTTAAAACCCACGGGGGCAGAATATTCTGTCTTGAGGAAAATTCCATTATCCAGTAATTAATAAAACTTTGGTTTTGACCTGAAAGTTTAAAAGCGAAAGGATGATGACAGTGGAAGATAAAGACGAAAAACTAAAAGCTTTGGAGCTGGCCATAGCGCAGATTGATCGTCAGTTTGGTAAAGGCTCGATCATGCGTCTGGGTGCCGATAAGATTGAAGTTGAAGTTAACGCTATTCCTACGGGGTCCTTAGCCCTGGATGCAGCATTGGGCATAGGTGGTGTGCCACGGGGACGGGTTGTTGAGATTTTTGGTCCCGAATCTTCAGGAAAAACAACCCTTGCCCTGCACATCATTGCTGAAGCTCAGAAGCTCGGTGGAATGGCGGCGTTTGTTGATGCTGAGCACGCTCTTGATGCTTACTATGCCAAAAATTTGGGAGTCAATACTGACGATTTGCTAATCTCACAGCCAGATACGGGAGAGCAGGCACTGGAGATTACGGAAACTCTGGTGCGCAGCGGCGCGATTGATGTGATTGTAATTGACTCGGTAGCAGCATTAGTACCACGAGCAGAAATTGAAGGAGAAATGGGCGATGCGCAGATGGGGCTACAAGCACGTCTGATGTCTCAAGCTATGCGCAAGCTGTCTGGGGCAATCTCCAAATCAAAAACTTGTGTGATATTCATCAATCAAATTCGCGAAAAAATTGGGGTAATGTTTGGAAATCCAGAGACTACTACTGGTGGCCGGGCACTAAAATTTTATGCTTCGATACGGATGGATATTCGCCGTGTCGCTTCTATTAAAGATGGTGAAGCAGTAATCGGCAATCGAACAAAAGTGAAAGTGGTCAAAAACAAAGTTGCCCCACCCTTCAGAGAAGCCCAATTTGATATTCTCTACGGCACTGGCATCTCCAAAGAAGGCGAACTTATTGATCTGGCAGTAGAACAAAAAGTTATTCAGAAAAGCGGAACCTGGTTTTCGTATGGTGAAGAACGATTAGGGCAAGGAAGAGAAAACGTAAAGAAATTTCTTCTCAGCAGTCCCGAGCTACTGCGAGAAATTGAGATCAAAGTAAGACAGAAATTAGGTTTACCTGAAAGAGAATCGAAAGAAGCTAAAAAAGCTTCACCTTCAACAAAAGAATAGATTTAGGCTGTGATGACGGGTTCTCCAAACTCGATGCTAAAAAAAGTGATTACTAAACTGGAGGTACAGAAAGGACACAAGAGTCGAGTTTCTGTTTTCTTGGAGGGCGAATTTGCCTTTGGTGTCGATCGATCTGTCGCTTTAGGATGGCATTTGCAAGAGGGCAAGGAGCTTTCGAGCGAGGAAATAGAGCAAATTCAGGTTGCAGAGGAAAGACGAAAAGCGAAAGAGCGAGCATTTCGCTGGTTGGCTTATCGCAATCGTAGCCGTAAAGAGCTGGAAGATAAATTAAAACGTGCAGGGTTTACGCCAGCAACTTGTGTGTGGGTGCTGGAAGAGTTGGAGCGATTGCGACTAATCGACGACCAGGCTTTTGCCGAAAGTTTTGCTCGTGATCGAATCCTTCGGCATCCGGTAGGCAAGCGTCAATTGGGCTATGAACTGAGCCAGAAGGGGATAGACGCCGATCTTATTACTGCAACGCTGGAAAAAGTTTATTCAGAAGAAGATGAAATTAGTTTGGCGCGCAAATTGGCAAAAAAGAAATTTGATGCTCAGAGGAATCAACCACCAGAGAAAGCCAAAAAAAGGGTAGCTGATTTCCTCTTACGGCGGGGATTTGATTGGGATACAATCTCTACTGTATTGCAGGAATGTGGAAATTGGTGAAGATTTCACTAATTGAGTTAAGCGACATTTCAGGATGGAGAAGATATTTTGAAATTACTGGATTTGATAAATGCAAGACACTGAATGTGCGTTATGAAATCTAATGAGATTCGAAATTCATTTTTAGATTTTTTCCGCAGTAAAGGCCACAAGATTGTACCCAGTGCCTCGGTGGTACCCTTTGACGATCCGAGTTTACTTTTTACCAATGCTGGGATGAATCAATTTAAAAATATTTTCTTAGGAGTGGAAAAACCCCAATTCCCTCGCGTAGCTAATTGTCAAAAGTGCATTCGGGTCAGTGGAAAACACAACGATTTGGAAGAAGTTGGCAAGGATACCTATCACCACACTTTTTTTGAAATGTTGGGCAATTGGTCGTTTGGTGATTATTACAAGAGGGAAGCTATCGAGTTTGCCTGGGAACTGCTAACAGAGGTATGGAAGCTGCCCAAAGAACGGTTGTGGGCTACAGTTTTTTACCAGGACATTGAGGCTGAAAAACTTTGGAAAGAAATTACCGATATTAACCCCAAACAAGTATTACGTTTCGACGAGGAAGACAACTTTTGGGAAATGGGGGAAGTTGGCCCCTGCGGCCCATGCTCCGAAATCCATATTGATTTAGGAGAAGACTTCTGCGACATGAAACAAGTACCTGGCCATGTCTGTCAGGTTAATGGTGGGTGTTCACGTTTCATCGAACTCTGGAATTTGGTATTTATTCAATTCAACCGTACTGAGGATGGTAGTTTTAAAGAGCTTCCTGCCAGGCACGTTGACACTGGGATGGGGTTCGAGCGTATTGTGGCTGTGTTACAGGGAGTAAAATCAAATTATGATACTGATCTATTCAGACCATTGTTTGATGCTATTTCCGAAATTAGTGGAGTGGAATATTCTGGCACAGATGAAGCTGTGGCAGTAGCACATCGGGTAATTGCCGATCATGTTCGGGCGCTTAGCTTTGCTATTGCTGATGGGGCACTACCTTCAAATGAAGGGCGGGGCTATGTCTTGCGCCGAATCTTGCGACGTGCTGCACGTTACGGTCGAACACTGGGTATGCATGAACCATTTATCTACAAACTGGTGCCGGTTCTGGCAGATGTAATGGGTGCTACTTATCCTGAACTTCTGGAAAAACATCAGTACATTGCCACGGTCATCAAGTCTGAAGAAGAGGGATTTAGCAATACTTTGGATCGGGGCATTGAGCTGTTTGAGAATGTTGCTGCTAAGTTAATAGCCCGAAAAGAGCGGGTGTTTCCAGGCAACGAAGTGTTCCGTCTGTACGACACTTATGGATTTCCGGTGGATCTGACCCGTTTAATGGCTGAGGAAAGAGGATTAGAGGTCGACCTGGAAGGATTCGAAAAAGCAATGTCCGAACAGCGTCGACGTGCTCAGCAAGCACAACAATTTCAGTTTGAGGTAAGAGATTTCTTCGGCGATGCTGAGGAAATTCCTAACTCGAGGTTTGTTGGATATGATACGTTAGAAACCGAGGTGCGTATTGTGTCCTTTAAGGGCAATGAATTCTTGTTGGATCAAACTCCCTTCTATGGTGAAGCTGGGGGGCAAGTAGGTGATACCGGGGTAATTTTTTCCCCTGATCACAGTTTTGAAGTGAAAGTAGTAAATACCATCAGGGCGGGAACTCGTATTGTTCACATTGGCGAAGTGCAGAGTGGACGTTTCGAGGATGTTTTGCAGAAGCCCTTAGTTGCTCGTGTTGATGCTGAACGCCGTAAGGCTATTGCCCGCAATCATACCTGTACTCATTTGCTGCACAAGGCGTTGCGGGAAGTGTTAGGGAAGCATGTGAATCAGGCAGGGTCATTAGTAGCTCCGGATCGCCTGCGGTTTGATTTTACTCACTTCGAGAAAATTTCTGAAAGCCAGTTAGATGAAGTTGAGCGGCGGGTAAATGAAATAATTCGGGCGAACTTCGCGGTAGAAGTTTTGCACAAGACCTTCGACGAAGCTAAGCTTATGGGTGCCACAGCTTTATTTGGTGAAAAATATGCCGATGTTGTCCGTGTGGTGAAAATAGATGATTACAGCTTGGAACTATGCGGAGGTACGCATTTAGATTTTACCGGAGAAATAGGTTATTTTCGGATTACTACAGAGTCCAGTGT
>Ga0180301_10002017_pt1 | contig 15957 bp, 12 predicted proteins | sample GuaBasSediGuay16_FD_121797 | JGI IMG/M metagenome (GOLD analysis project Ga0180301, IMG submission 121797) | Subseafloor sediment microbial communities from Guaymas Basin, Gulf of California, Mexico - Guay16, Core 4569-2, 12-15 cm | ecosystem: Environmental > Aquatic > Marine > Hydrothermal... | reverse complement strand
TTTCAAATCTATATTTGATTTCTCAATTTTAAAACGATTTATATTAATAAATCTAAACACCCCCTCATTCCCTGCTAAGTAGATTCCAGCCATTTTATATTTCTCTTTTTCTATTCTCTCAGGTATATACTCTATCTCTTTCCCCCCCTTCCACTCCGGCGGTATCTTAAATTCATACCCATCAATATGATTCACCACTTTATATTCCTCCCCAAACAAACTCTTTTCCACCCTAATACCCTCGGGCAAGGTTTTATTCAATTCCCTAACATCTGCCTGATTTTGCCACCAATAAAAAAAACCTCCACCTATGAGGCCTAAAACAACCAAAAGAAAAACAATTTTTTTCACCATATATTTTAAATTCTAATCATCACACCCCCAATGTCAACCCCTTTAAAAATGCCGGGGTCGGACCCCGGCATTTTTCATTCTAAAATTATCTCTTTAACCTTTTCCAAGCCGCTTTTAAGTTCGGTCTTATACAAAATCCAATCTTCTACAGCTTTTTTAATTTTTTCCGGGCCGCCAAAAAATTCTATTACAAAATCTCTTTTGGTCACCGATGGAAAATTAGTTATCCCAATATAATCTAAATAGCTTGACCAACGATAGGACATCAAAAACTCAATAGCTTTTTTAACATCCCCCACACCTGTCTCTTTCCAACTCTTCTCTATCAACTCAATGGGGTTGGTAAAAATATAGCAAATGAGGGCTATTAACTGTTTCTCTGTTTTGACATGCACCACTTTGTAACCACCCTGAAATATAGATCCCATACCTTTTCTGTTATATTTCTCATTAAAATAACCAACGTAGCTATCGCCCAGTTTCTTCATAAAGTGAGAAATCCCGCCGTCAACCAATTGGCGCGCAACCAAATGGTAATGATTCGGCATCAAACAAAAAGCAATAATTTCCACCCACGGCTTCTTAGATGCCGGGGTCGGACCCCGGCATTTTCTTTTTTCTTTTCTCTCACCGATTCGAGTCCGCATTCTTATCAGTTTTTTATCGTTTAGCTCGTAAAGACAGAAAATGAACCGAAAATAATCGGCAATCTGCTGGAAAATATTCCTTTTTTCCACACCTCTGTTGTAAATATGGTAAATTTCTCCGGTAACAAGTTTTGGACGTTTAGACGCCATATCTTAAACCAGTATACTAAATAAAATGCCGAGGGGAAATGCCGGGGTCCGACCCCGGCATTTTTATTCTGTGGAGAGGTGGCGGGAGATGAAAAACCATTTGGTAATTTCGATCAACGCTACGCTTACCAAACCTACGCCTATTAAAACGCCCCAGCTGGCAAGACCCAAAGGAACTGTCTTCAAAAGAGTCTGGAAGGGACCGAAATACACGGCGGCGGAAAAAACCGCAAAAATAGAGGCTGACCCCAGAAGCAAAAGCTTATTATCAAAAAGATTTATCTGCCAAACATTCCTTCTCATATTCTTGAAGGAAAAAAGCACGAAAGCCGTATCTATGACAATGGCGCCAAAAGTCATAGTTCTGGCATAAGCCAAATCCCGGCCCAAATAAGACCATAAAAACCAGAAAAGTCCCAAAATCAAGAACTGCCGGATAATTCCTATCCCGAATATCAAAGTTTTCATTTCTTTGGTTAAAAGAGGGGTTTTAGGAGAAGAAGGTCCCCTCTCCATCACTCCTTTTTCTTTGGGCTCAAATCCCAAAGCCAGGTCGGGGAGGGTATCTTCCACCAGATTGTTCCACAAAATCTGTATCCAGAGGATAGGCAAAGGCCAACCCAGAATTACGCTCATTCCCACCAAAATTACCTCGCTGAAAGCATTAGACAGAATGAAGGTTATAGCTTTTCTTAGATTATCCAGAATAACTCTTCCCTCCTCCACGGCTTCCACAATAATATTGAAGTTGTCGTTGAGCAAAACCAAATCGGAAGCTTGCTTGGCAACTTCGGTGCCAGAACCCAAGGCTAAACCTATGTCTGCTTTTTGAAGAGCCGGAGCGTCATTGACCCCGTCTCCTGTCATTGCCACCACCTTGCCTTTTTCCTGCCAAGCCCGAATAATCCTGATTTTGTGGCGAGGCTCCGCTCTGGCATAAATTTTGAACTTTTGAATCTGCTTTTCTAACTCTTCGTCGGAAAGTAAATCCAATTCTTTCCCGTCAATAATATTTTCATCTTTAATGTCGAATTCCAGCTCCTCTGCCACGGTTTTAGCGGTGACTTTATGGTCGCCGGTAATAATGACTACGCTCATTCCCGCCTTCCGGCAAGTCACAAAAGCTTCCTTGACATCGAGACGCAAAGGATCTTTTAGTCCCACTAAGCCCACGAAAGTCAGCTCCTTTATTTCCTCTCTATCCAAGCTCTTGTTCTTTTTGTAAGCCAAAGCTATCACCCTTTGGCCTTTTTCTGTCAGGCCGTGGAGTTTTTGGTAAAGCTTGGTTAAATCTTCTTGGTCAAGCTTTTGGGGGCCTTTTTCTGTTTCAACTTTGCTGGAAAGTTCCAAAATCTTTTCCGGGGCCCCGGAAACGTAAATAAAGTACTTTCCGTCTTTTTGAACCAAAACGGACTCGTACTTTTTGGCGGGATCGAAAGGCAGGGTTTGCAAAATGGGGGTTTCCCTTTCCAGTTCCGGCCTTAAAACACCGGATTTGCCTCCTGCCATAAGCAAAGCTTTATCGGTAGGGGTTCCCCCCAATCTCCATTTGTCAGGATGATCTTCCGGGTTTTCAATAAAGGCTTCGTTGCACAAAGTGGCTATTTCCAAAGCTAAAAGGTAAACCGGATTTTCCGCAGTTTCCCCGACTTTAAAAGCTTCCTCCAGAGTAAGAATTTCATCGGCTGTCATCTTGCCTTCTGTCAAGGTTTTGGTCTTATCCGTGCAAATTATGCTGGTGCTGCCCAAAGTTTCCACCGAAGACAATTTTCTGATCAAACCCTTTTTCCTGGCCAATCTCTGCATGCCCACAGCCAAAATTAAAGTCATTACCACAGGCAAGGCCTCGGGAATTCCCCCTATGGCTACGGCAGCGGCTGTTTCAAACATTTCTACGGGGTCTCTTTCCCTGATTACGCCTCCGATGAAGATAAAAATGGTAAAAAGGGCTATCACCACTCCGATAACCTTGCTAAACTTGGCCAGTTTTTTCTGAAGAGGTGTCTTTTCCTCTTCGGCTTCCTTGACCAAAGTGGCGATTTTTCCCATTTCGGTCTTGAGCCCGGTGGCAGTCACCACGGCTCTCCCTTTGCCTCCTTCCACCAAGGAACCCGAATAAACCATATTGTCCCTGTCGGCCAAGGGGGTGTCGGAAGGTAAAACCTCCGTCTTTTTTTCAGCTGGCAGCCACTCTCCCGTTAAAACGGCTTCGGAAATTCTCAAATCCAAAGCTTCAATTATTCTGCCGTCAGCCGGTATTTTGTCCCCGGCAGAAAAGACAATGATGTCACCTGGCACCACTTCCTGCTGAAAAATCTCTTTTTTCTTTCCATCCCTGACAACCACCGTCTTTGCTTTGAGTATTTTCTTCAGCTCTTCAAAAGTTTTGGAGGCCTTTTTTTCTTCCCAAAAGCCGAAGAGGGCGTTAATCAAAACGGCAGCCAGCACGAAGCCGCTTTGGATCAAATTATGGGGATAGTTTTCCAAAATCAAAACGGCCACTCCGACGATAATGAGGATGTAGATCAAGGGACTCTTGAACTGCTGCAAAAACAACTGGAGTCTGGAAGGGGACTTTGCTTCTGGGAATTTGTTCAAGCCGAACTTTTTCTGCCGATTTTCGATTTGTTCTTCCGGCAATCCTCTTTCTGCGTCCGAATCCATTTTCTCCACGGCTTCCAACCAAGAAAGACTGTGCCAAGCTAAATTTTGCTCCATTAGCTCATTGTATCAAAAAAACGGCTTAATGAATAAGCCGCGTCGATTTGTATCAGAAATTGAAAATTTCTGATACATCGAAAAAAATATTACTTACTCCAAACCTATGAATTCTCTGATGGTATTGACGGGGACGGCAGAAACATTTCCTTCTTCGTCTATCATGTTTAAACCGACTACGTTGCCGGAAATATCAAACAAGGGGCTGCCGGAAATATGGGCATCTTCGAAAATGTTGGTTTGAACAAAACTTTCTTGAAAGCTTTTAATAATCCCTTCATTAACAATATATTCCACTCCTTCTTCCTTAAAAACAGTGCCCACCAAAAACACCCTTTCTCCCAATTTGGTTTTTTCCAAATCGGCAAAACCCGCAGTAGGCAAAGATCCTTTTTCTATCTTCACTAAAGCCAAATTGTTTTCCAAATCCCTTTTTAAAATCTGGTAGGCGGGCCACTCGCCTCCTACGTAGAAATAAAAGTCCGATCCCCGAGGAACCAGATCTGCCAAAGTGATCAGCAGGCCGTCGGAAGTAACAATTAAGCCCGATCCCGTCAAAACTTCTCCTTTTTGAGTTTTAGTTTTAACTCCGATGACTACTTTTTCTGACCTTTCCACGGCCGACTGCAGGGCAACGTTTTCTTGAACGATAATGGTGTTTTCCGTTTTCGGGTAAACCACCATCTTCCTGTTTTTCAGCATCTTAACGAACTGAAAATCCTGAAAGTAATCCAAGCCGGCCAAGTAAGGCAATAAATAAATCTGGGCCCATAGACCGCCCAGAACTCCTAAGACGAAAATAAGGAGGATTTTTAGAAAACTGCGAATCATATAATCATATAATAGAGCGAAGAAGCACTCCCGAGTAAATATCTTAACTTACTGAAACTTTTTCTGATTTTGCCTTCAAATCAGCGGAAGTCCTGAAAATAATTTGGCCTTTTTCGGCGTCCACCACCACTTTGTCCTTTTCCTTGACCTGGCTTGTCACTATTTTCACGGCCAAAGGGTCCAAAACCAGCTTTTGGATCACTCTCTTTAAGGGTCTGGCTCCCAGATTGGGGTCAAATCCCCTTTCTGCCAAAATGTCTTTGGCGGCTTGGGTGATTTTCAGTCCAATACTTTTCTGCTTTAATCTTTTTCCTACTTTTTCCAGCTCTAAATCCACAATTTTTTTGATTTCTTCTTTGGTGAGATAGTTGAAGATAACTACTTCGTCGATACGGTTGAGAAACTCCGGCCGGAAGTTTTCCCTCAAAGCTTGCATCACTTTTTCTTTCAAACTCTGCCTGGCTTCTCCTTCCCTGTCTCCTACAAATCCCAAAGAAGACATTTCAGCTATGTGCTCAGAGCCAATGTTTGAAGTCATAATCAAGATGGCGTTTTTGAAGGAAGCCGTCCTTCCCTTGGCGTCGGTCAGTCTTCCGTCTTCCAAAATCTGCAAAAGGATATTGAAAACCTCGGGATGGGCTTTTTCCACCTCGTCCAGCAAAATAACAGCATACGGCCTTCTTCTGATTTTTTCTGTCAGCTGGCCTCCTTCTTCATAACCCACGTATCCTGGGGGCGAACCTATAATTTTGGAAACGGCATGCCTTTCCATATATTCTGACATATCCAACCTAATTAAGGCCTGTTCGTCGTTAAACAAAAATTCTGCAAGGGCTCTGGCGGTTTCAGTTTTCCCCACTCCCGTAGGCCCCAAAAACATAAAAGAGCCCATGGGTCTGTTTTCTTCTGAAATACCTGCCCGAGATCTTCGAATGGCATTGGAAACAGCAACTATGGCTTCTTTTTGGCCAATCACTCTCCTGGAAAGAGCTTCTTCCATTTTTTCCAGCTTCCTGGCTTCTTCTTCCATAAGTCGGGTCACGGGGATTCCCGTCCATCGGGAAACCACCCTGGCCACGTCTTCTTCTGTAACCTCTTCTTTCAAAAGACGGTGTTTTTTCTGAAAACGGGTCAGTTCTTTTTCCTTTTTCTGAATTTCCCTCATCAATTCGGGAATCTTCCCGTATTTTATCTCAGCCACCCTTTGAAGATTGCCTTCCCTCTGCAGAAGCTCGGTCTGGAAAGAAAGATGCTCCATTTCCTTCCTCAGGCTTCTAATGCTCTGAATCAAATCTTTTTCGGTTTTCCATTTTAATTCCAGATTTTTAGCTTTTTCCTTCAAGTCGGCCAAAGACCTATTGCAGGCAGCCAATTTCTTTTTGGTGGAGGCGCCCTTTTCTGCTTTTAAGGCCTGCTTCTCTATTTCCAGCTTCTGCATTTCCTGCTTTATATGGTCGAGCTCGGAAGGCTCTGACTCAATTTCCAGCCTAAGGGCGGAAGTGGCTTCGTCCATCAAGTCTACGGCCTTGTCCGGCAAGAACCTGTCGGTAATATAACGGGCCGCCAATTCTGCTGAAGCCACTATAGCGGAATCTTTGATTTTCACTCCGTGGTGAACCTCATATTTCTCTTTAATCCCCCTTAAAATGGCAATAGTGTCTTCCACAGAAGGCTCGGCCACATAAATTGGCTGGAATCTTCTTTCCAGGGCGGGATCTTTTTCAATATATTTTTGATACTCTTTCAAAGTGGTGGCTCCAATGGCTCTCAGTTCCCCTCGAGCAAGGGCGGGCTTCAAAAGGTTGGAGGCGTCAATGGCGCCTTCGGCAGCCCCCGCTCCCACCAGGGTATGCAATTCATCGATAAACAAAAGGTATCTGCCGCCGGCCCGATTGATTTCTTTCAAAAAGGCTTTGATCCTATCTTCAAACTCTCCTCGATATCGGGTGCCCGCCACCATAGCTCCCAAATCCAAAGCAATGATTTCTTTATCTTGCAAGGATTCGGGAATATCGCCTTTGACGATTTTCTGAGCTAAACCTTCCACGATGGCGGTTTTCCCCACTCCCGCCTCTCCGATCAACACCGGATTGTTTTTGGTTCTTCGGGAAAGAACCTGCATCAGTCTTCTTATTTCGTTTTCTCTGCCAATAACAGGATCCAATTTCCCTGCCTGGGCAAGCTGGGTAAGATTCCTAGCGTATTTTTCCACTACCTGGTATTTGGTCTCGGGAGCGGGATCGGTAATCCTTTGACCTCCCCTAATCTGATTCAAAATCTTCAAAGCGTCTCCATAATTCAGCTTTCCGAACTCCATAGTGGCAGTGCCCCTGCCCGGTTGGAAAAAGCTGGCCTTCTCCAAAATTTCCTTGGCTTTGGTCTGAGTATCCAGCAAAGCCAGGAAAAAGTGCTCCACTGAAATAAAGTCGTCGTTCATTTTCATCGACTCCTGGCGGGCCCTTTCCAGGACTTTGGCCATATCTTGGGTAAGATAAAACTGGCCGAAGGACTGAGGAGCGGCAATGTTGGGGATTTTTCCCAAAGCAACTTGAGTCTTCTTTTTCAATCCCTCTATATCCACTCCCAATTTCTGAAGCAAAGTTAAAACCACGCTTCCCTCCTGACTAACCAAAGCCAAAAGCAGATGCAGAGCGTCAATTTGCTGCTGCCCTTGCTCCCTAGCAATATCTTGGGCCATTAAAATGGCCTCTTGCGCTTTGTGAGTAAAATTTCCTCCGTTCATATTTCAATATAAATTTAACACAAAATCTTTAAAAAATCAAGAGCTTGGCTCAAAACCAAACTCTAAAATCTAAAAATAATCTCACGGATTATTTACTCTGATCGTTTACCAAGGGTAACGGTGATAATTTTTTCTTTTTCATCTCTTAAAACCAACAGAACTACCTTATCTCCAGGATTATATTTCATAATAATTTTGGCCAAAGAATTAGTTGTAGTGATTTTCTCATTGTCGAATTCCAAAATGATGTCTCCTTCCCGAAGCCCTGCCTTGTCGGCAGCAGAATCGGGCACTATGGCAGGCTCCCCTTGGCCTACCACAATCCAGGCCCCGTAATCTACAGGCAAGTCGTTTTCTTTCTGAACTTCTTCTGTAACCATTACATACCTCACTCCCAAAAAGGGATAAACTATTTTGCCCAAAGTTTTTACCTGCTCGATGTCTTTTTTGGCTTTGTTGACGGGTATGGCAAAACCGATGTTCTGAGCTCCCATCACGGTAGCAGTATTTATCCCTACAACCTCCCCTTGCAAATTTAAAAGCGGCCCGCCGGAATTACCCTTATTAATGGCAGCGTCCGTCTGGATAACATCTTCAATGGTCTCCACGAACCCCCCTCCGGAAGCTGTAATCGTTCTACCTAGGCCCGAAATTACGCCCACTGAAACAGAATTCCTAAATTCTCCCAAAACATTGCCTATGGCCACCACGGTCTGGCCCATTTGCAGCTGGTCTGAGTCTCCCAGCTTAACCGTGGGAAAAGTTTTTGACAATAGATTCCCCTCTTTATCGATGACCTTTTCCCTTGAGATTTTCAATATGGCCAAATCCTGAACGGGATCCTTAGCCAAAACCCGGGCCGGAAACTTTCTGCCATCGTTAGTCAAAATGGTATAGTCTGCTTCCTCATCCAAAACCACGTGCTTGTTGGTTAAAATCAGGCCGTCTTCGGAAACTATAAAACCCGTTCCCCCGCCGATTTCTTTTTTCTCAGTGCCTATCTGGCGCTGTCCGGGTATCTGGATATCAAAGAAAGGGTTGTCGCCGAAAGGATTGTAATAATATTGTTCAAAAATGGGCATATCCTTGGTAATGACGATGCTGACCACGGCCGGAGAAACCTCCTTAACTATATTAATGATTTTTTCTTCCTGCGAAGTCTGGGGGATATATTCCTTCTCAACGATTTTTTCGACTTTTTGAACTCCGGGAAAATCAGAAAGGTAATTTTTGATATCCAGATAAAAATAGGTGCCGGAAATCAATCCCGCCCCAAAGCCAAAAACGGAAGAAATAAAAACGGTAGAAACTATCAGCCAAAAAATTTTATTTTTCCAAAATTTGGGAAATTTCATTGTCGTTTCTTCTTTTGGTAATCCTCAATGGCCATTTTCAGCCCCGTTTGGGCCAGTTGAGCGCAGTGTACTTTCATTGGCGGCAAGTCGCCCAACTTACTGCTAATATTTTTATAGCCAACCGTTAGGGCTTTTTCAAGGGTTTTTCCTTTGGCTAATTCGCAAATCATATCGGAAGCGGCTACAGCTGCCGCGCATCCTAATGTCTCAAATTTTACATCTTCAATTATTTCCTTTCCTTTTTCTTTCTTGACTTTGATGTAAATCCGCATAACGTCCCCGCATCTTAAATTTTCCGTGTCGCCAACGCCAGAAGCATTCTTAATCTTCCCCAAATGCTTAGGATGAAGAAAATGTTCAATGATTTCTTTTGAATAATGTGATTTCATATTATTTATATCCCGATATTTCTCTTAGCCTTTTTACTACGGAAGGCAAAACCTTTAAAAACTTCTCAATCTCTTTTTCGGTAGTGAATTTCCCCAGGCTTATGCGCAAGGATCCGTGGGCCTGCTCTTGGGAAAGGCCCAATGCCAAAAGCACATGGGACGGTTTCAAGCTCTTGGAAGAACAAGCCGAGCCCGTAGAAACTGCTATCCCTTTTTGGTCCAAAGCTATCACTAAAGCTTCTCCCTCTACCCCTTTAAAACTGATGTTAATGTTGTTTGGCAATCTCAGTTTCGGAGAACCGTTCAACCTAGAATCGGGAATGATTTTCGTAATTCTTTTAATTATCTTGTCTCTCAACTGTCTAATTCTAATATTTTGGATTTTGAGTTTTGGATTTTGGATTTCTTCGACGGCTTGGCCCAAGCCGACAACGCCCGCCACGTTTTCCGTCCCCGATCTCAACCCTCTCTCGTGGCCGCCGCCATAAATTATGGGTTTCAAGGGCACTCCTTTCCTAACAAACAAAGATCCTACGCCCTTTGGTCCGTAAATCTTATGAGAACTTATGGTCAGCAAATCCACTCCTAAATTTTTCACATTACAATCCAAATAATTTACCGCTTGGACAGCATCGGTGTGGAAATAAATTTTGGGTTTTGGATTTTGGGCTTTGGATTTAAGAAATTGGCCAATTTCAGCTACAGGCTGCACGGTGCCAATTTCGTTGTTGGCATACATTATGGAAACCAAAACCGTGTTGGGCCTTATGGCTTTTTTCACCTGATCTGGATCCACCAGGCCTTCTTTTGTCACCGGCAAATAAGTTACTTCTACTCCTCTTTTTTCTAAAATTTGGCAGGGCTCCAAAACGGCGTGGTGCTCAATTTGAGAGGTAATGATATGATCTCCTTTTCCGACCAAACCGAAAATAGCCAAGTTGTTGGCTTCGGTAGCGGATCCCGTAAAAACGATTTCCGTGGCGTCGCAACCCAAAAAATTAGCCAATTTTTCCCGGGCCTCATCCACAGCTCCCAAAGCTTTCTGACCAAATCCGTGAATGGAAGAAGGATTGCCGAAGTCCTTTTTAAAATAAGGAGACATCGCTTTCAGAACATTGGGGTCGACGGGAGTTGTAGCTGCGTAGTCTAAATAAATTTTTGCCATAAAATTATTTTACCAAATAAGGCCAAAATACGAACACAGGGATTCCCCCGACCCCCTACTTTTAGAAACCTTCGGTTTCTAACGGTCGCCTAAGGCGACCTGTTTTTCCAACACGGGAGAATCCCTATTTTGTCCTTATTTTACCAAATAAGGCCAAAATATTAAAATTCCGATGGCTAGAGCTCCCAGGCAGGCCAAAAAGACGGCGCCGGCCGAAATATCCTTGATTACCTTGATTCTCGGGTCGTGGTCCGGCTGCAGAAAATCCAAAACTCTCTCAATGCGGGAATTAATCAATTCCAAAGTCATTACCAAAGTAATGGTCAATATCAAAATGACTTTCTCGAAAAGAGAAATTTTAAACCAAAACATAAAAAAAATCACTGCCGCTGCCGCCAGACAAAAAATCCGGAAAGTCTGCTCGGAAAAAGCAAATCTTAGTCCCGCAAAAGCATAGCCAAAACTTTTTAATAGCTTTTTAAAATTAATAATCATTTAAGGCTTTTTTCTAAATTTTTCTGTAGGGAAAAATCCCATATATTTTCCCAGCATCAATCTGGTTTGTGCTTCAATAGCCGGAATTGCTCCGAAAATTATCAAAGAAAAGGGAAGAAAAACCCATTGGCTCACCATAAGCATGGTTTTGCGACGACTAATGGGAAAAGGGCTCCACCTTAGCAGCAAAGTACTGACCACCACGCAAGCCAACAACCCGATCAAAGCAAAAGTCAGTAAATTGCTGGTGGCTTGAGGAAGATTGTAAGAAAGCAAAGTGCTGTTAAATTCGCTGCCTCCCAAAAGAAGAGGCAACCAGCCCAAACAAAGCAAAAGCAAGGCATTGGTCCCCCAGGCCCAGAAAGATTCCAAAAGCAAAAAAGCATAGCGGAATTTTTTGTAAAAGGGTATTTTTTTGTTTTTCCAAAAACCGAACAAAAGATAGGGAATTCCCTCGGACCCCCAAGCCCACCTGCGTTGCTGTTTGTACTGATTGACGGCGGTCCTGAAAGTATTCTTGGCCACGCAGGAATCCATTGATAAAGGGTAATGAATAGGAATTATCTGGTAGTCGCCGTCATAGAATAAAAAAGCTTTCCAGAAAGCTCCGGCGTCTTCTGATACCACGTTGGGCTGCCAGAAATTCATATCCACCAATGCCTGGAAAGGCATGGAGTGGGAAGAGTACGTCGTAACTTTTTCTGGCCGTTGTTGCTGCATCATTTGCCAGAAAACATTAGAAGAAGAAACCACTCTGGAAAAAAAGGGCGCCTCTAAAATGTTGTTGAAATAAAGGGGAATGGGCTGAAAACTGGATCTGAGGGCGTTAGGGGAAGTTAAGTAGTAATAAGTCAGGCAGCTGAAATATTGAGGAAAAACCTGGGTATCGGCGTCAAAACAAGAAACAATGACATTTTGGTAAGGAATCTTCAAGGGGTCGATAATTTTTTCTTTCGCCTCTTTGCCGGCCCAGCACTCATTGGAACCCTTGCCGGCAATTTCCCCCTCAATTCCTTCAGGGTGAACAGTAATCAACAATTTGAAAAACTTATCCCCAAATTCTCTTTTAATTTCTTTAGCAATCTTTCTAGCCTCCTCCCCGGCTCTCTCTTCCATTCCCAAAACCACTATTATCCTTTCTTTGGGATATTTTGCCCTGGCCAATGCCTTAAAAGAACCCCTCAGTACCGGCAAGTTTTCTTTGTAGGTGGGGAAAATAACCAAATGGTAAATTTTTCTCCAGTCGGTGGCCGGCAACAAACTCAATTTTTCTTGCCAGTCTTCTTCCAAATTATTTTTCATTTTCCTGTAGGCCGCTATTAAATGAACGGCAAAATGAGTAGTCCTTAATACCCAATAGACGCAAAAAATAATGATGAAATAGGCGGTAAAAGCGGGAAAAAGCCAAGAAAACAAAATCATGCCGATCAGGGTAAACCAAACCAGGGAGCCCGGCAATATTTCAAGGGCCCGATAAATTCTTCTTTCTCTCCGATTTTTCAAATCAGTCGCCCTCCCCACATCAAGATAATACTTATGAGATTTTGTAGCCATTAAAATAATTTCTTGGCTTCTTGCCAAATTTCCGGCTGTCCTTGTTTCTCTTTCAGCCAGTACCACCATTCTGCGCCCCAAAGATAAAACTTATTCAATCCTGTCTTTTTTGCAAATTCGATATTTTCTTGGAATTTCTCTAAACTCATTGTTTTTCTCTGTTCTTCGAGGTTACAATTTGTAATTCCCCTAGGGCACCAAGGCTCTGCCTGAAGCTCGCCGATAAACACTTCCTTGCCAAAAAACTTTCTGATAATCTGTGATTTCTTCCAGTAAAAAACGGGGCGCAATGGATAGGTAACGTAAGTTTTAATTTCCTCGAACCAAACCTTACGATGTAGAGTGGAACTAACGATATCCCCCAATCTGGCAGCGGTAATCCACAAAGAAAACTCTCCGCTGTCAGAAATAATGACGGGCCTTTCCGGGTCTAAAGATTTTACCAGATTTATTTCTTTTTTCAAGAAATTTTTATCAGGCCACCAGTCGGGGCACTCTCCGAAGGGAAATAAAGGCTCGTTTTCCACCTGCCAAGCCCGTACAGAGACCCGACCTCTGTACCTTAATACAATCTCCTCAATTAACTCTAAAATCTCTTTCTGCTGCTTTTCTTTTTCCAGATCTTTCGCCCAATGGGGAACGCGGCACTCTGGCCAGTGGCCGGTTTTCATGCCCACCACCAAAAGAATTTCAACTCCTTCCTTTTCGGCTTTCTCAATCTGCCAATCCAAATCTTCAAAATAATATTTATCTTCTTCTTTCTCAATTAAATCCCACTGGCTGATTATCTTAATTTTTTTAACGCCGAGGTCGTCAATTATAGCAGAATAGTTTTTCTGCCAATCCAGTCCCAAATATTCAGCGTGCCCTTGAGAAAAATTAATTCCCCAAGAAATTTCTTCAGCTTGAGGAGCCGATCCAATGGAAAAATAGCCGACAACAGCTAAAACAAAAGCTAAAACTCCAAGTAAAATTTTCTTAAAAACTTTCATCTTATTTAAAAGCTAAAATGGCCAATCCTCCGCCAATGAGCAAAATAGCGGCTATTTTCTGAAAAAATACTTCTCGGGAAACTTCTTCTTTCAAAATCTTGGGGAATTTCAAGGAAATAACAAGGGCAAAAATAAACAAAAAGGCATACTGAGTGCCCATCAGGGCGTTAACTACGGAAACGTAAACCAAAGGTGCCAAAGCCACCGCCCAATTCTGCAAAATATTGGCTCCGGCTCCCGCTGTCTGGTTGGAAAGAAAAATAAGAGTAGTTTTCAAGGAAGAAGCTTCTCTTTTTTTGAAAACCTCTTCCTTAATTTCCTTGAAAAATAAAAAAAGCAAAACAATGCCGGCCAACAAAGCCCCTATTCTTATCCAAATGAAGCCAGACCAAAAAGGCTGGACCATATACACATATTTGGCCAAAACCATATAAAAGGAGAGAGTGGCGGCGGCCACGGCGGAAATCTTCAAGCTTTCCCAAGGAATCTTCTTGCCCTTTTTGGAGGTAATTATGAAGCTTCCCGAAATCAAAAGCAAAAAAGACAAAAATTCCCAGGGGCCCAATATTTCTTTCCCTCCTGAAAATACATATATCAAGAAGAAAGTGAAAATCGGCAGCAATCCTCCGATAGCCGGCACTATCCTTGAGGCCTCAAAAATCCGCAAACCTTTGTAAAACCAAAGGAGACCTATGATAAAAAAGAAGCCCGAAGCCAAGCCCAAAAAAACGTAAAAAAATCCGGGGAATATAAAATTAACAAAAGGAATAAGCAACAAAGCCAGCGCCTGAAGAATTCCAATGTAGAAAGCGTAAACTTTGGGACTGGGAATGGGGCCCACTAAAAGGTACTTATCCACCAAAAAAACAACGGCCAGAATGAAATAAGCAGAAATGGTAACGATTAGCCACAACATATTTTTTCGATATTATGGGTGCCCAACTTTTCCCCCTCAATAAAGCCCTGTATGGCAGCTTCGGCCAGGTATCCATGCTCCAGCCAGTCAAACAGCCATTGGTCAACATACTTTAAGTTTCTCTGTTCAAAGCCGTATCCCGACTTTAAAAGCCACCTTTTGTTAAATTCTTCCTGTGAGCCGATCGGCGGAGCTATGATAATGGGCAGGCCCAAAGCCGAATAAAAGGAAAGTTCGGAAGGCTTGGTCCATAAAATATCGGTCTTGCGCAATGCCTGATTGAACTTTTGAAAATAGGTTTCCATATCTTCTTCAAAGATTATCTCTGTGCCCGGAGCATTCTTTGAAAAATAATCCCTAACCTCTTTTCTGATGCCAGCCACTAGAATTACCTTAACTTCTCTTTTTTGAATTCTGGGCGCTAAATTCTTCACTATTTTTATTCCAATTTCTTTTTGGGCTCCCGCTCCTCCCACGGCAAACATTACCGTTAAAAGATGATCTGATTTTTCCGGCAGCCTTCCCAACTTGAACTCAATCAGCTCTTGGTATTTCTGAAAATAATTGCTTCGATGGTCCAAGTTGACTATCCTTTGCCTTAAATCTTCCTTCAAAATTTCCATTTCTTCTGAGCCAATATTTTCTTTGGGCAAAGGATACCCGGTCAAGAAAATGTTTTCTTTTCTCACTCCGTAAAGCTTCAGTCGCTCCACCACTCTGGGAGTGGGAGCAAAATACTTAATCTTGCTCTTTTTCGGCTTTAGAGGCGCCCAGGTTCTCGAGATATCGGTATCGCAAACGACGCAATAAATGTCTCCCGGATATTTAAAATGCTCGGCCATAAAAACTACCGTAAAAAAGGTGCCAATCAAGGGCAAAGGCTTTTTGCTTAACTTTTCAATTAAATGCCGGCCCCAGCCTTGTTTGATGAGAGCCAAAGTTTGTTTCAATTGAAGGTTCGGCGCCGACAAATCCCTTTTGGGGTAAAATGCCAAAATCCTTTGCAGTCTGTCAAAAAGCCCCCAAACTATTTTGCCGACAACGGGAACCCTTCTAAGCCTGGAAATGAATTCGTATCCAGCCTTAGCTTTTTCCCACATCTTTCTGTCTTTTTCGATAATCCCCGGATAATCGTTGGCGTTTATCACTTTTCCGTCCAAAGCCAAATGCCTCAAAGGGTAAGCGGTCCTTTGATGACCATAACCCATGCTAACGGCTACCACCCAAGCTTTTCGATTATTTGATCTTATCATTATTTTATTTTAGCACAAAAAAAATCTTCTTGACATTTTCAGGTTTAAAATTAAGATAAATAAAGCAAAGTTCTTTTAAAATTTAAGGAGGGAGAAAATGGAAGATATCCAAGTTCCTGAAATTTTACCAATTTTACCTATGGCTGATTTGATCTTGTTTCCAGGATTTCCTGAAATAATTATGGTTACTCATGAAAGCAGTAAAAAATTATTAAGATTTGTAATCGAAGGAGAAATAAATTTATTGGGAATGGTAGCTCGAAAACCCCAACAGGAAGAAACATTTTTTGAAATAGGCACAGTGGCTGAAATCACCAATATTAAATTCTTAGAGTATTCTCTTTTTGGCAAACGATATACCACCGTCGGCCTCAGAGGTATTACCAGATTTAGAA
>Ga0180301_10002016_pt1 | contig 15957 bp, 12 predicted proteins | sample GuaBasSediGuay16_FD_121797 | JGI IMG/M metagenome (GOLD analysis project Ga0180301, IMG submission 121797) | Subseafloor sediment microbial communities from Guaymas Basin, Gulf of California, Mexico - Guay16, Core 4569-2, 12-15 cm | ecosystem: Environmental > Aquatic > Marine > Hydrothermal... | reverse complement strand
GCTATGCACGTCCGCTCCGATATAATATGTACCCATGAGAGCTCCTTTCGTATAAGAGTTAATGGTCAAACGTATTATACTTGAGGATGCTCTCTCTTCATATCTTCATACAGGCAACGCCACAAGGTGTCGCGGCCAATGCCTCTCTCGGAGAGGTTCTTGCAGCCGAAGAGGCCGGAGGCGGGGCTCTTAACATGACGGCGCCTCGACACCCGGAGCAATTGTAGGCTCCTCTAATTAGTCAGGGACAGGACATTGCCGTATCGGGATCCATGGTCTATATCGCCGCGGGAACTTCCGGCCTCCAGATACTTGAGTTGATGAGCCCGGCCCCGCCTCAATGGCGAGGCGAGTTTGCCACAGGCGGTTTTGCCGCCGATGCGGCCGTCTCAGGCTCGACAGCTATCGTCGCTTGCGGCGCCGTCGTTTATGCCATTGACGTATCTACCCCCGCAACGCCGGCGCTGTTGGGCAGTTGGGATTCCGATGGCTGGGCGTTTGGCGTTGCAGCCGATTCGACCTATGCCTACGTGGCAAACGGCGGCGGCGGTGTTCAGATTCTCAATCTGGCCGATGCAACACCGGTGGTATCTGTCGAAACAAGCGGTGTGGCTCATGGCATTGCCGTAGCCGGCGGCCTGGCGTATGTCGCAGACGGCATCGCCGGCTTGCAGATATTCGACATCTCCACCCTGCCGGCGACGCCGTCATTGATCGGCGCCTTCGATACGCCGGGCATCGCAACCGACGTGAGCGTCGTTGGAGATCGAGTCTGTATCGCCGACGGCGCCGGCGGCGTAACCGTAGTGGACGTCCCCGTCCCCGCGCAGCCGACGTTGTACGCAAGGTCGTCGCAGATGGTGCGTTCACTATCGACCGCCGTTGTCGACTCCAGGGTTATCGTCGCCGACGACACAGGCGGACTGGCAATTCTCGCCGCCCAGGCATGGCCGACGACAGACCCGCTTGGCGACTTCAACAATAGCGGTAAAGTGAGTTTGCCCGATCTCGTATATCTCGCCGAGACCGACTGGCTGGAGAGTGAAACCATGCTTGACGTACTTGTCGGGAACCTTACCGACGACATTAATGTAAACCTGCAGGACTATGCCGTCATGGCAGACAACTGGGGCGTCGGCATTGAACGCACGGCTCCAACTGTTATTAACGCACCTGCTGCGAGCATCACCTCCAATTCGGCCAGGTTAAACGGCGAAGTAACAGATAACGGCAATGAGGACCCCACAGTAACGGTTTACTGGGGCGACAACGACGGTGGAACGACGCCGGGCAATTGGGACAACGCCGATACAATTGGAACGCAGGGTTCAACATTCTACGATGACATCAGTTCGCTTTCACCAGAGACAACATACTACTTCAGGGCTTACGCCGTCAACTCGATGGGCGGCGACTGGGCGGATTCCACCGCCTCGTTTGACACCACTGCTCTTCCTGCAGTTGATGTAAAGATCAACTTCCAGCCGTCGGGCTCAGCCGTACCTTCGGGTTATCTTGCCGATACCGGCGCTACCTATGGTGATCGCGGCAATGGCTATAGCTATGGCTGGGACGGAACCAACGATGAAACAAGAGATCGCGGTATTGATGCCGATCAACGCTACGACACGCTCAATCATATGCAAAAAGACAGCGAAAATCACACCTGGGAAATTGAGATTCCTAATGGCGCCTACGACATTGTTGTCGTGTTTGGCGATCCCGGCAATACTGATCAGACCAACCATGTGAAGATCGAGGGCGTACTTCTTCAAGACCCCGACGGCGAAGATAATTTTGATGTACACGCCGTTACCGTTACAGTCTCTGATGGTAAGTTGACTCTCAGCCCGAATCTCAGCTCGCCGAACATTGCTGATAATGCCAAGGTATGCTACATTGACATTGCGACGTCGGCGGGAGGGGGGTGACCCGCCGATTGCCGAAAATTTCGTATTGACTTATTGGTTATTATGGAGTATAAGTGCAAAAGAGAAATGCCAGATTGACTACTCTTACCAACAGTAAGGAATAGAACCTTTGACGTCCGCAATAAATCGTCGTCAATTCGTCAAGGCCGCCGGCGCCGGGATTGCAGCCACTTTGACTGGTGCAAATCCGCTGGTCGGCGGCACAGCCGAATCTGTTCTCAGCGTCGATCCAACCCCTCGATTCGATTTGTCGCCATACCTGTTCATGCAGTTCATGGAACCTCTTGGCACAACGGATGGTTCTGTGGCCGCAGCATGGGATTTCAAGACGAATAGCTGGCGTCCGGACGTTATTCAGGCCGCTCAGGAACTGGCTCCCACGATGATTCGCTGGGGAGGGTGCTTCAGTTCGTATTACCGATGGAAGGAAGCGGTTGGCCCGCGCGATCAACGAAAGCCCATGATCAACCTGCTCTGGGGGGGAATCGAGAGCAACCAGATTGGCACTGCGGAATTCGTGGACTTCTGTAGCCAGGTCAAGGCCGACCCCTTGATGTGCGTGAACTTCGAATCCGACGGCCGCGACCGCTGGAAGAAGGACCCCTTCGGCAGCGTGCGATGCGGCGACGCCCGGGAAGCACGCGAGTGGGTGGATTACTGCAACAACCCTAAAAACTCACTGCGATTGTCGCATGGCCACAAAGACCCATTGCGGATTCCTTTCTGGCAGATAGGAAATGAGACCTCCTATGACAGGAGGGGCTTCGATTGCGAGACAGCGGCAGTCAAGACCGTAGAGTTCGCCAAAGCTATGAGAAAGGCCGACCCATCCATCAGGATTATTGGATGGGGTGACAGCGGGTGGGCAAAACGCATGATAGAGGTGGCGGGAGAACACCTGCAATACATCGCCATACACCACATGTTCCATCCGACCAGGAAAGAGAAGGACTCGCCGCTTCAGGGTACGGAATACCGCAAGGATCCGGCCCGCACATGGGCACACCTTATGAAGGCATACAAGGCCCATGAGCAGAAGATCAAGAAAGCGTGCGAGCAAGTCAAAGGTTCCGGCATCCCCCTCGCCCTGACCGAATGTCATTTTTCCCTGCCCGGCAGGAATCGGTGTGAAGTGCTTTCATCCTGGGCGGCCGGTGTCTCCTACGCCAGGTGCATGAATGTACATCTCCGCTACGGTGAACTGCTCAAGATCGGCACTCTCGCAGATTTCTGCGGCACTCGATGGCAAGTGAACGCGGTGATGATCCCGGTCCCGAGGGGCAAGGCATTCCTGATGCCCGTTGCCAGGGTCATGAAGTTCTACCGCGAGCACATGGGCGACAGCTTCCTCAAGATCAGGCATGCACCGGATGACCTGGATGTGGCCGCCAGTCGGCGAGGCAACACGATCATTCTTCATGTGGTCAACACCAACAGGCAAAGGTCTATCACGGTTGATCTGGGCGTCGAGGGCCACGATATCAAATCCGGCAAGATCTACGAGATGTCCACTGATCCGGAGTTTGAAGTCATCGCGGCCAATCCGGACCCTCTCGTCCCCAGGGTCAAACGACTGAATGACAGAAATTGGACGTTTCCTCCTGCTTCTGTTTCGGCTGTGGAACTTGTTTTCAAATAAATACTTACCGTTTGAACATTTGGGTTTTGGTATTTAGTGCTTGTTTCGTATTTCGGATTTAGTGCTTAGTATTTGGGCAACAGGTCCTTAAGGGCATTCTTGTCCCTTGCGGATATCTCCTGACACGAGACCCATCCGTCGCGTCCCCGGACATAATCGGCAACAACACCGGCCGGCTCAGTCCTGCATCCGGCGCGTAGTAAATCCCCTAAGGGAACAAATTCACATCCTCTGGATTGAACCCTTCTAATAAATTCCTCGAACATGCCCATGCAGGCAATACCCTCGACTTCCGCGTGAATCGCCAGAACATTGAGGCGTTCGGAATCGAGAAGACTCAACAAATACTCATTGTAATTGTCACTTGAAATCCGATCGCGACCGACAACTTCATCGTATGTCGGCAAAGTTACAGGGATTTGAGGCTGGGCGATCTCACTGCCGAATACAACAGGCCGAAATATGGTTTCGCCCCTGCAATCGCTGTTGTATTCAAAATCGAAATTCTCCTTGGCCTTCAGCACCTTATCGTTACATTTCCACCCGGCAACGGCGGAACAATTCGGCGGCCGGCCGAGAATTTCCGCCAGAGCCTCCACCCCCTTTTCTATGGAATTGTAAATATCATGATAATCCATCTTTTCAAGATGCGTTTGCCATCTGTAATGATCCCACGCATGAAGTCCGACCTCATGAGCCGCCTCAAAAGCCCGGCGTATTATATCGGAACACTTTTGGCCGATAACAGGACCCGGCCCGAAGGTTCCCTTGAAAATTATATCCCATCCATACAGCCCCGCGGCCCTGGTCCTCAACATCTTCCACAGAAATCCGGGACGCAGCAATCGCCGGATATGTCGCCCCATATTATCAGGCCCCACCGAAAAGAAAAACGATGCGCTAACCGAATGCTCACCGAGCAGCCTGCACAGATTCGGCACTCCCAATCGAGTTCCCCTCAACGTATCAACATCGATCCTAAGGCCTACTTTCATGATACTCCAATTCCATCTCCTCCATCTGAGGTGAATACTCAGCAGAGACAATACCACCCCGGGCTTTTTGCCCTGGAGCCGGGATAAACTCCCTTGATTTCAAACTTTCACGCAGGAAAAACTCCAGCGTTTGCTCCACCGATTCTTCCAGGGGCACTTTAGGAGTCCAGCCTAACAGTTTCTGAGCATTTCGAATGCTCGGCCTCCTGTGCTGCACATCCTGATAACCTCGCCCGTAATAAGAACTGCTCTCGACATGCCGCATGCCTGCAAAAGGAGGAAATTGCCCGCGTTGGGCATTAGCCTCGAACCTGGCAAGCAGCAACTCGGCCAGCTCCCTGATACTCAACTCGTTATCCGGATTACCGATATTGATAATTTTACTGTTACACACACCGTTTTTATTCTCGATAATCCTGTAGAGACACTCCACACCGTCGGAAACATCCGTAAAGCAGCGTTTCTGACTCCCACCGTCAATCAGCAGGATCGGCGTTCCTTCCACAAGATTAAGTATCAACTGTGTAATCGCACGCGAACTTCCTATCCTCGCCGAATTCAGGCTGTCCAGTTTCGGCCCGATCCAGTTAAACGGACGAAACAGAGTAAACTCAAGCCCCTCTTTCTGGCCGTAGGCCCATATCACCCTGTCCAGCAATTGCTTGCAGCAGGAGTATATCCACCGCTGCATCCGAATAGGCCCGACAACCAGCCTGGAACTATCCTCGTCGAACTCCTCGGCATCGCACATACCGTACACTTCCGAAGTGGAAGGAAAGACAACACGCTTTTTATATTTCACACAATTTCGAATTATCCGCAGGTTCTCTTCAAAATCCAGCTCGAAAACGCCTATCGGATTGCGCGTATATTCGATTGGCGTTGCGATGGCGACAAGCGGAAGCACAATATCGCATTTCCTTATATGATACTCCGTCCATTCACGATGAATCGTAATATCGCCTTCCTCGAAATGAAATCCCTCTCGCCCGATCAAATGCTCGATATAGTTCGACCTCAGATCCATTCCGTGAACTTCGTATTTACCACTCGCCAGCAAACGCTCACTCAATGCATTGCCAATAAAACCGTTGACCCCGAGAATCAGAACATGCTTCTTTTTCACCGCACCATCAACGTTACGAATCGGACCGAGTTTCATGCCCTCTACGAGGTTAAGACTGCGGGCAAGTTGAACACCGCTCATATAGACACCGTCGGACGATTGGCCAAAATCGATACGCAAAGCCCCCTGGCCACAGGCGACAACCAGCGGATTCGTCGACACAATCACGCCGGGCGATACTTTTGCCCCCTCGCAGGGCATCTCGGAAACCGACCAGAAGATACACTTTTGATTCGCCTTATAGCTAAAGGCCCCCGGGTATGGCCGAGTAACGGCGCGAACAAGATTCCTGACCTCCCTTGCGCCGTATCTCCAGTCGATTTCCCCGTCCTCCGGACGACGTCCTCGATAATAAGTGCTCCGGGAATGATCCTGCGCAACCCGCCGGGCTGTATTATCCTTTATTTCCGGCAAGGCCTCATCCAGAAGTATCGATGCCGCCGCCGCCACCTTGTCATGCAGCGACCTGGCGGTATCGCCATCACCGATCTCGACGGCTTTTTGGCGGACAATATCGCCGTCATCGGGCCTTGCGGTCATATAGTGAAGAGTAACTCCCGTCTCCTTTTCGCCATTGACGAGCACCCAGTTAACAGGGCATCTGCCCCGATATTTGGGAAGAAGCGAACCATGCAGATTCAAACACCCTTTCGGCGGTATATCAAGGATAGACTGATTAATCATCTTTCTATAATAAAATGAAAAAATGATATCCGGTCCAAGCTCCTTAATCTTCCGGGCCCACAAGGGATGGTTGATATCCTCAGGCGCAAAAACCGCGATCCCTTTCGACGCGGCAAGTTGGGCCACAGAATCAAACCAGACATTTTCTTTCGAATCGTCGGTGTGAGTGAAAACCGCACTTATCTGAAAACCGTTGCGAAGCAACGCTTCGATCCCGACACAACCGATATTGTGATAAGCAAAGACAACCGCCTTCATATCATAACCTCCGGAATTTCCTTGTCTTCAATCCCGCGCCGCCGGCTGTTTTTCCCCGCAACGTGCTGCACAAAATATCGAGGCCGCCCCCTGACGTCATAATAAATCCTTCCGATATACTCTCCGAGAACCCCCATCGCAATAAACTGTGCGCCAATAAGAATAAACAGAAATGCAAACAATGTAAAAACCCCCTGGGCGGCCCACCCCGGTCCATAAATCATTCTCATAACAAGAAGAAAAGCACCGAAACCAACACCGACAAATGAAACGACGGCGCCGAGCACACTCATCAGTCGCAAAGGAAATGTCGTCATACTCGTCAAGAGATCGAACTGGAGATTCACCAGTTTCCACAAACCGTACTTGGAATCGCCGCCGGCGCGGTCGGCGTGCCTGACCTCGACTTCCGTCGTGCTCCGGGCAAAACCGTTGGCAAGGGCGGGAATAAAAGTGCTCCGCTCCGGACACTGAAGCATTGCATTGACAATATGACGCCGATAAGCACGCAGCATACACCCATAGTCGTGCATATTTACCCCCGTAGCCTTCTGCGCAACCTTATTGACTACAAACGACGCCATCCTGCGAAACAACGTATCATACCTGGGTATTCGAACACTCCCTACGACATCGTAGCCGGCATCTATTGCCTCGATGAGTTTCGGAATCTCTTCCGGTGGATTCTGCAGGTCGGCGTCAAGCGTAACAACAACAGAACCCCTCGATTCGGCAAAGCCCGCCATCACCGCGGCATGTTGACCATAATTACGATTCAGGAATACGCCCACAATCGCACCCTTATGGCTTATCGCCGCCTCTTTGATTATTCTCGCCGAACTGTCGCTGCTGCCGTCATCGACAAGAATAATCTCAAAAGACCTTTTAATCGAAATGCAGGTCCTCAGACTCCGCACAATCAACTGTGGAAGATTCTCCTGCTCGTTAAAAACAGGAATAACCACCGACAAACCAACCGGCTCGGCGTCCACCGGCGACTCATTTGCGAACAAATCGCTGTCATAGTTTCCGTCAATCATCTCAACCTCTGTTTGCCTTAATTAAATTACTTCAAACCAGTCGACGCAAAATCACCTCACAGCCCTCATAGAATCTCCTTAATCGTATCGATCACACGATCAACATCATCAACCGTCATCCCCGGAAAAAGAGGAAGCGATAATATCCGGCCGGCATTCCATTCCGTATTCACAAGCGACCCCGGCTCCGTCGTCGCATTCTCACGATAATACTTCTGAAGGTGAACAGGGAAGAAATGAAGTCCGGTTCCAATACCCCTGGCTTTCAGCTTCACCATAAAATCATCACGACTCATCCCGGCCCGATCCGTATCCAGTCGGACAATGAACAAATGCCACGCATGCCTGAAAGGATAGTTCGGAACCGACAGTTCGATTAACTCGTCAACCTCTCTGAGTCGATCCTGATAGCGCATGGCGAGAGCGGTCCTTTTACTGTTAAACTCTTCGATCCGCCCAAGCTGACTCAAACCAAGCGCCGCTGAAACATCGGTCATATTGTACTTATACCCCGGCTCCTGGACCTGAGCCTGCGGCGAGCGCCCCTGCGTGTGCCGGTCATAAGCATCCACCCCGAGACCGTGAAACTTCAAACGCCGAACGGAATTGAGAAGCTCGGCGTCATCCGAGCAGAACATACCCCCTTCGCCGGCAGTGATATTCTTGATCGGATGAAACGAAAAAATCGACGTACCACTCCCGCCGATGAGTCGCTCCCGGTACTCCGCACCAAGCGCATGAGCAGCGTCTTCTACAACAAAAATATTTTGTCGCCGCGCTAACTGCATCACACTTTCCATATCAACCGCAGAACCGGCAAAGTGGACAGGAATAATAACTTTCGTGCGGGGGGTAATGCACCTGGCGATTGTGTCGCCCGAAACCATCAACGTATCCCGATCAACATCGGCAAAAACCGGCGCCGCCCCCATAAGCACTATCAGGTTCACCGTGGAAACCCACGTCATCGAAGGAGTGATCACCTCATCGCCTTCGCCCACCCCCAGCGCCTTCAACGCAAGGTGCATCCCGGCCGTTGCCGAAGACAGTCCCACTGCGCTGCGGCATCCCACATAATCGCAGAATGCCTGCTCGAACGCCGCCGCCCTGGAACCGGTCGTAATCCACCCTGACCGCAGAACCTCGCTGACGGCGTCGATGTCGGCCTGGCTGATCGAAGGCCGGGAAAAAGGTAGAAAATCACAACCTGTTATCGCTCGCATTCCTGCTCCTTATCCGTTTATTTCTGTCCGGCGACAGGCTTCTTCAGCATCCACGCCACCCATTTTCTCTTGCGGGAAGATTCCGAATCCCAACTCCTGACCTCCTCGGTCATGTCAGGAGCGGCATGAAAATCCCTCGACACTTCAGAAACCACTTCGGACATATACCTTTGCTGTGTAATAAGAACACCCGACGATTCATTCGCCAGAAAATCACGAAGATCCGCAGGATTATCCAGTATTCGTATGGGACCGGCGGCATTAAGGTAAAATTGCAAAGTAGGATCGTTGCGCCGAAACGAAGCTATCCTCTTAGGCTCCCAACCGGAGACTTTTTCCTCCAGCTTTCGGACAAAAGGACGCTCCGTTCGCCAGACGCCGAGGATTGTCTGCTGCCAACAAAAATATCCCCCAAAAATAATCGCCGCGACCATGATACAGGACAGGACCGACGCATATTCATTCGATTCGAAATGACGAAGAGCTAAACGCTTGTCGGCGATTAATTTCACTGTTAATGCCGATACTCCGATCACCAGTGTCGCAACAAAAAATCCGGGCGGAAAACTCATGTCCGCCGGACTTTTTGGAACAAGCACAGACAAGAGGACAACGAATTCGAAAATTATCATCCCGAAAAGCAGACCGCTCTGTATCCCGGCGCCCACTCGAATAATACTTCTTGCACGCCGATCACCGACAGCAATCACAAAGACCGATGTCAGCAACGCGCAAAAAGGCAGAACCGGAAGTATGTAATAGCTTCGCCTCGAACCGGACAATGTAAAGAATATGAATATAAGTATCCCCGCTCTCAAAAGCCACTTACTCGCCGAATCCAGATCCTTGCGAATCCTGATTGCGCCTGCAATTGCAGAAACGAAAAGAGGCGACCACGGAAAAAGCAAAGCCGGGATAATGTAGAAGTAAAGATAAATTGCCCCTTTGTGATCGAAAGGCCGAAAAAATCGAACAATATTCTCTCGAAATACCAGCGACAAGCCGTCCGCCTGATAGCTCGCCGTGTTTGTCGTCGAGGCATAAACAAAAGGACTCAAATACAATGAAATCGCAATAAATAAAGCAAGAAAATGGCTTGGGCTTAACAGAGCGCGCCATCTCCTGTTTACCATAAGATCCGGCAAGACCGCCAACACGGGAACAATAACCGCGGTTAATCCCTTGGTAAGAGCACCGAGAAATATAATCGCATAGAAAACCAAAAATGTAACAAAATCCGCCCTGTCCCGTCGATACCAGTACCACGCCACCGCCAGGATTACCGCCGCAAGATTCTCCGCTTCAGCAGTACCCGTTCGAGACCAGAACAGAAAACCGTAACTCGTCAGAAGCATCCACCCGGCAGTCCTTCCGACCTTCGCAGACCACAGGCGGGCCCCGATACTCCTGGTCGCCCAGATCGCTGCAACACCCGACAATGCACTCGGAAGACGAACCACCCATTCGTTCAGGCTCCCGGTAATAAACGACACACCCGCGATCAGCCAGTAAGTCAACAGAGGTTTATCGAAATAAGGCCTGCCCCCGATCGTCGGATGAAAAAAATCCTTTGTCAAAAGCATCTCACGGGTAATCTGCGCCCAACGTCCCTCCGCCGCCCACAAACCGCGATCACCCAGCGCAAACAAAAGAATAAAGAAAGCGCCGGCAAAAAGCAGAAAGTCAGCCCGGAAATCTTCTTTGTCGTGCGTACGCATTCCGTTGCACATACAGTTCCCCCTGAACAGTAATGTTTGCGAATTAACTCAATATCCGACCAATAAGCAAATCAGACAAAACAAGTAACTGTAATGACACCCCACCTTACTTGCCCCCAATATTGACATCACTCCCAAGAATAATTGCTGTTGCAAGTCCTGTTTGTAGTCTGATAAAGACGAGTTTTTCCTTCTCGGTTTGCCTTGGGCGGGGTTTTTCAACCTGGTCCAGTAGTTGCACATTACCCAGAGATCGAAACTTTTCGACGTCACCTGCGGCCGTTACGATGTAGTAGTCATCGGCGGGGTTCTGCCGAACCTCGTTTGAGAACGCCTCGATCGTATCGATTCTTCGGACCGGCCGGCGTAGATAGAAAAGAATCTGGTCGATGTAGATATTGACGGTGTACAGCGTTTCCGTTTCCGTTACTTGTGTGTTGACGCGTTTTCCGAGTTCTGCCTGGTGCCGGTAGCTGTCAAAGTGTTGTATGACGAAGGCCTGGACAAACACACCGACCAGCCAGAAGGTGGCAAACAGGGCGACCAAAGTGCTGCGGGGCCTGCGGTGGTAGTCCAGAAATGTCGCCGTTATCAGGAGCCCGACACAGCCGAGGATGCCAATCGTCATCAATGCCATGATATCCGGTCTGGCTTGCCAAACGATGAAAATACCCACGGCTGCGGCGACAATGAGCAAGAGCGAAACGAGCGCAGGCGGCCGGCGCTTGTCAATGTGCTCATACGTATTATTGACAAGATACCAGGCGCTTGGAATCGCAAGACAGGGCAGTACCGGCAAAATATAGTGCTTATGCTTCCAACTGCTTGCTGTCAGAAGAATCAGGGCGGCAAAGAAGAAACAAGCGATCAACTGCCAGTTTCGACTCAACCACATTTTTTTTCTTGCGCCCAGTAGAATACCGCCGGCAAGCCAGGTTGTCCAGGGCATCATGATCAGTGGAGTCATGTAAAAGTAAAACAGCAGAGGGTGCTGCCGTCCCCAGGCGCCTCCGCTCCGGGTGAAACGGCCGAAATGCTCGAGTATCCACCTGTCAAGTATCTCCGGAGACGCCTTGTACGCGGCGATATACGAGGGCAAAGCCAGGGCCAGAAAGACTAACCATCCGGCAGGATGCAGGCAGAACAACAAGGCCCGCCGGCGACGTCTCAGCAGCACATAAAGCAGAATACCTCCGGCGATAAAACACGGGCCGATCAGGTACTTGGCCAGCAGCGCCAATGCGATAAAGGCGAAGAAACAGATCGTCAGCACCAGTCGCATGCCTTTGCCGGGTGGTTTCCGCTCGTCTTCGGCAAGGATAAAACAGACGATCGCGCCGGTAACGGCAAAACACAGGAGCATATCGATTTCTGCAAGTCGCGCCTGCATCAAAACATAAAACGAACTCAGGACAATCAGGCCGGAGGCCAGACCGACGCGCCTCCCGTGCCATCTTGCGCCTAAAGCAGCCACCATCCATGCCGTGAGCAATGCCGCCAGCAGGCTGGGCAGCCGGCAAACCCATTCGTCATGGCTGTCAAATACAGACATTGACAGGGCAATTAACCAGTTGAACATCGGCGGTTTGTGCGTCGTCGCTATCGTTCCGTAATGCGGCACGATCCAGTTGCCGGTAATGAGCATTTCACGCGCCTGCTCGCTGGAGAATGCCTCATGCCAGGTCAGCACGCGCGTCGAGCCGAGCCACAGCCCCAGCAGCGTGGAGCCGTACAACATCAGGATCAGCCACGCTTTGAAACCAAGGCGGTTAGATCTGTCAAATGTTTCGGGACTCATGGTTCTGTCCCGCTCCTGATTTTCAATCATGGCGGCCTACTCCGCATACGACTGTGAGACCAGGCAGGCTTCCTGGAGATCGGGATATTTGCCTATGACATTCTCATCCGGCCAGAGGAATTCTGCACACACCAGCGGATGATCAGAGGCGCTCGGTGGTATGGCCTCGGAACCGACACATTGAAGACCACGGAAAATAATCCAGTCGATGAATTTACGCCCCTGCAACGTTTGGTCGGCGTCTAACGCACTTGCGACATCCGGTCGATCGAGCAAAGCCCGCATCACCGGATTGTCGCTTTTGTTGTTCAAGTCGCCCATCAGGATGACAGGTTCCTCGAGCGACAGGAACAGATCTATCACAGTGCGAAGCTGCGCGGGATCATGCTCCTTGTCGGCGAGATGCGTTACGAGCACGTTTATGTTTCCTTTCGGGTGGGCGACCTTTACGAGAACGACGTTTCTCCTTGGCTCCAGGCCTTTACTGGCCAGCGGAATGCGCAGCCAACTCCGAACAGGCAGCCGGGAGAGCACGGCGTTTCCGAAGTCGGGCCTTCCCCATAAGATTTCGGTTGGCGCATAGAGCCATGGTATCTTGAGTTTGTCTCCCAGTATTTTTGCCTGGTTTGGAGAAGCCAACGTTGCCCCTGCGACTTCATTGAGGCCTGCCAGGTCAATCCCATCAAGCAAATCCGCCGTGCGGTTGAGATCCCTGCGTCCGTCCGTACCTTTGCCGCTGTGAATGTTGAAGACGGCCACCTTGAATCGCTCCTTGGAAAGTGGACTTTGCGTTTTGACAGAGGTCGTATTCAGGTGTTCTCCCGAAGCCGGACCTGCATGCCGTGTGATCGTAAGCCAGAGTATTGCCGTTGCCGCGGCATAGATCAGCAAGAGCCTGGCGGAAAGCATTCTTCGCTCCCGTGTCTGCGTCGATTTCGTTCGTTTAAACCGGTTCATTTCGTTTTCCTCCCGGTCTGGGCGCCCCATACGGCCGTCGTGGCGGTCTCAATTGGTTCGGTCGCGGAATCCATCGTTTGCAGTTGGTCGAAATTGTAAGTCGTCGCGCGTCGTGATTCTATCTGCGGTATTGGATTGGGAATCTCATCGATGATCCCCCTGTCCCTTAGAATCGACGCGAGCCTGTACATGTTGCGATTGACATAATTCGGCAGGTGCGTCTTGTTTGTCTTCCAGCCGTGTTTCTTCCACTCACGCAGGATACGGCGATTGTCGCGCTGGCCGAGCACCAGCATTCGGTAAAACGCGATCGCGGCGCCGGTCCGCATGGTCCCCGCCGCACAGTGCACCAGGATCGGTTTACCCGCCTCCTTCGCCCGCACAATATGTTCGATTGTGTTGGCGTAGCAGGTGATATCGCCGCTGCCGTCGCCGTCCAGCCGATATTGCTTCAACTCTATTCCAAGTTCCTCGGCCGCTGCTTCTTCAGGCTTGTATCCGCCATTTAAACTGACAATGATTTGGATGTCGTTGGCCTTAAGGACTTTGCGGAGTATGCGCGGATGGATGAGCCCGCTCCTGTAAACCTGCCCCTGCTCAACAGCGGCGAACCGGCGCGGGATTACTTTAAATCGCAAATCCTTGTGCCAATACCGCCACCCCGCCCCGACAGCGACCAGCACGACAGTCAGTATGATGTTGAACCTCTTCGAACGCTTCTTTTTCATGCCAGGATTCTCCACTTGAACAACATTACACATTCACTTTATGCGCCGCCCACAGCCTTGCGGATGAGGTGAGAGGTAATGGCCATGACAGACTTCTACGCCCCCAGGATATCACACCCCATTATCGCAGGCTCAGCAGAAAACACGGCACAGTATTTTGCTCAGGTGTCGCAGCATTTTCGAAATAAGACATCAGTACTTTTTCGCCCCCCGCATGTTGCGTCGGTCAGTGGCGCGCCTGAATTGACTCGCTGTTATTTTTTCAAAAAACCAATAATTTTCTCGACACAGGTGCAACAATCAGATAAAATCTTCATGTCGGTAATGTGTAACTCATAAACTTTTCAATCGGACATGGACATCTGAAGGAAAGTTTTAAGAAAATGCGTTGTACTCGCCGACAAGAACGGAAAGCAAGTTCATTATGGGGGTAATGCGGGTAATTGGCGCGTTTGGATTCTGTCTTGAGAATGTAATTCGTAACAGTTACATGTTATCAGACGGTCTTCACTTGTAGAATTTTGCCGGCAAAAAAACGATATTGACCGTGCTGTGAATTATCGACAGGGCTATTTGTGGGGGGCCTAAAATGCAGATCACAACAGGACGTCTCGCCGCCAGGCTCGGGGCAAGAATCGCAGGTTGCACCGAAAGCATCATTTCCGGTGTCTCAGGCATCGAATCGGCTACAATGCAGCAAATCACCTTTGCGGCAGAAGAAAAGAGCCTGGCTCTGCTTTACAAATCGGAAGCTGCCGCGGTAATCGTAAATCAGTTTGTCGAAGGTCTGCATATCCCGCAGATAATCGTTCCAAACGTTAACAAGTCCCTCATTTGCACCCTTAAGCTGTTCACATCGCCCATTTCTCCTAAAAAGGGATATATCGATCCTTCTGCAATAATAGGAAACAACGTCTCACTCGGCCGGAATATCACACTCGAACCTTATGTGGTAATCGAAGAAAACTGCAAAATCGGCGACAACACAATCATAGCCGCAGGCTCCAAAATTGGACGCAACACAATAATCGGCGCCAACTGCAGAATCGACTCAAACGTATCGATTTACCATGACTGCCATATCGGAAATCAGGTAATCCTCCAGGCGGGGGTAGTAATCGGCTCATCTGGATTCGGCTATTACTATTATGATGACAGCCATAATCTCATACCTCATATCGGTACTGTCGTAATAGAGGATTTTGTCGAAATAGGAGCAAACACCTGCGTAGACAGGGCAAAATTTGATGCAACAAGAATAGGAGCAGGAACCAAGATAGACAACCTCGTGCAGATCGGCCATAACACCGTAATAGGCAGATGCTGCCTTATCGCAGGAATGACAGGAATCAGCGGAAGCTGCACAATTGGCGACGGAGTCGTCATGGGCGGCCAGGTAGGAGTCAGTGATCACGTCGCCATCGGAAACAAATCCATGATCGCGGCACAATCCGGAGTCATGAGAGATATCCCGCCCGGAAAAAAATTCTTCGGCTCTCCCGCAAAAGAACGCAGAAAAGCCCTCAAATCCATAAGTCTCATAGAACACCTCCCCGAACTATACGACAGAATCCGCCAGGTGGAAGTCGAAATACGAAAGAGCAAACAAGAAACAGTCTTCCACTAAGGACAAATTACATCGCAGTCCGGCCGCCATCAACCGACAGGCTGCATAGATATTGTCGCCTTTGCTTCCCAAAACAGGCCTGAGTCTCAAACAATTGCCGGCCATTTTAACAGCAATTCCGCAAGTTGTGTTTTTTTGTTCTGTAAGTCCTTTTGGATAAACACTTTTTCGTAAATTTCCCGAAAAAGCAAATTCGCATTCATTTTTTTCTTGACTTTTTGCGTAAAACTGAT
>Ga0180301_10002015_pt1 | contig 15964 bp, 14 predicted proteins | sample GuaBasSediGuay16_FD_121797 | JGI IMG/M metagenome (GOLD analysis project Ga0180301, IMG submission 121797) | Subseafloor sediment microbial communities from Guaymas Basin, Gulf of California, Mexico - Guay16, Core 4569-2, 12-15 cm | ecosystem: Environmental > Aquatic > Marine > Hydrothermal... | reverse complement strand
CGGCATATGTTAAGTCCAATAATTTTTCGGGCTCGGACAGTCCTTCGGACAGATAGCTAAAAAATCAAAGATTTTTTAGAGACAAACTTCTTTTAACTTCGATATCTCAATTATCAGAATTCTTAATTTCCTTTAACCATTCATCAACAATCTTTAAACATTTCTTTTGATTAGGCCAGGCGAGTTTTTTTATTGCTTGTTCAAAATTGAGCCATTTATAATCTGTGTGCTCTCTTTCATCTATTTTTATTTTTCCTTTAGCAGGTTTTTTAACTTCAACTGCATATAAAGAAAAACTTTGTCCAATAAAACCTCTTCTGTCAGGATATTCTTTATCATATTTATATCTTCCGTTTAAATTAAATTTTTTTATTTTCTTAATTTTAAGTCCAGTCTCCTCTTTTATTTCTCTTTTTATTGCTCTTTTCTTTGATTCAAATATCCTTATGCCTCCTTTTGGAAACTCCCATCCTTTCCAATGGAGTTTTCTTTTTAAGAGCAAGTATTCTATTTTTCCTTTAACTTTAGCGTACACTAACATAAAAACTCCTTTCCTAAATTTGCCTCTTTTCATAAGAGTATTCAGAATCAAATATTTTTAAATCTTATAGGTTTTTGTCTTCTTATTTCTTGTTAACAATAAAAAAAACAAAGAATTATCTCTTTTTAGGAACTTTCCATTGATCCAAAGCAGTTTTTAGCTCTACATGATTTTTTGAATATTCTTTGAGTGAAATTCCTTTCATAACAGCATCTACTGCCTGTCTAGCTGCTTTTGCTCCAGCTTTTGTTCCGAGTTTGTTTCCGTGTATGCCACCCCCCATTTGCACCACCAAGTCTTTTCCTAAATGTTTAATGAGATAAGGAACATGTCCTGGATGTAAGCCACCCGATGAAACTGCAAGAACAGGTTTAATATTCAACCATTTTTGTTCAAGTCTCTTCTTTGTTGCTTTAACTTTTTTGTTTTCAATTTCATCTTTTAATTCTTCTATATCTTTTATTTTTCCCTCGAGTTTTCCAATTCCTGTTCCAATATGAAGCTGGTCTACTCCAATAAGTTTTGCAAAATCAGCAATAACCATCATACTTATTCCTTGTTCAGGGTTCCGAGTCATGGCAGCATGCATTGCTCTATGTGCATGAATTGCTGTTTTGAAATTTGCTTCTCTTAAAGTTTGTAAAGCAGCCCAACCAGCAGTTATAATATCTATCATAATATATTTGCTTCCTTGCTGTTCTGCTAATTGTGCTCTTTTAATCATTTCTTTTGTTTCTGCAGTAACATTAACAAGATATGCTTTTTTCTCTCCGGTTTCATTTTCTGCTTTATCTGCCATCTCTAAGGTTTTTACAAGTCTCTTTTCAAAGATATTAAAGCGTTGCGAAGCCAAATTTTCATCATCTTTAACAATATCACATCCTCCAATCCAGGATTCATATGCACTTTTAGAATGATGTTTTGTGTTCAAGCCTAATTTAGGTTTTATTATTGTTCCAATAAGAGGTCTATTCCTTATATTCATCATTTCTCTGATTCCTCTAATTCCGTATCTTGGTCCTTTAAAATTCTTTAATATTTTTCTTGGAAAAGAAACATCTTCAAGTCTTATTTTTTTTACTGCTTTCATTCCTAAAATGTTTCCAGCAATGCTCGAGAGAATATTTGGAACATTGTCTTGTTCAAATAATTCATAAGGATAAGCAATTTTGATATACTTTCCTCTGATAGAAAAAACTTTAGCCTTGAGCTTTTCAACATAATCCTTTTTGCTTTTCTCTACTTTTGTCCAAGTTCCCACACTGCTTTCTAAAGCGACTGTATTTGCTACTGCTTTTATATTCAAGCCTTTTGCAGGAGAAATTTTAAACAAACAAACTAAATCCTGCTGTGGCTTGTATTTCAAGTCTATAAATTCCAGTTCTTTCATATTTATTTCTTCTTCTTTTTCTTTTTAGCAGATTTCTTTTTTGCTACCTTCTTGCTAGACTTCTTTTTCTTTGCCATTTAATCACCTCCTATTTTTTTGATTATAGGACCTTCTTCAGTATCATTAATATAATATCCTTGTTTTTTAATTTTTTCCCTTAATTCATCTGCTTTGTTCCAATTTTTTTGTTTTCTAAATCGTTCTCTTTCTTTAACAAGCTTTTGAATTTTCTTAGGAATTTTAATTTTTTGTTCTTTCCCAAGTTCTAATCCAAAAACCTTGTCAATATCTAATGCCAATTCATATTTTTCAGCGTCATTTAGTTTTTCATCTCTTAATATTTCCCAGAGAAAAGAAAGGGCTTTTGGAGAGTTTAAATCATCATTAATAATTTCTAAAAATTGACTCTTTGCTCTGGCAATATTTTTTTTATTTTTCTTTTGTTTACTTTTTTTAATCTGAGATATTATATTTTTTAATCTCTGATAAGAATTTTGCGCTGATTCTAAAATTTCAAGTGAAAAATTTAGAGGTTTTTTATAATAGGTTGTTAAACACAAATATCTAAATGTTAAAGGTTCAAATCCTTTTTCCTCTAATTCAGAAAGTGTATACAAACCTCCTTTGCTCTTGCTGACTTTTTTTCCTTTGAATAAAAGCCAAGCAAAATGTATCCAATATCTAACCCAAGGTTTTTTTCCAAAAGCTGCTTCACTTTGTGCAATTTCATTTGTGTGATGCACAGGAATATGTTCTTGGCCTCCAGTATGAATATCAAATTGCTTTCCAAGATACTTTGAAGACATGACTGAACATTCAATATGCCAACCAGGAAAACCAATTCCCCAAGGAGATTTCCATTCTTGCTGTCTTACGCCAGGAGGATGTGAAAATTTCCATAAAGCAAAATCAGTTTTATTTTTCTTTTCTTTTAAGTTAATTCTTTTTCCTGCTTTTAATTGCTTAATATTTATCCTGGCTAATTTACCATAGTCTTCTAATTTAGAAGTATCAAAATAAATTCCATCACTTGTTTTGTAAGTATATCCTTTTTGTTTTAAAATTTTTATCAATTCAATCATTCCCTTAATATTTTCTGTAGCCTTGGGCCAGACATCTGGTTCTAAAATATTTAGTTTTTTCAAATCCTTTCTAAAAATTTTAAAATAATAATCTGCAATCTGCTTGGCTGTTTTCCCTTCTTTTTTTGCGGATTTTTCTATTTTATCTTCTCCAATATCTGCATCACTAGTCAGATGGCCAACGTCAGTTACGTTTATCACATGTTTGACTTTATATTTATTATAGAGAAAAATTCTTTTTAATAGGTCATTAGAGATATATGTTCTTAGATTTCCAATATGTTGATACCAATAAACTGTAGGTCCACAAGAGTAAATTCCTACATGTCCTTTTTTTAATGGCTCAAAAATTTCTTTTTTTCTTGTTAGAGTATTATATAATCTTATAATCATAAATAATCAAAGAGAAACTGATTTAAAAATATTTTATTTTATTGTTACGAAAATTTGTGCATTCTCAGTTTGACCTTTATCTCCAGTTATTGTGATCTCATAAAAAAAAGAACAAGAAGGTGCTGTTTTTGGAACTGTGAATCTTACCAATCTAGCATTTTGTAATGAATTTCCTGGACCTAATGAAAATTGTCCTGAAGCCCCAATAATAAAATTATCGGCTTGAGTTTTTGTAAGAGTTCCACAAGTAGTAGGAATTGATTGTGCTGAAATAGTGTAAGTATAAGACTGGCTTTGACTACCATCTGCATTTTTAACTGAAAATGCAAATCCTTTTGGATTATCTCCTTTTTTTATTGTGACCTCTCCAGCAGAAGGATAAATTATTAAATTACTTCCCTCTTCTGTAAATAATTTATTTATTTCATTTTGAACTGCTACATCTATCTGGTCAATAGCAGAAGTTCCTGTTTTGAAAATTTTCTGGATTAAAAAAATCCCAAGAACTAAAACTCCCATAAGCAAAACTATTGTGACAATTGTCCCTACAGACATCTCCATTGCTGCTTTTCTCTCCCTCATTTTTAACCTGTTGGGAAATTAGGTAGATTTATTCCTTTATATTTAAGATATAAACTTAGAGTTAGGTAAAATACTAATAGAATCAAGCTTATAATTATTGCAATAACATTAAGCTTTTTAGCTTTTTTTGACAAATCTGTTTTTTGTTTTTTACTATGGTTAAAACCAATAACTCCAAGAATTAAACCGGCCAATGGTTGAAAAAAAGCAAGAACTATGCTTATAATTCCTACAGTATAACTTACATCACTAAAATCTTTTTTATCTCCCATTTATGATTTACCTCTATTTTATAATTGGTTTAATAATCTTTATTTTATAAATGTTTTTAATTATTAAAATTTCTTACATGGGGATGCGGGGAGTCGAACCCCGGACACATAGATCTTCAGTCTATTGCTCTCCCGCTGAGCTACATCCCCTTCTTTAATAACTAATTTTTACCTTTAAATGTTTTTGCTTAAATTTATATACCCCTTATAAAATATTTATTTGATGAACAGTGAAATGTCTTTTGAAATTCGAAGAAAAATTGTCCATTCCTTTTCTATATTGTATATATTCATATATTTTTATGTCAATAAATATTTTAGCCATAAGACTGCTCTCTTGTCCTTAACCCTAATTCTTATATTACTCTTATTTATAGAATTCATTAAGATTAAATATCAGAAAAAGGTTCCATTTTTCCATCCTCTTTATAGAGAAAGCGAAAAAAATGGATTATCTGGAAGCATATATTTGATTATTGGAACAATAATAGCTTTTGCAGCATTTGATTTTGAAATTGCTGTTACTGCATTGCTAATGTTGATATTTGGAGATATGGCATCAGCCTTGATTGGAATAAGTTTTGGAAAACACTGGCTGGAGAATATCCCTCAAAAATCATGGGAAGGAATAATAGCAGAGTTTATTGTAGATATTGCTGTTGGATTAATTTTCCTTAAATATCTCCCAGTAGTTTTAGTTATGGCTTTTACAGCAACACTTATAGAAACTGTGTTAACTTCTTCAGATGACAATATGGCTGTTCCTGCATTAGCAGGTTTTGCAGGACAATCAACTCTCCTTTTTTTAAGGATTTTAGGAATTATTTAGTAAGTTGGGAATAGGCCATCTTCTGTCGAACTCTGTATTCAGACAGTTCGTGTTAACATTCAACTATGCGTTTTTGTCTCAGCTGTGTTCTTTCAATGCCGAGACATAACTTGCACCAGTCAAGATGCCCGTTTCATCAAATCTTGCTCTTCTTTACTCTTCGCATGATTCATTGTTCTGAGCAAGCTGTGTCGTTTCTGTTGCAGAGCTTTGCCTCACGACAATTCACTTTCGTGAATGACTTTTTCTGACAAATGTCAGGGTGGACAGACCTTCCTCAGGATTCAGAAACCATTTCTGTTTCTTGCCTATCTAAAGGCTAAATCCCGAAGTTAACTACCCAACTTACAAAAATAATTGAGAAAAAGAGTTTTTAAAATTTTAGCTTATCTGTTTTTTCAGGTCTCTGGAAATGCATCTCACATCTTGCTTCGTATTTTTCTTTTCCACCAACTAAAACCAATGGGCTATGATATTCTGCAGGTTTTCCGTTAATGAACCTCTGAGTGAAATATGCATCTCTTCCACATATTTTTTTATTGTCTGAATAAGTACACACAGCAGAAAGAGAGGTTACTTGAGAATAAGGCATCAGTTCTCCAATATGTTTTTTGGAATTTCTAAATTTAAATGGCTCACCTCTGAAATCCAAATTTAATCCTGTTACAATTATTAATCTCTCTAAACTATACCCCAAACAGAAATCCAGAATCTTGTCATCGAAAAATTGTATTTCATCTATTCCAATGATATCCACTTTCTTTAATCTTTCTATTAATTCTTTAGTATCTATTACAGAAGTGCATTTTATAGAATCCTTGTCATGCGAAACAATCCCTTCACCGTATCTTTTATCAAAACTTATTTTAAATAATTGAAAAGTTCTTCTTGCAACTTCTTCTTTTCTTATTCTTCTAATTAATTCAGAGGTTTTTCCACAAAACATAGGACCAGTTATTAATTGTATACCTTTTTCCATTTTTTAGAAAATTCAGTTTTTCTTTTAAATATTATTATTTTCTTTTATAATAAAAATAATCTTAGGTTCTTATCAATAAATTAATAAATCTACAACCCTAATTACTTTTATGAAAGAGGTGAAAGCTAAACAGGAGTTAGATGTTTTGATTAATCCTCCTTGGCATAGTCAGGGTAAAGAAGAAATTTTTGAAAAATTAAAAACTTCTGAAGACGGATTGACCCAAGGAAAGGCAGAAAAAAGGCTTCGGGAATACGGGATAAATGAAATATCTGAAAAAAGAAAAACTCTTGCAATTTTTAATTTTTTAAAACAATTCAATAGTCCTTTGATTTACATACTGTTTGTAGCAATAATAATCTCTTTTATTTTTCATCATTTGATAGATGCTTATGTTATTATTGCTGTTGTTTTAGTTAATGTTAGTATAAGTTTTATACAAGAAAGAAAAGCAGAAAAAGCCATATCTGCTTTAAAGAAATTAGTAATTTCATATGCAAAAGTTTATAGAGATGGCGAGATTAAAAAAATCCCTTCTAGAGAAGTTGTTCCAGGAGATATAATTGTGTTAGAAGAAGGGGATAAGGTTCCTGCAGATGCAAGACTTATTGAAGTAAAGAATTTTAGAACACAAGAATCGTCTTTGACCGGAGAATCTTTTCCTCAAGAAAAAAAATTAGGAGTGTTGGATGAATCCACTATCTTAAGTGATAGAACTAATATGGTTTTTATGAGTACCCTGGTTGTTTCTGGAGAAGCGAAGGCAGTTGTTGTATCTACAGCGAATAATACAGCAATAGGCCAGGTTGCTAAATCAATTCAAGAAGTGGTTCAGCCAAAGATGCATTTTAATGAAAAAGTAACACAATTAACTCTTCAAATGGCCCTCTTTGCTTTGATAGGTGCCTTGTTAACTTTTTTTATAGGATTTTTCTTTAATAAACTGGAATTTTTTGAAATATTTTTATTTACAATTGCTTCTCTTGTTTCTGGAATCCCAGAGGGTTTACCTGCGGTTCTTGTAATAGTCCTTGCTGTTGGAGCAAGAAGAATGGCTAAAAGAAATGCAATAATAAGACATCTGCCAGCTGTAGAAACTTTAGGAGTTGTTACAGTTATAGCAGCAGATAAAACCGGAACAATAACAAAAAATTCTATTAATGTTGAAGATATAATAACTCCTGATGGAAATTTTAAGGTAACTGGAAATGGATGGGAGCCTATTGGAAGATTTTTTCAGAATAATAAAACAATAAATCCACGAAGAATTTCTATCTTACAAAAAGTTTTATCAATTTCTGCATTATGCAATAAGGGAAATCTTTTGAGAAAAGATGGAGAATATGAAATCATAGGGGACCCAACAGAAGTAGCATTACTTGTGGTTGCGAAAAAGGCAGGATTTAATAGAGAAGAGTTAAATGAAAAATTAATCGACGATTTTCCCTTTAGTTCAGATTTAAAATTCAGAGCAAGTTTAATAGAATCTGCATCAAAAAAAAGAGAACTATATGTTGTTGGGGCTTTTGAGACTATCTTAAATAGGTCTTCTTATATTCTTAAATCAGGAAGAAAAATAAGGATTGATGAGAGCGTAAAACAAGAATTTTTAAAAAAAGCAGAATTGCTGGCAAAAAAAGGAAAGAGAGTGCTTGCTTTGTCTTATAAAGAAGTCCCTAGGAATATTAATTCTGTGTCTAAAGAACTGGTTAATAATTTGATTTTTGTTGGTCTGGTGGGAATGGAAGACCCTCCAAGACCAGAGATAAAAGAATCCATTAAAAAAGCGAGGAATGCAGGGATTAGAATTATTATGAAAACCGGAGACCATAAAGAGACTGCTCTTGCAATCGCGAAAAAAATCGGTTTGATAACTGGAAAAGCAGAAGTGCTTACTGAAGAAGACCTTCAAAAACTTTCTAAAAAGGGATTTGATGAAGCTGTTAGCAGAGTTAATATTTTCGCAAGAGTAACTCCGAAGATGAAAATGAAAATTATTAATTCTCTTCAGGAAAAAGGAGAAATTGTTGCAATGACTGGAGACGGGATAAATGATGCTCCTGCTTTGAAAAAAGCAGATATTGGGATAGCTATGGGGCGTATTGGGACTGACGTAGCAAGAGAATCAAGTGAGATGGTTTTGGCAGATGATAATTTTGCTTCAATAGTCAATGCAATAGAAGAAGGAAGAATAGTTTTTCAAAATGTAAGACAAACGAGTTTTTATCTTATAACAACAAATATTGCAGAAGATATTACAATTGTTTCTTCTTTAGCCCTAGGTTTTCCTTTACCAATGATTCCTATTCAAGTTTTGTATCTAAATCTTGTAACAGATACATTTAATGGTGTTGCCTTGGCGAGGGAATCAGGGCATCATGATGTGCTAAATCAGCCTCCACGAAGCAAAAAAGAAAAAATACTGAATAAAGAACTAATCCCTTTTTTGCTTTTGATGGTAGGACTTATGGTTCTCGGCACTATACCCCTTTTTAGACATTTTCTTCCTCAAGGAATTGATAAAGCAAGAACTGTCGCATTTGTTTCAATGTCAATGTTTCAGCTTTTTAATGTTTTTAATATGCGTTCATTGAAGAGGTCTTTATTTAACATAGGAATTTTTTCGAACAAGTGGATAACTTTCGGATTAATGGCTTCTTTCTTATTGATGCTTGGAGTTATCTATATCCCGTGGCTACAAGGCATTTTTCGATTTGTCCCTCTTGCAATCGGAGAATTTTTAATAATAATCTTAATTGCAAGTTCTGTCTTCGTTGTAGGAGAAATTTACAAGAAGATTAGATATAAAAATGAGAAAGATAAAAAAAAAACAAAAGTTAATCTTAAAAAAATAAACTGGAAAATTTTAATAATTTCTTTAATGTCATTTATTTAGTAGCATTTGTCGGAAGTTTATTCACTTCTTCAAATGTAAATTCAGATTGGTATGAAAGCATTAAGCCAAGTATAACTCCACCAAATAGTTTCAATAGCAAAGAAGAATATTCATGAGATAAGAAATATTGAATGGAGGTTAAAAATGCAATCCAGTGAAATTAAAAAAATTGAAAAAATATAAAGATGTTTTTGAAGCTCTTGAAAATTATGACTCAAAAAACTTAGAGAGAAAACAGGCAAGCCGATATCACAAATTATTGAAGAAAAAATAAGAGGAAAGAATTAAAAAATAAAAGAATAATTAAAACCTTTCAAAAAATTTAAAAGGGTTAGTGTTTTTTCTTTAAATTATGAAAAAGAGTGTGACAGCAATTACTTTAATGTTTTTAATTCTGTTATTTCCAATTGCTTTTGCTCAAGAAGTTGCTGAAACAGAAGATTCAGAGCCTGTTCCAGAATCTACTCAAGAATCTGAAACCACTCCTGAAGAGATTCCTGAATCCGGAGATTTTTCTGAAGGAGAATCTGAAGCATTTAAAGAAGAAATACCTGAAGAGCCAGAAGAGAAATTTTCTGAATTTCCTGAAGAAGAATTTGAAAGAAGTCCTGAACAACCAGAAGAATCTGAAGTAAAGATTCCAGAAGGATGCAAAAGAATACAAACAGAATCAGGAATGTTTGAGATTAAATGTGATTTTGAAAATGAAGAATTTGAGGAGTTTGATATTAAAGAGGAGATAGAGGAATGTGAAGGGAAATTTGAAATTATTGAAGGAGATTCTCCAGAAGACATAACTGAGGATTTGAGTAATTTGCAAAATGATTTAAATATAGTCAGTGAAGATTTAAGTTAGGTTTTTACTAATGATTTTTACCTAAATCTTTAAAAAGCTCTGTAATCAATTATATCTATGTCAGTTAAAAACAAACAGTTAGTGTTAGGAGCTAATTCTAATTAAAGTGTAAGGAGGATAAATGAAGTTATATGTAGGTAATTTGCCTTTTAGCGTTGATGAAGAAGGCTTGAAAAATCTTTTTTCAGGTTATGAGACTGAAGAAGTCACTCTCATCAAGGATAAATTCTCTGGAAGAAGCAAAGGTTTTGGTTTTGTAACAATTTCAGATAATGAAACTGCGAAAAAGGCAATTTTCGAAATGAATGGGAAAGAAGTTGAAGGCCGAGAACTTAAGGTTTCTGAAGCAAAACCCATAGAAGAAAGGTCTAGAAGACCAAAAGGATATAGACGAGACTTTGGAAAAAGAAGATTTTAGAATAAAGCAAAAATAAATGTGATTCTAGATTTGATATCTTCTTTTAATTTTTAATTATGATTCTTGTATTATGATAGTTAGAAACCCATAACAACTACAACAGATTATATTCTAATTAATAAGCACTTTCAATTCCACTAATTCAACAAATACTGTGAAGTGAGGCTTTTAGTAGCTCTATGCTGAAATGCTTGCCGAAGCTTGCATCTTACACAAGAGCTCTATCAACGTCATCTTCTATAACGGCCTTAGTTGTCTCGTTTTGCGGGTGGCTTCGAGCTTAGATGCATTCAGCTCTTATCCACACAATGCGTAGCTATGCGGCCTGCCATATGACAACCGCTCACCAGAGGCATCCGAGTCTGGTTCCTCTCGTACTACAGACTCGTTCCACTCAGACAACAACACACCTAGTAGATATCATACAAACTGTCTCGCGACGTTCTTAACCCAGCTAACGATTCCTTTTAATGCGTGAACTCCGACACCCTTAGCCGCTTCTGCACGGCTAGGATAGGAAGAGCCGACAGCGATGTACCAAACCGCGCCGTCAATATGGACTATCGGGCGCGACAAGCCTGTTATCCTTGGGGTAACTTTTTTATCAGACACGGCTTCTATTAAAAAAGCACGTGGGTTCGCTAGGCCTCTCTTTCGAGCCTGTATTCCTTGCTTTTCAGAATACAGTCAGACAAGCTTTTGCCCTTGCACTCAACTCCAGATTTCCAAGCTGGATGAGCTTGTCTTTGGGTCCTATCGATATTTTTTCGACAGGGCGCCGCCCCAGCCAAACTGCCCGCCTGTTGCTGTCCTCTAAAGAGTGAGCAGTTCTAAGAAAAGTGAGTAGTATTACACTGACGCTCCGCTGCCACCGAAATGACAGCATCGACGCTCCTACTTATTCTATGCATTTTTCTTAAAACTACAACAACAAGTTGCAGTAAAGTTCCACAAGGTCTTCGCTTCCCACTAGGCGTCCGTGGCATTTTCACCACGCAGTATTTTCAGAAGGCTCCAACCAGGGACAGTGACAACCTCGTTAAACCATTCATGCAAGTCGCCATTCAGACGACAAGGTATTACGTTCACGTTTGTTACTCTCGAGATTTCTCGAGGGGCTTGTCATTTCTGCAAGCCTCCTTATGTCGCCATAAGGGTCGGACTATATCTTCACAATCTTACTAGATTGTGTCTGGCGTATAGTCTCTGAGGATTCTAGATACTTTAAGTTTGGTTTACGATTCATTTCTGAAACAAGTTTGGCAATTTTGTCAAGCCCTTTTTTTGTTAGATGTTCTCTATGATTCTCTAAGCCTCTAACTCTAAATCCTTTTCTTGTTGCATTTTCATCAATGTTGTTAATTTTAATATTTCCGAAACCAAAGTAATCTCTGATTTTATATAAAACAGATTCATCTTTTTCATGTTGAACAATTCTAAACTCTGGAAGGACTTGCCATCCTAAACTCATTCCAGGAATTTTATTAATGGAGATATGGAAACATCCTTCCCCATCACTAAAACCAACAACCCATGAAGCATCTAGTCTTTCCTGCTGGTGGTCTGCACTCATCTCATTTTCACGCGAACCAACTATAAAAATTTTAGTTGTCGTTGTAGAGTGAGATACTCAGATTTCCCAGCATATAGCCAGATTTTACTAAGGCAGTAATTCTACCTTAAGAGGGTCATAGTTACCCCCGCCGTTTAATGGGGCTTAGCTGGCTTGAAAGCCAGTTTGACACACCACCACTGGGCAGGTTTCACCAAGTATACAAGTCCTTTCGGATTAGCACTTGGTTACGTTTTTGGTAAACAGTCGGGCCGTCCTTGTTACTGAGATCTATCAATGCATTAAATTTCCGAAGAAACAAAACACAAAGATAGACATCCCTTCAGCCGAAGCTACAGGACTAACTTGCCGAATTCCCTTGGTTGGTTTTACCTTTCAGGTCTTAGCCTATTCAGCTAGGGCACCAGTGCCGGTTGTGGGTACAGGTGATTAAGTCAAGAGTAAGATCTTTTCACTGACTCTTGGAATCAGGGATTTTGTCTAACAGATTCACAAGGATCTATGGATTACCCTCCTCTTGTTTCTCTATTAGAACACTCTTTCGAGTGCTCCCTTATCCGAAAGCAAATCTTACTATATAAGACTTAATCAGTTCAGGAATATTAACCTGATATCCATCGTTGTATTAGGTTAAAATACAACTTAGGTCCTGACTAACCCTTAGCTAACATATATTGCCAAGGAAACCTTGCCCTTATGACCTATTCCGTTCTCAGGAATATCACATCCTACTATTGCCAGGATTCTCATTGCTTCCCGCTCCAGTCTTCCTTTTGGAAAACCTTCTACGCAGAAAGCACGCCTGCTTACCAGACACAAAAATGTGTCTCCAGAGTATCGGTATTATGCTTGAGCCCCGTCCATTTTCGGCGCCTCGAACCTCGATGGGTGAGCTGTTACGCTTTCTTTAAATGATAGCTGCTTCTAGGCTTACATCCCCAGTGTCTTAGGTTCAAGACAACCTTCAATACACTTAGCATAAATTTTGGGACCTTAACTCTGGTCTCCGTTGTTCCGGTCTCGGAACAGTATCTTACATACTGCCCCTGTTTCCTGTCTTAAGCAGTTAATGGTTTCTGAGTTGGAAAGAAATCCGTAAGCAATAGCCCCTGCAATTTCCATCCGTACTTTACACCATTAACAAGCTACACGACAAGACTATACGAAGGCATATTTCAGCAGGAACCAGCCATCGCCAGATTAGATAGGCTTTTCACCCCTATTCACAGGTCATCCAAGTGCATGTCCACAACACAGGTTCAGGCCTCCATCTCTCTTTCGAAAGACTTCACCTTGCCCATGAATAGATCATCTGGCTTCAGGTCTTACCCATATGACTGAGCGATTCGCTGTTGACTAATTTTTAACAACTAATCACAATAGCGAGTCGCGAATTACGCCCTTTCAGACTTGCTTTCGCTTCGGTTACCCTAATAAAAGGTTAGCCTTGCCATATGAATAAACTCCCTGGCCCGTTCTTCGAAACGTACGTTACAACCCATTTCTGTAAACAGAATAGAGCAGTAACAATCTGTAGCTGTTAGATTTCAAGTCTTTTCACCCTCTGCTAAGAGTGCTTTTCAGCTTTCCCTCGCGGTACTAGTACACTATCGGACTTTGGTTATATTTAGGGTTGGGAGTTAATCCTCCCATATTCAGACCTCCAATCCAGGAAGCCCTACTCTTTTGAAGAGTGACATAGAATCTTTGAATACGGGGCTATCACCCTCTGAAGCATACCTTTCCAGGTAATTTTTTCTCGATTCCTTAGCCACTTATCTTCACCACATCTCTGCCTTTTTTTCAAAAGGAGATTCGGTTTGCCCTGTTCCCTTTTCGCTCTCTGCTAATAAGGGAATCATTATTATTTTCTTTTCCTGCTGGTACTAAGATGTTTCAATTCCCAGCGTAGTTCCGCTTCTCAGCGCATTCAGAGACCTTGGGATCAAAGCTTGCATGCAACTCCCCCAAGCTTATCGCAGCTTGCCACGTCCTTCATCAAAACCAAAACCAAGCTATCCATCTAACAGCATATAGTAGTAGCTGAATTAGTGGAATTGAAAGTGCTTATCTCATAGAGTATGAACTCTCAATATGATCCAATAATTTAATTACTGAACCATTCTCTAATGAGCATGATTGTGAGTTTTTGTATTCTATTTTTTTATTTTGATTATAATATTTATCTATTCTTCGGGATATCATTGATTCAACCTCGTGAGGTTTCATTAGATATTATCCCCTTGGGATAATTCCTCCTCCATTGACATGTGTATTGCAGTTATCATATGTTTTCATTTAATTACATTTTAATTGTCCATTCAGAATGAATGGACCTGCCGTGAATTGAACACGGAGCTCCTCGGTGCAAACGAGGTATTTTACCGTTAAACTACAGGCCCTCAAAAGACACCTCATTTTTTACAAATTCTCTTTTAGAGTGAGGTATCTATTTTATTTGAACCTGTTTTGGTTTTTAACGTTTTCGTTATTTTTTATCTTTGGTTATAATAATTACCTTAGTTTCTAATCTTTTTCCTTCAATATTATCATACATTCTCTCGTGATAATCTTTAACTCTTCTTAGATATTTTTGAGGTAAGCTTAATGGATTATCTGTGATATTCTGTATTCTATGTTCATATCCCCCGTTTGAAGTTTTTGTTGTTATAATTCTTGTCCATATTTTATTTTGCATTTTTTAAATTTATTTTAGCATTTAATTATCTAATCAAGATTATATTGAAGAGAGTATGTAGAAGCAATTTTGTAATTCTTACAGGAGGTGATCCAACTGCAGGTTCCCCTACAGTTACCTTGTGACGACTTAACCTGCCTTGTCATGCTAAGGTTCTCCTCAGAAGAGTTTCACCATAACATAACTCGGTTGGTTTGACGGGCAGTGTGTGCAAGAGACATTGACATATTCACCGTTCGCTGATAACAAACGATTACTACGGATTCCAGCGTCATGAGGCTGAGTTACAAGCCTCAATCTGAACTGAGATGGACTTTAGGAGATTAGCTTCTCTTTTCAGAGTTGCATCTCATTGTATCCACCATTGACGCGCGCGTGTTGCCCAGGGCTGTCGGGCTGTACCCACCTAACGTAGCCCACACTTTCATCCTTGTTACCAAGGCGATCTCTCTATTGTACACGTGGTAAATAGAGATGTGGGTCTTGCCTGTTACCTGATTTAACAGGTCACCTCACGGCACAGGCTGACGTCGGCCATGCAACTCCTCTCAGCGTGTCAGGTAAGCCCTTTAGACTGACCTTCATTCTGCTGTTTAGACACCAGAAGCCCATTTCACAGGAGAGAAAGGTCGCCCGTGAAGCAAGGAAAACCCAACTCTGAATCCCATTTTTTTAGAGAGACCAGAAGGAGGATATTTCCTCACAGTGCATGCAACCTTAAACTTTTCCAAGATCTCGATTATCTGATTTTTGAGTTTAGGATTTGAAGTGGTTATCTCGACGTAATTTCTTTGAACATATCCGTCAGAGTCAATTAAACCTTCGATATATCCTATTTTAAATTCTCTCGAAGTTTTAACTTTAAGACCCTTTTTATCACAGGTTTTCTTTATGAATTTAATTAAATCTTTTGAATGCTTCTCAAGAACAAAAGTATTGTCTTGTTTTTTATAGCAATAGGTTTTATCGAAGATTTTTAAGAGCACTTTTTTGAGTTTCTTTTGTGTTTCTTTTTCTTTTATATATGTGAAATATCTAAGACGATAAACTCCTAGCTCTTTTTTTACGAAGATATTTCCGTCTCCGACGTAAAATCCTATAAGATAACCAAGTTCTCTCCTGCTTAGCTGGGTAAGATCTATATTATGCCTCATAGTATTATACAGAATTTAATCTATACGATACTTAAGGACGTAATCATTTATAAACCTTACTTCTAGCGACATGGAATCCTGATTCGGTCCTGGTGAGGTTCACGGTGTAGAATCTAATTGAACCGCACGCGTCACCCGTTGTAGTATCTCCCCGCCAATTCCTTTAAGTTTCGGCCTTGCGGCTATACTTCCCAGGTAGCACACTCTCCGGCTTCCCTACAGCACCAATACCTCTCGGGGAGGTACTGATGTTTAGTGTGCAGTGTTTACTGCTAGGACTACACGGGTATCTAATCCGTTT
>Ga0180301_10002014_pt1 | contig 15966 bp, 14 predicted proteins | sample GuaBasSediGuay16_FD_121797 | JGI IMG/M metagenome (GOLD analysis project Ga0180301, IMG submission 121797) | Subseafloor sediment microbial communities from Guaymas Basin, Gulf of California, Mexico - Guay16, Core 4569-2, 12-15 cm | ecosystem: Environmental > Aquatic > Marine > Hydrothermal... | reverse complement strand
GGCAAATATTCTACGTGAGATATCCAAATGGTTGGTGCAGGGTTATTCGCTTGCTGAAGCTATAAAACGTGGTTATCCGAAATGTCCGCCGGATGTAGTTGCCACGATATCGGCTGCCGAGAAGGTCAATCAATTGCCGCAGGCAATCAAGAGTATTGAACAAAACCTGCTTGAACGGCTCGACGCGAGCCGGAGAATTCAGCCTGTTCACCCTTCCTATCCGGTGATTGTGCTGCTTATTTTAACGGGTATCCTGTTTTTCCTTATGATGAAAATCATGCCTGTATTTTCCGAAGTATTGGAGGATATAAGCGAGGGCGAAGCAGGCTTGCCGAAGTCAACGGCTTTTCTTTTGGCTATGACAAGTTCCTTAACCGGAAACGAGTTGTTATTATTAGTTTTATCGGTTGTGTTTATTGTTGGTGGTCCCGTTTTGATTTATGCAAGACTTAGGTCGAGGCGTCCGGAGAAGCCGTATCTGCTTTCTCGAATCTCTGATTTTATCAAATGGCACGCCCCTGTTATGCACTGGTTCGAGTTTAATTATTCGATGCTTCGGCTTGTCGGTCTTTTAAGGGTGTCGCTAAATTCAGGTTGTGCGGTGAACGATGCGATTCGTAATTTACTTGGTTTGGACGTTAATAACTGCTTCAGAAGTCGTATTGGAAAGTGGCTTGAAAGGATTGAAGCAGGCGAAGACATTTCATCCGCTGCCCAGAAAAGCGGTATGGGAAATACTTTAGCGTGGGCATTCGATTCGGAGGTTAATCGAGGCAATACGCCGGAGGTTCTTGAGATGCTGGAAGAATTTTACCGGTCGAATTACAGTTACAGGGTACATCTTGCGATGTTTATATTAGAGCCGTGTACGGTACTGATGTTAGGTCTCGTAGTCGGCTTTGTCGTCCATGCAATATTTTCGCCGATGGTTGCGATGATTCACTACGCCGCTGACTCGGTGGTGCCTTAGCGAGAGGATGTGTTATGTTTATACGAGGAAGAAATAACGGCTGGTTGACGACAGAGGTAATTGTATCGATAGGTGTTTTGAGCCTAATATTTTTCGCTTTCATTAAGACTATGGGTGCAACGGGCCGGCTTAACAGGTTGCTGTTAGCAAGGCAGCAGTGTACGTCGGCGGCGCAGGCGCAGCTTGATTGTATAGAGGCAACCGGCGAAAAATTGAGTCCTGAAGATATTGCAAGACTCTGGCAGGGGCTTGGGGTGACGGTTGAGGAATCGGTGGGGAAAGGTGACTGGAAGGGGCTTAGGCTCATAAAGGTTACAGCTACTAATAAATCTTTGCACAGAAAGGTCGAGGTCCAATTATGCAGATATGTTTCGGTTAAGCAGGAGCAGTAATGGTTCGTAAAGGTTATATGCTTATCGAAGTAATAATAATGCTATCGATATTGGCGGTGGTAACAGGGTTATGCGCCAGGACGTTTAGAATCGTAATCGTTGATATACCGCAAATGCATAAAGATATCCAGGCCAACGTTACGGTTTCGCATATGCTTCGAAGGCTGCAGAATGACATCGAGACGGCTAAGTCGCTGCCGGATAACATTGGTCCTTTGCAGTCGGGAGATGAAGTTCTATTGATCGGGACAGAAGATGGTGTAATTGTGTATCGGCTCAATGGTGGTAAGGTTACCAAAGACAAGGCTGTCTCGGGCGAAGACATTGATATGTGGAATGTTCCCCGCGCCGACATAAGCTGGAAAGTTTGGAAGAAGGGAGGCGCAGGTTACGCTGTTGAAGTTACGAGGAGTATAAAGCGGAAGGTATTGGGTTGTTGGGAGAAGAAGCTGAAAAATTCTCATGTTTACTTTCTCGGGATAAGAGGGGCATGCTCGAGGGAACAATGAAACAAGCAAAGCAAAATGGTTTCACGATGTTTGTCGTGGTATTATTCATCTGGTTTTTTGGAATGGCGCTATTTGTGCTGTCTGCCGCTTCAAGGACTATGGTAGTAGAGACGAACAGGATGGCGCTTGAAGCGGTGAGCAGGAATCTTGAATCAAGCGGGCGGGCGTGGGTCAGGCAAAACAAACAGGTGCTGAAGGGCCGGGAAAAAGGCTTTGCGGTTAAATTAAACGTGGATGACTTAGGGGGCCGGTCGGCATTATGTGAGGTGGTGGTTGGTAAAGCCGAGGGAGAGAATGTCGGTTTCACGATATCGGCGAGCTGCAGGAAAGGCAGATGGACGCTTGAACGGAGTGTTGAACTGGGGGCTGACGGCTGTATATCCGGTGCGCCAACTAAGAAGGGGATAGAAGCAGTTATAGAGAGTAGTACTACACCCACAGATAGCAATGGTGTATAAAAAACCGGCACTTTCGGGCCTCTGAATTTTACCGTAACATCTTGCTATTAGGGTACTTGTGGAGATTCCCACATCATTTTTTACAAGATTGGACGTTCGTCGAGTTGTCAGGAGGGGCCGGCATATCATATCCCGTTGAGATTTGAAGGTGGCCTTCATTTGGCGACAAAACAAGTCTTTATACAATCAGAAATTATTTTTATAAATGTTGACAGCGGGTATATTTAAGTTATAATTAGTTCTGTTGAAATGGTTTATACCGTTAGTGTGAGGGTGCGCGAATGCGTTACAAAGGATGTATCAGCCGTGCACCCGTATAGTGTTAAAGCGCGCTATGCGGATGTGCAGATTCGCCGGAATCGGTGGATAGGTGTGTATGTATATTTTCAGGGAACCTGCGGACGAAGCGTTCATCGCGGGAGGGCAGTGCCAGTGCCCTGATAAGCGATAAAATGCGGGCGGCTTGAGAGGCGCGCCGGCGCCCATTGAGCCGGGTTTTAGTATGGTGGGTCTAAGTGGGAACCTGATGGTTTCCACTTTTTTGTTTTTGCAGTAGGAAAAAGGAAAAATGAGTCAGGAACTTCTGAGGATAGTTGAGAATATTGCGAGGGACAAGAATATCGACAAGGAGTCGATATTCCAGGACCTGGAAGCTGCGATGGCCTCTGCAACGAGAAAACACTTCGGCGACCCGGACATTGAAGTGGCTGTGAACATTGACCGGACGACGGGCCAAATCAGTGTGTATAAGGACGAGGCGCAAATCGACATTCGTCAGTTGGGTCGTATTCCCGCCCAGACGGCCAAGCAGGTAATGATACAGAAAATAAGGGCGGACGAGAGAGACAGTATCTTCGCCGACTTTGTTCAGAGAAAGGGCGAAATTGTTAATGGAATAGCAGGAAGATATGAAGGCGGCACACTAATTGTGAACCTTGACAACCGCACCGAAGGGTTTATGCCGAAAATCGAGCAGATAAGCGGAGAAGTTAATCATCCCGGCGAGAGAATTCGGTGCCTGATTCTTGACGTTCGGGAGGCCTCGAGCCAGGTAAAGATAATTTTATCACGTACACATCCCGATTTTATCAGGAGGCTCTTCGAACTGGAGGTGCCTGAGGTAACGGAAGGTATTATTGAGATAAAGTCGCTTGCGAGGGAAGCCGGCTATCGAACAAAGATCGCGGTGGTTTCTCACGACGACAAAGTAGATGCGGTTGGTGCGTGTGTAGGCGTGAGAGGAAGCAGAATCAGAAGTATAGTAGATGAGTTGGGCGGAGAGAAGATCGATATTGTCAGATGGAGCGACTCTTCGCAGGTTCTGATTTCAAATGCGCTGATGCCCGCCAAGGCCAGCGAGATCGCTTTGTGCTTCGAGTTGGGGCGTGCTACCGTTGTAGTCGGCGAGGAGCAACTCAGCCTGGCGATAGGGAAACACGGCCAGAACGTACGTCTTGCGGCGAGGCTGACGGGCTGGGATATCGACATACTAACGCCCGAAGAATATAACAAGGAAGTGGAGTGTCTGTCGGCCAGCCTGAAGGACGTCGAAGGAGTTGACGATACTTTTGTTGATAAACTTCTGGCATTGGGAATCGTTAGTGTACTGGATTTGGAGGAAGTAGGAACCGAGCCTTTAGTGAAGGAACTTGAGCTTGATGAGAAGTTGGCCTGGAAAATAGTTGCCGCTGCCAGTGAAGAGGCCAGGAAGATGGCTTCGGAGAAAATCAGGAAACAGGCAGAGGACATCATGGCCCAGGAGCAGGGTCAGAAGGAGTGTCTCGAAGATGAGAAAGAACCGGAAGGTAAGCAGTAAACCTTTCGTGTCGAAGTGAATGGCGTTACAGGAATATTGATTTGGCTAAAGCTGCGACAAGAGTACATCTGTTAGCCAAGGAATTGGGCGTAAAGAGCAAGGCGATTGTCCAAAAGTGTCAGGCCGAAGGCCTGGACGTTAATAATCATATGTCCACAATTTCGGCCGGTCTTGCCGCTACGATTCGTGAGTGGTTCAGTGAGGGGGAACACGTTACCACGGTGGAGACGACCGAGAAGGTCGATTTGAAAAAGGTCCGGGTGCGCAAGAAACGCAAAAAGGTCGTGAAGAAAGACGAACCCCCCGCCCGGGCACAAGAGGCACCGGAGACTTTGGCTGTCGCCGCAGGGCAAGTAGAAAAAGCAGTTGAAGTGGCTGAGGCGCCGGAGGCAGAAAAGGCAAAGCCCAAAACCAAAGCCAAAGCCAAGGCAAAGCCTAAGGCCAAGGCCAAACGCAAAGCCAAACCCAGGGCCAAGCCTAAACCCGAGCCAATAGTGCCGGCGGGGCCGATGCTTAAAAAACCTAAGCCTGCAGAATTAACCGGCCCCAATGTAGTGCGGGTTGAAAAAGTCAAGCCCGATGAGGTTGTTCCTCGAAGACCAAGACCACCAATACGCCCCAAACCGCCCAGGCCAAGATATGATAAGCCGATTTCGGAACCGCTTATTGCGCCCGGTACGGAAATACCGGGCTTAACCAAGCCCAAGCGAGGTGTCAGAGAGAAGACCCGCGGGCGTCGTAAAGCCCAGGAGGTCGTAAGTGAGGAGGCGAAGAAGGCCAGGCTGTTCAGCAAACGAATGCGTGCCAAAGATTTCGAAGAAAGACAGGCACGGTTGGCTGCTGCCAGGGGCGAGACGCTCAGGTCAAGGCCTGTCCGCCGTATCGAGACCAGACAGCCTTCCGAAGCCGTGTCTTCTATTGAAAGGCCTGAAAAGGCGGTAATAAGTGAGCCGATTACCGTCAAGGACCTTTCAGCGGTGTTGGCGGTTAAGGCTGGAGACATAATCGAGAAACTGATGGCTCAGGGGGTGATGGCAACGGCTAATCAGATCATTGCGACGGATGTGGCCGAGCTTGTTGCGCTGGATTTCGGCACAGAGTTGATCGTCGAGCTGAAGCAGACGTTGCAGACACAGATAGAGGCCGAATTCGAGTCCCGAGAACGTAAGAATCTCCAAAGGCGCCCACCTGTTGTAACTATGCTTGGGCACGTTGACCACGGCAAGACGAGTCTGTTGGATCGGATCAGGTCAACGAACGTGGCCAAAGGCGAAGCAGGTGGAATAACACAACATACCGGGGCGTATCAGGTCGAATGTAAGGGCCACAAGGTTACTTTTTTAGATACACCCGGACATGAGGCGTTTACAGCTATGCGGGCAAGGGGTGCCAACGTAACGGATATCGTCGTGCTGGTGGTGGCTGCGGACGATGGTGTCATGCCTCAGACGGTTGAAGCGATTCACCACGCGGAGGCGGCGGGCGTTGATATGATAGTCGCACTTAACAAAATCGATTTAGCCGGCGTGGATGTCAATCGTGTGTATGGTCAGTTGGCCGAACACGGACTGACTCCGACGGAGTGGGGGGGCGAGGTTGAGGTGGTCAAAACCAGTGCGCTAACCGGCGAAGGCATAGAGGATTTGATTGAGCATCTCGACTACATCGCCGAGCTGAGCCAGTTCAAGGCCGATTCGGAGATTCCCGCAACAGGCTGGATTATCGAGGCAAAGATGACGCCGACGCAGGGAGCCGTGGCAACCATTCTGGTCAAGGAAGGTGTGCTCAAGAAGGGGGATATTGTTCTGGCAGGCGCCGGGTACGGCAGGATTCGAACGCTTAGGGACAGTCGGGGCAAGGCTATTAAAAAAGCCACAAGTTCAATGCCGGCGGAGATATCCGGTCTTAGCGATGTTCCACAGGCCGGCGACAGGTTCTTCTGTCTGGATGACATCAACAAAGCGAAGGAGGCCGCCGAACAGAACAAGATGCTAACGAGAGAAAAATCGCTCGCCCGTCGCTCCCGGATTACTCTTGACAATCTATTCAGCCAGATTGAAGCGGGCAACATCAAGGAGTTGAATCTTGTGATAAAGGCCGATGTGCAAGGCTCCGTGGATGTGCTGATAAAGTATCTCAACGAGTTGAATACGGATGAAGTGAAGATAAAGATTCTGCATGCGGCGGTGGGAGGAATCAGTGAGGGCGATGTTGTGTTAGCGGACGCCTCCCAGGCGATTGTCATCGGATTCAACGTTATTCCGGACGACCGGGTAAGGGAAATCGCTGAGTCGAGGGGAGTCGATATAAGATTATACAACGTAATTTACAGGATAACCGAGGACCTCGGGGACGCGATGGCCGGTTTGCTTGAGCCTGCACTCGAGGAAAAGGAGCTTGGAAGGGCGGTTGTCAGAAATATCTTTAAGATTTCGGGCCTCGGCACAGTGGCGGGTTGCCACGTGAACAATGGTGTGATAAACAAGAGCGCTAAAGTAAAGCTCGTGCGCAACAACATCGTTATTAAGGACAAGTGCTCGATTGAGTCCCTTCGGCATTTCAAGGATGATGTGCGCGAGGTGAAGGCGGGCCTGGAGTGCGGTATTAAGATAGCCGGCTTTGACGACGTCAAGATTGACGATGTCTTGGAGGCATACGAAACAATAGAGGTTGCCAGGACACTTTAATGGTCGTTGGTGAATAGTTGTTAGTATTTAGCTGTTGGTAACCAACTTCACAAATAACGAATAGTAGATCGGGGTTGGGATGGCGTCGAGAAGACAGGAAAGAGTAGCTCGTGTTGTGAGGGAATCGGTCAGCGATACGATTGCCAACCGGCTCAACGACCCGCGGATTGAAGGCTTTGTCAGTGTAACAGAGGTTGATGTGTCGGCTGACTTGCGAAATGCCGACGTTTTTCTCAGTATCATAACGGATGACGAGGCCGTTCGGCGAAGGACGTTTATGGCTATTGAGCATGCGGCAAAGCATATACGGGTGCAGCTAAGCCAAAGAATGACATCGAAGTTTTGCCCACGTTTGAATTTTCGTGAGGATAGCAGGATAAAAAATACTCTCGAAACATTTAAGATTATCGAAGAGGCGGCAAGAGAATTTAAAGAAAAAGATGCACAGATGCCTGAAGAAAGCGATACTCAGTAACATTTGGTTTTCGGCGGTAAGAGCATGAAAGACAGCAAAACCTACGGTCAAAGAGTGAGCAAGCTGTTCCGCTCGCTAAAACAGAAATACACCAAGACTAAAAAAATTGAGTTTGGCGACCCGGCTTATGCGCTCGTTTATGCCATTGTAAGCGAGCGTACACGGGCCTCGACGGCAAAGACCATATTGCGGAGGTTAGAGAGGCATTTTGTTGACTTGAACGAGCTGCGCGTGTCAAGAACAGAGGAAATCCTCGAAGTACTCGGTTCCAGCAGCCAGGATTATCGCAAGACCGCCTCGGTACTGATACAGGTTCTGAATTCAATTTATAACAGATACAACATGGTCAGCTTGACCCCGCTCACAGAGGTCGGCAAAAGGGAGGCCAGGAAGCAACTGGAAAAGCTCGATGGTCTGAGCAGCTTTGCCATCAACTATTGCGTTCTTGTGGCATTGGGCGGCCATGCCATTCCGCTTACGGACAAGATGATTGGATATTTACGGGCAGGCGAATTGGTCCATCCCGATTCGACAGACGATGAGATTGTTGGTTTTCTTGAACGGCAAATCACCGCGGCGAATGGGTACGAATTCTACTCGCTTCTGAGACAGGAAAGTGAAAAAGCCGGAAAACCAAGGGCAACCAGGAAAAAGGCCAAAAAAGCCGCACCGAAAAAAGGCAAAAAAAAAGCAGGTAAGGGCGGTTAGAAGGAAAAAACTAAGCCAAAGGAGAGACTTTGTCAGAGAAGGTACTAAAGTTAGGTGTTCCCAAAGGGAGTCTTGAAGGGGCGACTTTCGACCTGTTTGCAAAAGCAGGTTTCAAGATTTCGGACTACGGAAGGAGTTATTTCCCCCGGATCGATGACGATGCGATTCGGCTGATTATGCTGCGTGCGCAGGAGATGAGCCGATACGTTGAAGACGGCGTGCTGGATGCCGGTATTACCGGTTATGATTGGATAGTGGAAAGCAGCTCCGACGTTAAGAAAGTATGCGAGCTGTTCTACAGCAAGGCCGGCCCCAATCCGGCTCGCTGGGTGCTTGCGGTGCCGAACGAATCAAAGGTCCGGGAGCCGAAGGACCTGCAAGGCGGGATAATCGCCACGGAACTGGTTAATGCCACCAGGAGATATTTCGAGGCCAAGAAGATAAACGTTAAAGTGGAATTCAGTTGGGGTGCGACCGAGGTAAAAGCCCGGCTTGTGGATGGTATCGTGGAACGGACCGAAACCGGTTCGACGCTGCGGGCAAATGATTTAAGAATCGTTGATACCGTGATGACTTCCACAACAAGGTTCATCGCGAACAGGGAGGCATGGAAGAACAAGTTCAAACGCCAGAAGATTGAGAACATTGCTATCCTGCTTAACGCTGCGATTGACGCCAGGGCGAGGGTGGGAATGAAGATGAATGTTAAAAAGGCGGATATTGACAAGGTTCTGAAGATTTTGCCGGCGGAGAAAAGCCCGACGGTCTCTCCGCTGGCTGATACCAGCTACGTCGCGGTGGAAATTGTGATTGAAGATGAGATTGAGCGTCGTTTAATCCCGGAATTGAAGCGTGCCGGAGCATCGGGAATCATTACCTATCCGCTGAATAAGGTAATTCATTGAGGGTGTAAGAATGTCAGGACACTCGCACTGGGCGGGAATAAAGTATAAAAAGGCGGCCAACGATGCCAAGCGGGGAAGAATCTGGAGCAAGATAGCCCGCTCGATAATAGTCGCAGCCAAAACCGGTGGCGGCGACCCTGCTCAGAATCTTACTCTTCGATACGCAATCGACAAGGCCAAAGCCGCAAATATGCCCAAGGACACCATCGCAAAGGCCATCAAAAAAGGCACCGGCCAGCTCGGCGCCGTCAGCTATGAGGACGTGCTGTACGAGGGCTATGCTCCGGGAGGCATAGCTATTATGATGGATGGTCTCACCGATAATCGCAACCGCACCGGACCTGAGATAAAGAAGATATTTGAAAAGCGAGGTGGTTCATTAGGCGCAAGCGGATGTGTGAGCTGGATGTTCACTAAGAAAGGGCTGATTACCGTCCGGACCGACGCCATCGAAGAAAATGACCTGTTGGAAATCGCCCTGTCGGCAGGTGCCGATGACATGGAAAAAGTGGCCGATATTTATGAGCTGACATGCGACCCGGCGGCCTACGAGCAGCTCAAAAAAGCCCTTGCTGAAAGGGAAATCCCCACTGAGGTTGCCGAGATATCAATGGTGCCGCAAAACACCGTGCCGGTAAACGATGTTGACACGGCAAAGAAGGTTCTGGGCCTGATGGAGGAATTTGAGGACCACGAAGATATTCAGAATGTCTATGCCAACTTCGACATTCCAGATGAAATAGTCAAGCAGGTCGAGGAATAATTCCTGCTGAGTCTGTGTGGCACCCTTTTACTTGTAAAAGGGTGAGAACGATATGCGATTTGGGGACAGGTATTTGTTTTTATTCGTTTTTCGCCGCAAAATGAGGACGAAGTGGTAACTGTCCCAAAATAGCTTTAATCTTTCAGTTTAGCTATTCTTTTTTTTGCTTCTTCATATCGGCTTTGGCCTAATCGGCTGAACATCTCACGGCCGGGATACATTCTGCGAAACTGAGCGCGGTAGCTGTCTTCAATTTTGACGGCCTTTTTATAGTGAGCCAGCGCCGCATCATTATCGTCTAATCGCTCGGCGATTTTGCCGAGTTCAAATTGCAGCATGCCCTTGCCCGGATAACGCCGGGCGGCTTCGAGGCCTGAGCCATAAGCCTTTTGAAGCCATTGGCGTGTGTGGTCGGGGGTCGAGTGTATTGCAAGCAATTCATACACAGTCATCAGCTTTTCATAGTTCTTGAAGTCTGCCTTTTCGCGCTCGGTTGCTGCATTGAAATACTCCGCCGCCTGGATCAGCATAAGGGCCTGCTTACCCGGAATTTGATTGTAATGCTGTAGATAGAATCTTCCTGCAAAATTGAAGGGGGCCGGATTTAATCTGTCATCGGCTGCGGCTGCGGGCAAAAGGCGAACCGCCTGGCTTGGATTCCGCAGCGACTTCTGGATTGCGGCACTGGCTTTGACGGTTGGCACAAGTGCATAGCCGCAATATACCCACACGACTGCTACCACTGCTGCTATTGCTGTTATTCGTACCGTGAAGCTGGGCTTGAAAACGAAGATTCGGTATCTGCCGCCCTCAAAACCGGTGGCCCCAAGACAGGCTATCATTGCCCAAAAGCAGGTGAGCACGCCCGGCTCAAATATAGCGAAGTCTATAAGATTGTGAATGAGGACCGCAACAAGGCCGCAGAATACGGCTGCTCGTGTGGAGTTGTCCCGGGCGCGGGTGGTGATGCAGGATTTCTCATCGCTTAGCCACAGCAGCAGAAAAGGTATGCAAAACGTAATTGCGGGTATAACGTACAGGGTAAGTATTACGGAGACCTTTACCATAAAAGTATCGCCAATGTTGTCGGCTGTTAATATGGGCCTGAGAGCAAGAAGTGTGGCCAGTATGGCAACGAGGGCAGCGCCCGCCAGGGCCATAAATGAACCACTGTTTTCATTTGAGGGGCGCGAGTTTATTGCTGCTGCGGTGAATATGGTTTTGTATAGTACACATCCAAAGGCCGTAACGAAGCCGAGCAGGCCTAAAGGCCCGTATTGAGTAAGTATAGTCAGGACAAAGTTGTGCGGGTCTCTTACCGCCTCCAGTGCCTGCGGTAGCTTATAATGTGTGTAGTAGGCGGCAAAATTGCCGCCGCCGACGCCTGTGAGGGGCTTGGCGGCGTACATCTTCGCAGAACAAAGCCAGTACTGCCATCTTACCAGCATCGAATTACCGCCTGGCAGATAGCCGTGCGATGTACCGTACCAAACCACAACCACTACTCCAGCAACAACGGCTGAGAGGGAAAAAACGAGTACGGTTTTTCTGTGTGCCAAGAGCCATCGTCCAAACAGCAGATATGCCGTCAGAAAGCCTGCTGAAACGGCCGATGCGATAATTGCCCCCTTACTGTGGGTGATGATTAATCCGGCGGTAACGACTGCGGTAACAATTGTAAATAATACAAGGGGGATATGAGAAGATTCTTTTAGGCGGTTTTTGAATTGCTCTATGAACAGGCCGATTGACGCGAATGTTGCGAGAATGGCGAAAGAGCCGGCAGAATTACCCGTCGTAAAGAATCCCCGTATGTCTTTTGAATACAGTCTGTGCTCATAAAGCATATGCTGGAACGAGTTTGGTTCAAAACCGGCGCGCCCGATGTGGCCGGCGGGGTCTTTTTCATAGTCCTCAATCATGTACTGATTGCTTGAAAGGAGCTGGTCGAAGCACTGAAAGGCACCTGCCGCTCCCAGCGCGACAACAACGAAGAGCACCAATATTATTTTTTCCGACGAGTCCAGTATCTGAATCAGCAGCAGCGCCATCAATATCGGCCCGATAAGCGTTACCAAATCTGTAATCGCCGACCTTTTATTTGACGCGGCCCAAATGCCGATGACACCGGCTATTAAGAAAAGGGCAAGGCCAATCTCAATTCCGCTGAAGCGGTAAGAGGTTTTGCGACATAGAAGTATCCCCAGCCACCAGACAATTGCCGCTGCGAACAGTACCGTCGAAATAACCAGGCTGAAGCCGTCGTTACCCAAAATTCGATTAGGAGTATTGAGCTGCACTATGTGCGGGTTCTCGGCGTATGTGACCCTTAGGGCTAATACACAAACACAGAGTATCAGCAGCACGTATTCGAGCCGTCTAAGCGGCTTGGGTTTACTGATTTCAGAATCGAGCTGCATAATTTGCATCTTGCCGATAAGTCAATAGAAAATAGAAAATTCTCAGTTACCTGTCGTTTCAAGGATAGCGATTATGGCTAATATCATCACCGTCTGGGCGAATATCAGAACCGCTCCCGCTAAATCGACGTCCTTCAGGAAAATTGCGCCGACACATGTGCATATCGTTGCCAGATACAGCGTCAGGACGGTTTGGGCCTCGGTCAGGCCGCGGCGTTGCAGTCGGTGGGAGAAATGTTGTGTGTCACCTACGAAGGGGCTTTTACCCTGCCTGAGGCGCAGGAACGTAACGCTGATAAAATCGTACAGGGGAACCGCCATTACCACGAGTGGCATGAAAACGGCGTACAGTCCGCCGCCTTGTCCTTCGTGGTAGTAGGTTGTGCGCAGTGTCAACAGGGCGACGAAAAAGCCAACCACAAGAGAGCCTGAGTCGCCCATAAAGATCTTGGCGGGCGGGAAATTGAACAGTAAGAATCCGCAAAGGCTGCCGATAAAGACTAATGCCATGGCGCCGACGAATACCTGTCCGCTAAGCGCAGCGGCAACAAACAGGACCGCCGAGGTGATGACCGCGATGCCGGCGCTGAGGCCGTCCATGTTGTCGAGGAAGTTGAAGGCGTTGATAATCAGCACTATCCAGACAGCCGAAAGGGCGGAGGTGACCAATTTATTTTGAATGAAGAACTCCAGCCGAATGTCGGCGAAAAACGCCGCAATTACCGCCGCGGCAAATTGTACAATAAGCTTGACGCCCGGCCCTAAGTGCTTCCTGTCGTCCCACAGGCCAACGGCGTGCAGCGCCAATGCCACCACCATCACAATTATTAGTCCGCCGAGCTTGTCGAGGAAACCTTCTGCGTGGACCGTAACGGACTCACCAAGCCAATCCGCAAAACCCGGTGCAACGAGGAATTTGACTGCACAGGCGCCGCCAAGCACAAATAAGGCCATCGTCCAGTAAACCGCTATCCCACCACCCAACGGCACAATCGAATCGTGAAATCTGTCTTCGGCAGGCCGGGCGACAAAACCGGTTCGTAAGGCAAGCTTTCTGACAACAGCCGTCAACACCGCTGAGGTCACAAAAGTGCCCGCCAACAAACACGCCGCCAATACGCCTAATGTCTGAATTGCTCAGTCTCCTTGTTTAGCCGTTAGTCTATAGTCGGCAGTATCTGCTATTGTTCTTGATAAATCTGTACGACTTTTAGGTAGAAACAGCATCAGTTATAAGCTCTGACTCATTTGCTTAATGAGCCTGTTTCGGACTTTGCTGAAGAATTCGTGATAACCATGTTGTTTGTAGTCGGGATACGTATATGGAAAAGGCTGCCACTTTCCTTTGTGAAACGTCAGTGTAACCTCGGCATACATCTGCTCGCCGATATAGATACGATGGGAGTAGTTTTTTGTTGACGCCAAAACCAGTTTTGACGGCTCGATTATCCCCGGGTCGAGGTTTATCGGCCTGGGCCAAACGACGCCCGACTTATGTAACAATTCAGCCTGCTCTTGCTCGATTCGATTTGTCTTGTGCTTGATTTGGGCCAGCTCGCCCGGGTCAATAAGTTTGTCGATACTTGCGAACTGTTTGAGAATATGTGGGCCGGTTTGGGATTTGTAATAATCAGTCTGGTCAAACGGCCAAACATCGCTTACAAGGTCAGTTGTGCCGAATTCGGCGACTATCACGTCCAGAGCGGCGATTAGACACTCATCGTCGGCTGCCATGACGGCGATGAGCAACTTGACCGGCTTAGGATTTTCAATTTCCCACATTCAGAACCGCTTTTAATGAATTTACAGTGGCGATTACTTCATCTGCGGCGGAGGCGAGAGCGACTTTTCTGCTTTCGGATTCGCTTCGCAACTTGATTTCGACGTTGCCGGCGGCAAGAGACTTTTGGCCGACGGTAACACGGACGGGAATACCCAGCAAATCGGCGTCATTGAATTTTACGCCGGCTCTTATATCCGGCCGGTCATCAAGCAGAACCTCGATTTCCTTTTCAGCCAACTGAGTATAGATATTTTCGGCGGCGTCAGTGATTTCGGTGCCTGTTCCTGCGGGTGTAATAATCACCTCCCAGGGAGCGATGGTTATTGGCAGGATCGGGCCTTTATCATCGTGGCTGATTTCAATGGCCGAGGCTAAGATGCGGTTGATGCCTATACCGTAGCAGCCCATCAGGCATGGTTTTTCGTTGCCTTCGGCATCAAGAAATTTTGCATCCAGTTTATCGCTGTATTTTGTGCCTAATTTGAATACCTGACCGACCTCGATGCCTCGCCGAAACAGCAGTGGCTTACCATCGTGCGTATCGCCTTCGACAGCATTTCGAATATCAACGACTTTTATATTCTTGCCTTCAAGAGCAAAATCTCGCCCGGGGACAACGTTTTTGACGTGGTAGTCGGTCTTATTGGCGCCGGTAATGCCAACAGCCATTGCAGCAACGGCAGGGTCGATGAGGACCAGATTTACCTTTTCAGTTAATCCCATGGGTCCTGCGAAGCCGACGGCGGCGGCTGTTACCTTTTCTATCGTAGGCTCGTCGGCCAATTCGATGTGTTTTCCGCCAACAGCACCTGTGAGCTTTTCGGTGTTGAGGTCGTGGTCGCCTCGGATGACAGCAACTATGGTATCGGGACCCGCCGAGTAGATGAGTGTCTTTATCATATCCTGGGGTTTGCACTTTAGAAAATCGCAAACCGCTTCAATAGAGCCGACGTTGGGCGTGTGTACTTCCTCTGTGTCCGGAACATTTTTCGGGGCCTGTTGTTTTGGCGCCGGGTCAACGGGGGCCTTTTCGAGGTTCCAGGCACCGGAGCCGTCTTCGGTATAAACGATGACGTCTTCGCCGTTATCGCAGGGGACGGTGAACTGGTGTGAGCCGGAGCCGCCGATTTCGCCGGTTTCTGCCTCGACGATAACGTATTCAAGGCCACATCGACGAAAGATTCGACAGTAGGCGCCATACATTATCCTGTAGGATTTATCCAGGCTCTCATCGTCAACATCGAAGCTGTAGGCGTCCTTCATAATAAACTCACGCGAGCGCAGGACGCCGAATCGCGGCCGAAATTCATCGCGGTACTTGGCGTTTATCTGATACAGGTTGATGGGCAGTTGTTTATAAGAGTTGATTTCGCCGGCGGCTAAGCACGTTACGACCTCCTCGGCGGTTGGCATCAGGACATTGCCCCGGCCGTGGCGGTCGGTGAATCTGCCTAAAGTTTCACCGTAGTCGACGTCTCTGCCGGTCTTTTGCCACAGTTCCAGCGGCTGCACCATCGGCATAGAGATTTCGAGGGCACCGGCTTTATTCATCTCGTCGCGGACGATGTCCATAATTTTTTGGAGAATCCGCCAGCCCGCCGGCAGGTACGTGTAGGTCCCGCTGGCGAGTTTTCGCATCAGGCCGGCACGAATCATTAGTTGATGGCTGGCTATCTCGGCGTCGGCGGGCACTTCTTTAACGGTCGGTATAAATGTTTTAGTAAATCTCATCAAAGATTCCTGTTAACCAAATCGGCATAAGACATTACAGCCAGAGATTATAACGGCTGTTTGCGCTTTTGCAAGATAATATGCCGGCCAAAATCAGTTGACTTTTTCACGAAGGGGGTTACTTTACTGTATAAAAAGACAAGGAACGTAACTTATATTCAATAAGGTCGGGCAATTAAAATTCTTGAATAATAGAAAGCAATAAGCGATATTATTCCTATGATTGATATAGAAAAAGTCAAACCAGAGATTGAACGGATTTGTCGGCGTTTGCCGGTAAAACGATTAGGTCTGTTTGGTTCCGCGTTGAGCCGGAATTTTTCCCGAAGCAGCGACATCGATGTTTTGG
>Ga0180301_10002013_pt1 | contig 15968 bp, 11 predicted proteins | sample GuaBasSediGuay16_FD_121797 | JGI IMG/M metagenome (GOLD analysis project Ga0180301, IMG submission 121797) | Subseafloor sediment microbial communities from Guaymas Basin, Gulf of California, Mexico - Guay16, Core 4569-2, 12-15 cm | ecosystem: Environmental > Aquatic > Marine > Hydrothermal... | reverse complement strand
TCGGGGTTTTGTCGTTTCTCCCCATTTCTCAAGCAGTTACACGCCTCCACACACCCTTGCCGATTCTCCGTTCTGGGCCATCCCTTTCAGGGTGAGAAACCCACCGGGCCGCTTGCGACCGAAACCCGCGTGTTTCTCCTCTGGATTCTCTGAATTCTCCATTTCTTGTTTGCCGTCATTTAACAGATTCATGGCCTCTGCGGAGCCCGCTTCTTTTATACCTTTATACCTTGACAAATTCTTGGAAGAGGATAATAATGCTGCCAAATGTTCATAAGTGGAGACCATTTTATCCAGGAGTTCCTACCATGAATCGAGGACGGGATACATGCGAACGCCCAAAGGCCATCTTTCGGAAACACGGCGGAGTTCTCCGAACAAGCGAGGCCATCAATGCAGGCATCCATCCACGTACGCTATACGCAATGCGGGATGCCGGCGTTGTGGAGAAGCTTAGTCGCGGCCTGTATCGTCTGGCTGACATGCCGCCGCTTGGCAATCCCGATCTTGTCTCGGTGGCCCTCAAGGTGCCCAAGGGGGTTATCTGCCTGCTTTCGGCCCTGGCATATCATGAGATTACGACTCAGGTTCCGCATGAGATATACATCGCGGTGCCAAGGGATTCAAGGCCGCCCCGCATTGACTACCCGCCGGTGCGTGTTTTTAGGTTTACCGGGGAGACTTTCTCATCAGGGATAGAATCTGCCAGGGTTGATGGCATTCCCCTGCGCATCTACAGCCCCGAGAAGACGATAGCTGACTGCTTCAAATACCGTAACAAAATTGGACTCGATACGGCCATCGAGGCTCTTCGGCTCTATCGTAAGCGAAAACGGCTCAAGGTCGATAACCTCATGCGGTTTGCAAGCATATGCCGAGTTGAAAAGGTCATGCGCCCTTACCTGGAGGCCTTGCTGTAATGAAGCGACCTTTTAAGAACATAGCCGCCTCCGTTCGTCAGCGTCTGCTTAACAAAGCGCGGGAGACAAACCGGCCATTCCACGAATTGCTCCAGTATTTCGCCATGGAGAGGTTCCTTTACCGGTTATCGAAATCCCCTCACGCTCAGAAATTCGTTCTCAAAGGCGCATTAATGTTGACCGTGTGGGAAGCACCGATTTCACGCCCCACAATGGATATCGACCTCCTTGGCAGGACCGACAACAGCGTCGATGCCATGATAGCCGTGGCAAAGGATATATGTCTTCAGGATGTTGAGCCCGACGGTCTGACATTTGACCTGAGTACTGTGGAAGGGGAGCGCATTACTGAAGATGCCGACTACGAAGGGGTGCGACTCCGATTCCGGGGACAGCTGGATACGGCGCGTATTACATTGCAGATTGATGTCGGTTTCGGCGACGTGGTCGTTCCTTCGGCGGAACTGACGGATTATCCGACGATTCTCGGACTGCCTGCACCGCGTCTCCATGGTTACAGCAGGGAAAGCACCGTTGCCGAGAAATTTGAAGCCATGGTCAAGCTGGGGAACCTGAACAGCCGTATGAAAGACTTTTTCGATATCCGGCTCCTGTCGCGCCAGTTCGATTTTGAAGGCCGGATGCTGGCAGAGGCCGTCGCAAAAACATTTTCTACCCGCGGAACAAAAATTCCATCCAGTCCGATTGCCTTTACCCGCGCCTTTTCCGAAGATGCTACGAAAGCTGTCCAATGGCGGGCATTCATCCGCAGAAACAGACTGGCAGACATTCCAGAAGATTTTGCGGAGATCATCGCCACGGTTGCCTCCTTTCTGGGGTCGATCGCGGACGCCTTAGCGGCTGGCCGTTCTTTTGATGCCAATTGGAAGGCCCCTGGGCCTGACATATCTCCAACTCGACCCCGGCCTTCCCGCCAAAGCTTGAAAAACGACGGCGGATAGACCACCTAGAGGGCTTCCGCCCAAGCGGGCCGAGTCTCTACAGACGGGTTCTTGTTCCGGTATGTATTGGTGGACGGACAGTCCCGACCTGGCTCTATGCCGGAGAAGCCGGCCAGTACAGTTGGAGACTGCTGCCGGACGGTGTGTGGTCGAGAAGCCTGATCGGGCGATGTCTCCCATTTGAAAGCGACACATGGAAGATCAGGTTTTGTCCTTGACAGGAACGGTCCGGTTTGATATGTTTTTATTTGGTTTTGTTGGCACCAATAGGTATCTCATAGATACGAGACGACGAGGCAAGAGATGGCCGGTGAGGAACGCTGGGTTAGTGTCCAAGATGTAGCTGCCCACCTTGGGGTGGCCAAGGATTCAGTCTATCGGTGGATTGATGAAAAGGGGCTTCCCGCTCACCGCGTGGGACGCCTCTTTCGTTTCAAGCTCTCCGAAATAGACGAGTGGGTTCGTCAAGACATCCATCAAGAGACAGCATCAAATCCTAAGCGTAAACATGCGCCTTTAAGAGCTGGGAAAAATCGATCACGGTCCAGGAGCCGCTCCGACAAGAAGGCGAAGAATGAATAGCAACCCTCTGGCAGCTCATTTTGGACAGCGAATATCCTTACCAGGACATTTCGATGTCCCGGTTGTCCTGGAGGATGCGAGGCCCTTGGGGCCTACCTGCGCCGGGGACGCGGCAGGCAGGTCAGATGCTTCAACGGGATACGAGTGTCGTGTTCGCCTTCCTGGCGGTTCGTTGGAAGAGGCTGTGATCTCTGCTGCTGAGGCCGCAACAATTCTTGGGGCCGACCAAGAGGTCTCCGAATCAGCCAAGCCTGTGGATGCTGATAAGCTTCGTCTCCTGGTTGAATCTTCCCGTATTCGCCTCGCGTATGCACACGACCGCCAGTTCGCGGTGAGTCTTTCGGGTATCCGTACTCTGCCGCACCAGATCGAAGCCGTTTATCAAGCGATGCTTCCCCAGCCCCGGTTGCGCTTTCTTCTGGCGGACGATCCGGGGGCGGGCAAAACCATCATGGCAGGGCTCCTCGTAAAAGAGCTAAAGCTGCGGGAAGCGATTGAACGCGTTCTCATCCTTTGCCCTGCGCCGTTAACGATTCAGTGGCAGGATGAGATGCTCCGTTGGTTTGGGGAACCTTTCGACATCATCTTCTCGGCCGTTGACCAGCAGCAACTGACGAACCCGTGGCAGCGGTCCTCTCAGATCATCTCTTCCATCGACTATGCCAAGCAGGAAGATGTGCGTGAGCGTGTCTGGCAACAACGCTGGGACCTTGTGGTTATCGATGAAGCACACAAGTGTTCTGCGCGCACGGCATCGGGAGGACAAGGCCGGGAACCCAAGGTCGCGACAACAAAGCGGTACGATCTCGCTTCACGGCTTACCTCTCAGGCCGATCACGTCCTGCTCTTGACAGCTACTCCTCATCACGGCGATGAAGACAAGTTCGCACATTTCCTTCGACTGATTGATCCGGACCTCTTTCCAGAGCCCCACCGATTGGGGAAGCAGGCAGCGGCTATACGCAAGGACGTTTTTCGGCTCGGAAAGGATTCCCCCTGGTCATTGCGTCGCCTGAAGGAGGATTTGAAGGACCTCAATGGGAAACGGCTCTTCCCGGACCGTCACACCAAGACGGTCACCTTCTGCCTCAATAGCGAGGAGTACGCCCTTTACAAGGCTGTCACGGCTTACATCAACGAATTCATTCCGCAGCACCTGCCTGCCGCGCCGGGCTCCGGCACGGCGCAGGCAGGGACAGGGCAGCGACGGTCTTCTGCCGCCCTGACAAGAACGGTCCTCCAGAGACGCTTGGTCAGCTCCACTTGCGCCATCCACGAGTCTCTCAAGCGCCGGCAAAAGAAACAGCAAGACTTCTTGGAAGAGCTGGAAGGCCTTTCGCCCGAACAACGCGCCAGACGGCTCGCCGCGCTGCAAGGGCGTCTTCCGGATGCAGAGCAGGAAGAAGATGACCTGGATGAGACGAGCCGTGACCAGCTCGTGGACGAATACACTGCTGCCCTCGAGCTCGAACAACTGCGGGCGGAGATTGCAGCGCTTAAGGAACTCGTTGAGCAAGCGCACAAAGTCCGGGAGAACGCAAATGACTCCAAGCTGGGTGCACTGAAAAAGTGCCTCGGCCCTGCCTGCGCCGCGGGCGACGCGGCAGGCAGGGAGGCGCAGTTCCTTGAATTAAAGGACCTGTCTGCGTGCAACGCACAGGCAGGCGGACGCGGCAAGTTGCTCCTTTTTACGGAACACCGGGACACCCTGGGTTATGTCCATGAGCATCTGCAAAGATGGGGATACAGCACATGCGAAATCCATGGCGGCATGAATCCTCATCAGCGCAAGCGGGCACAAGAGCTTTTCCGTACCAGCGCGCAAGTATGCGTGGCGACGGAGGCCGCGGGCGAGGGAATCAACCTGCAGTTCTGTCACCTGATGATCAATTATGACATGCCCTGGAACCCGACTCGTCTGGAACAGCGCCTGGGGCGTATCCACCGGATCGGCCAGGACCGAGATGTCTACGCCTTTAACTTCGTGGCAACCGATTCCGAGGACGGTCAGCCAATTGTCGAGGGGCGAATTCTCCACCGCTTACTTGAGAAGCTGGATCAGATGAATGAAGCCCTGGAAGGACGTGTCTTCGATGTGATCGGCGAAGTGTTATCACTCAACGACGTCAATCTTCCGGATATGCTTCGCGATGCGGCCTATGATCCCAGGCGGCTTGATGAATACCTTGACCAGATCGACCGCATCGATCCTGCCAGGCTTCAGGCATACGAGGACGCCACGGGTATCGCCCTTGCACGAAGCCACGTGGACTTCAGCACCTTTCAGCGCCGCAATCTGGAGGTCGAGGAAAAACGGCTTATGCCTCGGTATGTCGAGGCGCAATTTGTCGCGGCCGCCCGGCAGGTCGGCCTGCGCGTCGAGCCAAGGGCGGACGGCCTCTGGCGGATCGAGCACGTTTTGGCTGATTTGCGTTCAGAACGGCTGCAATCGGTCCGCCGACTGGGCAAGGCCGATTCGTCATACCGCAAGATCACATTCCACAAGCACCATCTCGAGCAGGACGCACATCTCGATGCCGTCCTCATGGGGCCAGGACATCCGCTTTATGCAGCCGTGGACGAGGAGCTCAATGACCGGCTTGCGCTTCTCGCCGGAGGGATTGGCTTCTACGTCGATCCCCTGTGTAGGGAACCGTATCGCCTTTATTTCTTTGAGATTTCGATTCGGGGCAAGGATACAAAGGGGAATGACGTTCCGTTGCACGGCGAACTTGTAGCCGTTCGTGAAGACCTGCCTGCCGCGCCGAGGAACGCGGCGCAGGCAGGGGGCGGCCGTTTTGAAGTTGTCCCAAGTGATATTCTTTTGAACCTCCCGCCGCATCCCAGCCCCCCTGAAACCGTTGAACCGGTGTCTACACAGGCTGCCTGTCTGCGTGCATCGCACAGGCAGGCCTCGGACTTCCTCAAGAGCACGTACCAGTTGGAATGCCGTGCCCGCAGCCAAGAGGAACGCCAGCATTTCGCCAAGGTATGCCGTGAGTATCTGGAGAGGTCATTTGAGGTCCGGATCAAGCGCGCTCAGGAAAGAGCCATGCTTCTTGCGGCCGAGCTGACCACCAAGCCCGAGTACAAGCTCACAGCCGATGAAGCCAGGAAACATGTAGATGAACTGCAGCGTGCCCGAGCTGAGCGTCTGGATGGATTGAAGCGGCTTGGAATTGCGCGAACTGGCCCGGTTCGGCATGTTGCCACGGCCATAGTTCTTACAGTGGAACAGGCTTCCAGCCTATCTGGAGAAGACTTGTCAGCCTGGAAGGCTGACCCCCTGCTCGATCCCAACGTGCGCCGGCAAAGCGAGATCGCCGCGGAGGACATGACCGTCGCCTCGCTTATCGAAGAGGGCTTTCCCGAAGGTCGCATCGAGCGGGTCGGGCACCTGAAGCTCGGTTTTGATATCCGTGCCCACAGAGTCGCAGACGAAGCCACAGGCGAGGTCTTCGTCAAGAGGATTGAAGTCAAGGGACGTCTGCGCGGCCAACCCGTGCGCCTTACCATAAATGAATGGTACAAGGCCCAGCAACTCGCTGAAACATACTGGCTCTACGTGGTGTGGGACCCCTTGGGCGATTCACCGGAGCTTGTGCGCATTCACGATCCAGCAGCAAAGCTCGACCACGCGAAACGTGAGATTGTGGCCGCGCGGTTCTACGAGATTCCGGCGGAGGCAGTGATGAGCGCTGCATCACAGGAGATGGGATAAGCGAATGGAGAGTCATGGTGAATGTAATTATGGGTGATATGTTTGAATCCAAGGCGCAGACGCTGGTCAATACGGTAAACTGCGTCGGAATAATGGGCAAAGGGATTGCGCTTGAGTTCAAGAAGCGGTTCCCCGACATGTTTGAGGATTACGTGAAGCGTTGTGAGGCCAAACAGGTCCGTTTGGGGCGGCCATACCTGTTTAAACGCATGTTCCCACCCTGGATTCTCAACTTCCCGACCAAAGACCATTGGCGTTCTGTTTCCCGTCTCCAGGACATCGTGGAGGGCTTGCGCTACCTCCGGCAGCACTATAAGGAATGGGGCATCACCTCCCTGGCTGTGCCACCCCTCGGGTGTGGTCATGGTCAGCTTGAATGGCGGGTGGTTGGGCCGACCCTATACAGGCATCTTAAAACATTGGACATCCCTGTTGAGCTTTTTGCGCCCTTTGGCACGCCCCACGAAGAACTGAGAGTGTCTTTTCTGGACAGGATGCAGCCTGTCTGCGCCCGCCTGCGCGCAGCGCGCGGGCAGGTGCAACGCACAGGCAGGGATGCAGCCAATGCAAGCCCTGCCCCCGAACGGATCAGCCCGGCATGGATCGCTGTCGTGGAGATTCTTAGAAGAGTAGAGGAGGAACCTTTCCACTGGCCGGTCGGACGTACCACCTTTCAAAAGATCGCCTACTTTGCAACCGAGTCCGGAATTCCCACCGGTCTGAAATATCAACGAGGCAGCTACGGTCCCTACGCGCCGGCCCTGAAGGAACGGATCACAGTCCTGGTCAACAATGGGCTGATTCGCGAAGAACGGTTAGGTCGGATGTTTGTCATTCGTGTTGGGCAAACATTCAATGACGCCAAGCGGGCCTATGCTGACCATCTTCGGGAATGGGAATCCATCATCGATAAGATTACAGACCTTTTTATGCGGATGAAGACCAAACAGGCCGAGGTGGCTGCTACGGTTCATTTTGCAGCCCAGGAGTGGACCCGCCTCCGCGCTGCGCGCGGGCAGAAAGGCCATCCTGAAGCATCACCTACGGAGAAAGATGTGCTCGATACGGTCATGAAGTGGAAGCAGAAGCGACGGCCGCCGTTGAACGAAAAGGAAGTGGCTTTGACAGTGCGTAATCTGAACATGTTGAGTTGGATCACAGCCAAGGCAAGCACCGATTTGCCGATCACCGAAGAGGAAGTCCTTCATGTCTGACTACCGTCGATTGATAGAAGACTACGTGCCGATTCAGGCAATTAGCGTCGAAGCATCTCGGGAGAAGTCTGTGCGTATTCACGATCCGGCGGCAAAGCTCGACTACGCAAAACGCGTAACCGTGGTGAAGAGGTATTGCGAGATCACCGCGTAGCCGATTGAAAAGGCAAGAAATGATATAAAACAAGGAGCAAAGAAATGCCTAAAGATTATAGCCCATTCACACCAGGCCAACCTGTGCCAGTGGAATTCTTTGTGGGACGGTTATCCGAAATCGAGAAATTGAAGCAAAAATCAGCGATAACTGTAAAAGGAAAACTCCAGGTTGCTTTCCTGACTGGTGAACGTGGTATAGGTAAGAGTTCTCTGGCATCGTTCGTACGGTTCATTGCCGAACGTGAGCAGGATGTTTTAAGTCTTCATACTTTTCTTGGAGGTGTTTCGTCACTGGAAGAGATGGCCCGGAGGGTGTTCGATCGCCTTCTAAAGGAAAGCATTGGAAAAAGCTGGGAAAACAAAGTGAAAGGGTTCTTTGGAAACCATATTAAGCAAGTGGGCCTTTTCGGCATCAGTGTGGAATTTGGTGCACCAGAAAGAGATTTACGTCGTATAGTTCACGATTTTGCCCCTGCACTTAGAAACCTTATTGAACAGTTACGCGATCAGAAAAAGGCTATTCTACTCGTTTTGGATGACATTAACGGACTGGCCTCTTCGATAGAATTCGCAAACTGGCTCAAGAGTCTTGTGGACGAAATTGCTACTGCGCGGCAACCTTTACCTCTGTTTCTTTTACTCGTCGGACTTGAGGAACGACGGCAATCTTTGGTTTCGCTTCAACCGTCATTGGCCAGGGTTTTTGATGTTGTCGAAATACAGACATGGTCAAAAGGTGAAACCGAGGAATTCTTCCAAAGGGCTTTTTCACAAGTGGGAGTTTCCGTGAAACAAGAGGCCCTTTCTCTTCTTTCTAGGTTTGCTGGGGGATTACCAGTTTTAGCTCATGAAATCGGGGATGCCACCTTTAAGGTAGATAAGGACGATAAGATAGATGAGAAGGATGCTGTTAATGGTGTAATCGCGGCTGCAGATATTGTAGGGAGAAAACACTTGGAACCTAAAGTATATCAAGCAATACGTAGCGAACGTTATCGATCTATATTGCGCAAAATAGCCACAATGCCATTCGACATCCGATTCAAGCGTTCTGATTTGCCTGCTCGCCTTAACGCGGAAGAGAAAAAGGTTCTTGATAATTTTCTTAGGCGAATGAGGAAATTGGATGTCATTCGACCTGACCCGGATGGTGGAAGAGGTGCTTACCGCTTTGGGAATCATCTTCATTATCTTTATTTCTGGCTTGAAGCCCTGCGAGCCAAAGAGACTAGAGAATGACCGACGACCGTCGATTGATTGAGGACTACCTGCCGATTCAGGCGATTAGCGCCGAGGCGTCGCGGGAGAAGTCCGTCCGTAAGGGGCATATCTCGACGCTGCACCTCTGGTGGGCGCGGCGGCCGCTCGTGGCGTGCCGGGCGGCGGTCTACGGCGCGCTCGTGCCGGCATCGCGGTTCATCCCGCCTGCCTGCCGCGACGAGGAACGCGGCGCAGGCAGGGAGAACGGGTTGCACAGCAACGGAAAATCTCTTGGGAGAGCAAACGCAGCCAAGTTTATCAAACGCCTTTGCCGATATCCGACCAATTCAAAACCAGAAGAGAAGGCCGACATTGAGCGTGCAATCAAGGATGCGCAGAAGCATATCCTCGAAGCCCATGCCGAGCGGCTGACCAGGGAGACCTGTCTGCGTGCGGGCACGCACAGGCAGGCCAGCAAGAAGGTCACGGTTAAGGACATCGAAGAAGGCCGGGCCCCGCGCCCCAAGGTGCTGGACATGTTCGCCGGTGGAGGGGCGATCCCCCTGGAGGCGCTACGGCTCGGTTGCGAGGCATACGCTCTGGACCTCAACCCGGTGGCCCACATCATCGAGCTATGCACGCTCGTCTACCCGCAGAAGTACGGCAAGCCGGACCCGAACGCCCGCGGGATGACCGGCCCGCCTGCGCCGCAACGCTATTGGGTCTATGTAATTCGATGCAATGACGAGTCTTTCTATATTGGCCAAACTGATAACCTTGTCCGAAGATATGAAGATCATTGTAGTGGAAAGGTTGAATGGACAAGTACCCACAAGCCAATCGAATTGATTCACTGGGAGGAATTCAAGACACGTGAGGAGGCAGTCGCACGTGAGCAAGAATTGAAAACAGGATTTGGCCGCAAATGGCTTAAGCGCGAATGGGATGCAGGCCGTCTTGCGTTGCGGCAGGCAGGGCCGAAGAACGACAAAGGGCTGCCTGCCAGCCTTGAAGGGCTGGCGCAGCCAGGCGAAACCACCTGGGGCGGCTTGGCAGAGGAGGTGCGTTACTGGGGCAACTGGGTGCTGAAGAAGGTCAAGGCCGAGATCGTGGACCTGTACCCGCTTATCCCCGACCCGGAAGCAAAGAAACATGGTGGCACAGGCTTCCAGCCTGTGGAACAGAACCTCTTCAAGACCAGAAGGAATCTTCCTCACTGGCAAATGGGCGGTTCTACCTATTTTGTGACCTTCCGGACAAATGCATTAGAGTTGGGGCCAGAGGCAAGAACGATTGTGCTCGACGCCTGTCGTCATTTCGACGAAATTCGATACAAACTCTGGTCAGTAGTTGTCATGCCGGATCATGTTCACCTGCTCCTGCAGCCCAGCGAAATAGAGAAAGGGCGGTGGCATTCCCTTTCTTCGATTCTCCATTCCATCAAATCGTTTACCGCTAACAAGATCAATGTTTTTATGAATAGAAAAGGGTCAGTATGGCAGGATGAATCCTTTGATCGGATTGTCAGGGATGAAGGTGAATTTTATGAAAAATGGAACTATATTCGCAACAATCCTGTTAAGAATGGGCTTGCAGATTCCCCGGAGAACTGGACTGGCTTCTATGAAAACACAGGCAAGATGCCTGTGCCACCTGATTCTTCATGGGAAGAGGTTCCGCCCGGGTATCTGGTGCCCGTGGCCTACCTCTGGACCCGGACCGTGCGGTGCAAGAACCCGTCCTGCGGTGCGACGGTGCCCCTGGTCAAGCAGACCTGGCTCTGCAAGAAGAAAGGCGGCAAGAAGAGCCCCGGCCGGTACGTGGCTTTGAAAGTAATCGCACCAAAAGGCGAGAAGAAGGTTCGTTTCGAGGTTGTCGAGGCGATGACGGAGAAGGGACTTGGCTTTGACCCGTCTATAGGTTCGAAAGGGGGCAATGCCACCTGTCCATTCTGTGGAACGGTAGCTGATGCAACATATGTTCAGCGCCTAGGCAAAGAGAAATCTGTTGGCATGGACTTAATGGCAGTTGTTTGCACCCACCCCAACAGCAAACGCAAGACCTATATATCTTCCTGCGAAATACCTCAAACGCTCCTCCCCGATGCAAAAGCCATTCGCGTCCGTCTTGAGGAAGTCTGTAAGCAGACTGGCCTGACAAAACCCTATGAAAAAATAAACGACCTTCGGCCATCCCCCAATGCACGAGGTCTATCTGCCGTTACCCGTCATGGTATTGATACGTTTGGCGATCTATTCACTGATCGTCAACTTCTTTGTCTTATGACGTTTTGTAAGGTACTACAGCAAGAGCCATGGAATGATTCAACCGATGCTATAGCATCGAAAGCTGTGACGACTCTATTAGCCGGTTTAGTCGACAAGATTGCTGACTACGGAAGCACATTCTGCCGGTGGATAAGTCAAACAGAGGCTGTAGCTGATACGTTTGCCCGGCATGCGTTGGCTATGATGTGGGATTTTGCAGAACTATGTCCATTCGGTTTCACAGGATCGAACGCCCAGTCGATTCTGAATTCTCAGATGGATGCGATTGAAAGCATCGACATATCACCTCGCGCAGCGCATGTGAAAAGAGGTACTTCAACAGCATTGCCCTCCGAGTTTCGCCAATTCGATGCCGTAATAACTGATCCCCCTTACTACGACAACGTTCCGTATGCGGATGTCTCGGATTTCTTTTACATATGGTTGAAACGCAGTCTCGGACGAGTTTATCCTGAACATTTATCTTCCGAACTCACACCCAAAAAATCCGAGGCCACAGCCCTCTCTTCACGTCACGCAGGAAATATGACGAAAGCCAACTCCACGTACGAAAAGATGATGTTTGAATCTTTTCGTCAGGCCTGGAACAATCTCAAGGCAAACGGTCAGTTAGTTGTTGTATACGCACATAAGACCACGCTTGGTTGGGCAACACTTGTTGACGCACTCCGTAAAGCAAGTTTCACGGTAGTAGAAGCATGGCCGCTAGATACAGAAAGAAGCGCTCGCCTATTGGCGATAAATACCGCTTCTCTTGCCTCCAGCATTTTCCTCGTCGCTCGAAAACGTGAAGGAAACGAAACTGGCTCTTACGAGGATGAGGTTCAGTCAGAGCTTGACCATATCATCCGCGAGCGGGTGGACACGCTCTGGAAGATGGGCATCACGGGGGCGGACCTGGTCATCGCCGCAGTTGGAGCGGGTTTGCGGGCCTTTACCCGGTTCGCTCGCGTTGAGTACGCCAACGGCGAGGAGGTCCCGGCCGAGAAATTCCTGGCCGAGGTAGAGGGAGTTGTGCTGGAAACACTCCTGGAGAAGATATTTGTGGGACAGGCTGGAAGCCTGTCCCACGGAGATGGACGCGGGCGAGGCCATCGTTTTTACTTACGGCCAGAACGTGGAGCTGGACCTGCCTGCCGCGCAAGGCACCTGTCTGCGTGCGGACACGCACAGGCAGGCGGCGCAGGCAGGCGGGCAGAAGGGCCTTACAACTGGACGTAATCCGTTGGTTGAAAAGAAGAAAGGCAAGTACCGCTTGCGGGATTTTACGGAACGTGGACATGACGAAAAACTCGGATTACCGGCAGACGACCTGCCTGCCGCGTCGCGCGGCTCCGCGGCGCAGGCAGGCGGCACTCCTGCGCCGCTTATCGATGCGCTGCACCGCATCCTATGGCTCATCGAGAATGAGCCCCGCAACCTGAACCGCTTCCTCGACGAGGCCCGGCCCGACCGTGAACGCCTGCGTCTGGTCGCGCAAGCCCTGGCCGGCACCGCTTTGGCGGGTAAGAAAGATGATGGAGCGGAATACCCGCCTGCGCGCAGCGCGCGGGCAGGCCTCGTTGCCACCACCGCAAGCGAGCAGGCGGCGCTCAAGAAACTCATCGCCAACTGGCGGGCCCTCATTGAAGAAAGGCTGTCGGATATCGATAGAAAGACAGGACAGCGTAAAATGTTCCATTAGGCAAGAGGTGATGCTGTGTTTGATACTGTTACGGAACTTCTCGAAAAGATTAGATTGGGGGAAGATGCTCTTCTTGAACTTAAGGAAGTACGTTTTTCCGGCAAAAGAATAAGCTCTCCCCGGCGTAATTCCCTGGCAGACGAGTTGGCGTCTTTTGCGAATACGAAAGGTGGGGTGTGCGTACTAGGCGTTAATGACAAGACGCGCAAAATCATTGGAATACCGCTTGAACGGCTGGATGCTGTTGAGAATTTTGTGAGGGAGCTATGTGTGGATTCCATAGAACCACCTCTTACCCCCCACATCGAACGCCTTTTCTTGCCGGTAACCGTTGGCGGTGATAGAGTGCCGGTCATCCGGATCGACGTGGGGCGGGGTTTATTTGTTCATCAGAGCCCGGGAGGGTATATGCACCGTGTCGGAAGCGCCAAGCGAGCCATGCGACCGGATTACCTGGCCAGATTATTCCAGCAACGAAGTCAGGCGCGCATGATCTGTTTCGATGAGCAAATAGTTGCTGATGCAAGCCTGGATGATCTGGTCCCGGAACTCTGGCAGCGCTTTGCATCGCCTCGTTCCCGTGATGGCCGCGAGGATCTGCTAACGAAGCTCGCCATGGCCAGACAGGACGAAGATGGCTTTATCCGGCCCACGGTAACAGGGGTTTTGTTTGCATGCTATGATGCGCGAAAGTGGCTCCCCAATGCCTTTATTCAGGCCGTTGCTTATCGCGGAACAACGGCGGTTCCTGATCCGGAAACGGTCTATCAATTGGACGCCGGTGATATCACCGGACCGCTCGACAGGCAGATCATGGATGCCTGTCACTTTGTGCGTAAGAACATGAAGGTTGCCGCGTTTAAGAACGAAGGTCGACGAGACTTACCTCAGTTCGACATGAAAGCGGTTTTCGAAGCTGTAGTCAATGCGGTAGCACATCGTGATTACTCGGTGTACGGGTCGAAAATCCGCTTGAAGATGTTTGCCGACCGGCTTGAAATCTATTCGCCAGGAACGATTGTCAACACCATGACGATAGAGAGCCTTCCATTCCGGCAAGCCGTTCGAAACGAGGCCATAACCAGTCTCCTCGCCCGCTGTCCGGTTGGTGAAGGGGAAGAGATGTATGCGCCCCACAGGGATTTCTTGATGGACAAACGCGGAGAGGGTGTTCCAATCATTTTGGAAGAAAGCTTGAAGCTGAGCGGTCGTAAACCTGAATACAGGCTGATCGACGATGCCGAGTTGCTATTGACGATCTGGGCTTCTGATCCGGAGCAGAAGAAACTCAAATAAGAGGTATACGAATGAGTACACATACCCTTCGTCCATGGACAGACCTAGTAAAGCTCCACCCCGACGTGGAAGCGGGGGCGCTCACCGAGGCGGTGTTTGCCATTGATCTCGGTGCCATTGCCGCCTGTCTGCGTGCGGGCCCGCACAGGCAGGCGGGAGATCCAAACGTCCCTGTTGTGAACCGCGATCCAGAGGCCTTTTTCCGTGCCACCTATCTCACGGCTGATCTCCAAAGGCTCCTCGAAGAGGTCCTGGCATCGTTGGCTGGCAAGTCGGGCTACAACCGGGTACTGAAGCTTCGCACGCCCTTCGGCGGAGGCAAGTCGCACACTCTGGCCTCGCTTCTGCACGCAGCACGCAATCCGAGTGCACTGAGATCGTTGCCTGAATCCAAGGAATTGCTTGACAGGCTGGCAGCCTGTCCCACGGATGTGGCGGTGGCTGTCTTCGACGGAGAGAAGTTCGACGCCCGCAACGGCAAAACCCTCGAAAACGGCCGGACCATCCAGACTATGTGGGGATGGGTTGCCTGGCAGATCGATCCGGAGCAGGCATTTCCCATTGTGGCGGATCATGACAAGGATCGCGTGGCTCCTGGCGGAGACGTAATCCGCGAACTCATTACCAAGGGAGCCGGGGGGCGACCTGTTCTCTTGCTATTGGATGAAGTACTCAAGTACATGGAGCGGGCAGCGGCAGTCAGCGTCCTGGACTCTACGCTCCAGCGACAGGCCAAGGATTTCTTCCAGAACCTGACCGTAGAGGCGGCGGGAAGCGAGAAGGCGGCGCTCGTGTATTCCCTCACGTGGAGCGCACGGGAAGCCCTCGGTAACGTGGGACTGCTTGCCGAAATCGACAAGCTTGCGGCGCGCGTGGACCAATTGCGTGAGCCTGTGACCGGAGACGAAATCCTCCCGATTCTTCAGCGTCGTCTCCTTGGTGCCTCACCTGATCCGTCTGCTGCGAGTGAGGTAGCCACGGCGTTTCAGGAAGTAGTGACAGGCATGCAACGGGCGCATGCGGAAACACCCGCAGAGCGGCAGCAGGCTGAAGAGGAAGGTAGATTGTTCCGCGACCGCATGCGGTCAGCTTACCCATTCCATCCCGCTCTCATTGATATCATGCGCGAGCGATGGACTGCAGTAGACGCTTTCCAGAGGACCCGCGGGGCGCTTCGATTCCTGGCCTCCTGTCTGCATTCCTTGAAGAAGAACGGCGGTGCTCAGCCGCTTCTGGGCACCGGGGATGTTCCTCTGCGGGATGTGGATGTCCGCGTCAAGATGCTCAAAGAGCTCGGCGTCCAGAACGACTACGACCCAGTCATCACATCTGATATTGACGGGCCCAATGCCCGAGCCAAACGAATCGATGAGAGGATGGCAAGAGAGACGCCGGCGCTTGCCAGTGTTAAACCGGCTACACGCATCGCCACGTCTATCCTCCTTTACTCGTTTGGTGGACTCAGGCGCGACCTGTCTGCCGCGACCTGTCTGCGTGCAACGCACAGGCAGGCGCGTGCGGCGCAGGCAGGGGGCTCAGGTGATGACGAAACGCTTCCACCGGGAGTCACGGAGAGTGAACTCCTTGCTGCGTGTGTCGGTCCCGATCTTGACAATATAACCGCGACCGCGGTGCTTTCAGAACTTCGCACCTCCTGCCTGTACCTCCATTACGACGGCGTGCGCTACTGCTTCAAAAAGGACCCGAACGTCACCAAGTTGATCGAGGATGCCGAACAAAGCGTAGCCAGAGAAGATGCCCAGGCGAAGACAAACGGACCGGTCCGAGGAAAGATCAAGGAAATGCTCGACGCCCGTCTGGCAGGTCATCACAACGCACAAATCTGGCCCGCCAAGAGCCAGGATATTCCAGACGAAGACCCGAGATTCCTGGTGGGGTATTTGCCCCTCGAATTCGCAGGTGAGAGCAAGAGCGAACAGGAACG
>Ga0180301_10002012_pt1 | contig 15976 bp, 17 predicted proteins | sample GuaBasSediGuay16_FD_121797 | JGI IMG/M metagenome (GOLD analysis project Ga0180301, IMG submission 121797) | Subseafloor sediment microbial communities from Guaymas Basin, Gulf of California, Mexico - Guay16, Core 4569-2, 12-15 cm | ecosystem: Environmental > Aquatic > Marine > Hydrothermal... | reverse complement strand
ATCCTAGCCGACATAGTATTGAAAACGGGTGTGCGAATCAACATACTTGAGGCTAGGGTGAACGCGCAGAAAGGTGAGCTTATAGTCTCAATACCGGCAGCTGGAGATAAGCTCGAAGAAATACTTAGCTTATTTAGGGAATCTGGAGTAGAAGTTCAAGAATTCGCTGAAACATTACGAATAGATTGGGATAGATGCACGGCGTGCGGCGTATGTATATCTCCATGCCCGACAAAAGCATTAAAGTTTAAGGAAGACTGGACGCTGGGATTCGACGAGGAAAAATGCGTAGCATGTGGAATATGCGCGACAATATGCCCAGTAAAAGCTATAACCATACCGTGATCAAACAATGATTTATGAACAAAGTTTGCTTGTAGGACATTCAAAAATTCACATAAAAAGCGATAGGGAGGAAGCTATTTCCAAAGCGATTAGAGAAATAAAATACCATATAAGGAAACTATCAACCTACGTAAGAGATAATCCAAATTTTCAGTTCTCTCTTAGACCCCTAGATATAGATCGTAGAGCACCTCTAATAGTTCAGAAAATGATTAAAGCTTCAAGAATGGCAGGCGTAGGGCCTATGGCTTCCGTTGCCGGAGCAATAGCCGATCTAGGGCTTAAAGCTCTACTTGAAATGGGCGCTCATATTGCTATTGTTGAAAATGGAGGAGAAATATCCATTTTCACTAAGAACAAGAGCATTCCTGTATCAATTTTAACAAGCGAGCCAATTCTATCGGGTAAAATAGGATTCTTAATCACTAGCAATGATTCACCATTAGGGATAGGAACAAGCACAGGAAAAACCGATCAAACTATAAGCTTTGGAGAAGCCGACTCAGTCACTGTTATTGCAAAGAACGCTACCTTAGCAGATGCGGCGGCAACAGCAATATGCAATGCTGTTATAGGCTCAAATGTTAGAAAATCTATATCTGAAGGATTAAAAAAAGCTAGGGAGATAGATGGTGTTAGAGGAGTTTTAATAGTACGTGAAGGATGCATCGGCTTGATGGGGAAATTGCCAAAAATAATTAGAATAAAATAACATAACATGAAAAGAACCAACAATAATCCTTTAGTGTAACATTAACATAAAATAATTCTTGTAGGGCCCGTAGCCTAGCTAGGATAGGGCGCAGCAAATAGAAAATGAATTGCGTAAGCCTTCGGAAATTGTGTAAGAAACCTGCTATGTTGGAGAGAGCCTGAGGTCGGGGGTTCAATTCCCCCCGGGCCCGCCAGACGGGTTTCATTAATTTCTTTAACAAACTAAAATAATGCTAAGAATTTTCTTATTGAGAATTTAAGAAAATCTTAGATTTCAAGTTCTGAGAGACTCTGTTATATGTTTAGATTCTGATTGATTAAAATTCTTAACGGAAGAGAGTTTAAGCTACTATTGGGTTGCATATCCATTGGAAAAGATGGTTTCATTACTTCATTTTTGCTACTTGAAATGAATTTTCAATTAGCTGCGCATATTCCCTATTAAGCTTCCATCTTATCTCTTCCCATTCATCCTCAGCCTTACGTATTAGACCCTGCGTGAGCAATTTACATATATGACTTAAATTCCTTAGAAAGATCCATATGTCCCCTTTATGACAAGCTAATTCAGATTTTTCGGCAGCCTCTGAAGCCTCTTTAAACCTATTCAAGTAAATGAGTAAAAAACCAGCTCTACAGTAATTCCATGCAGCTTCGAAATACTCTTGACAGTTAAAGTATAAATCAGCCGCTTTAATATAAAGATCCGCAGCCTTATCAAGATTATTTATTCTTTGGTAGCAGATTCCAGCATCCCTGTAGAATCCTCCTGCTAGAAGCAATCTCCCACCTTTGAGGGCGCATTCAGCAATATCATGATAAATAATAGACGCCTTCTTAAAGTTACCATTCTCCATAAAATAATCACCTGCAACCTTAAACGTATGAAGAATCTTACTATCTCTTTCCACTCTATTTTCTCTGAGCATAATATAGGATTCCCATATTTTAGAACTGCAAGGGGAGATCATTTCAATGCATCCTCCTTCCCGAAAAGCCCTGGCAGCTCTAAGATATAGCGTTATCGCTTTTGCCGGATCCTTTAGCCTTTCAGCAGCTCGCATATAGCATTCGCCAGCTTTTATGGCAAACTTTCTATAGGATTCATCATTAGCCATTTTGAAGTGCACCATCAGATAGCGAAAGAAACGTGCAGCATTCTCATAATCACCTCTTTCAAGATATTTCTCAGCGAGAAACTTAAGCTCAACAGGATCATAACGGCTGGGCTTCATTAAAGACACTCCCATAAAAGGAAATATAAGCGCTCTAAAAATAAAATTTCGCATACCAAGCGTTATTAAGCTCTTGTAATATCCATCAAGTATCACTTTATCTAATAAGGCGTAAAGGGGAAACAAATATTAACTGTGGATCCAACATAGTGAATTGAGGTTTTCAAGTGTCTTGAATATACATGTCCCAGGGGGAATAGTTTCTTTCAGGTCGCTTAAACCTTTCATACTATAAGGGAGTTTGAGAAAGTGAGCGCTAAGAGGAGGAAGCTGAAGAAAGCTGAAGAGAGGTTAGAGAAGGCTAAGAGGGAGATAGATGAGGAGCTAAAAAAGATCCATGATAAACGTCTATATTCAGTTAAAGTTCACGCTTATTATGTGCAAGAAAAAAAGGGTTTTAAATGCGGCTTCGCAGAAACCGAGTATAGTTCAAAAGACTGCAGAGAGCGCGTTTACAGTTCAGTGGAGATAATTGAACACCTCAAGAGAGTTCATAGCATAGCATGTGAAGAGCAGGTAATTGAAGGCTGGAATAAATCTAAAAAGGCGAAAAAAGCTACAACAGATTATTAGACAATTGCTTATGATACAAGATGCAGTCTTCCTTCCATTTAGCTAGATTCTTTATGGTTTTACCTTTTATCCAAGATTTATGAGAGAGGTTTAATAATAGTAAATGAAAGATTTAGTTTTGGAATTTTAATGGGGGGTCTGGCGTGTGGAAGATAGATTTAGAAACGCTGCTGAGTTTTTATCCATCGCCGGAGGAGGTTGAAGCATACTGGAAAGAAGCTCTCTCAGAAATTCCTAAGTCGGTTAAACCTGAGGCTGAAATCGACCGAACTCAGCAAGTTTATCCTAATCCCTGTGACTACCACATTGGAGGGGGAATCTGGCTTAAATTTAAAGGCTTAGACGGGAAAACCTTCTGGTGTCTATGGCAGAAGTGCCCTAGACCTAACGTCCATAAAACTTTAATTCATCTGCCGGGTTATGGAACCGAAGTATCAGTTCACCCGAGTCTTGTACATAGCGGATATCACGTCTTACATATTAATCCAAGAGGCTACTGTGGACCTAGAGGCTTTGGAAATAAGGAGGGAAGGGAGCCTAATGGCATGGCTAAAGTTATCTACACCAATCTAGATGAACCGAAAAAATATGGATATCGCCTCTGGTTTCAAGATGCCCTAATAGCTTTCCGCTGGCTTCAAAGTCAACCGGATGTTAACGGAAAATTCGGCTTCTACGGGTCTAGTCAAGGAGGAGGAGCTGCACTAATATTGAGCAGTATTCTTGCGGATGAGAATGTTGTGGGAGCAGTCGCTGCGGACGTACCGTTCCTAACAAACTTCCCAAGAGAGTTTCTTAGGGAGAAGCGGTCGGAAGCATATGAAATGGTTTTCTCTCATCTTCCAAAGGATAGAGAGGGATTTAGGCGGTGTTTCCACACTTTAGGTTTCGTAGACACAATGCTTCACGCTCCCCGAATGAAATATCCAGTTCTCTTAACTGCAGGCGAATTGGACTACGTATGCCCCTATGACTCAATTCACTCACTTTATGAGCAGCTACCAAACACCAAGGCAATAATCAAGCTTCACGGTCAACCTCATGCATACACGCCGAACTTTCTTACACTAGCAAAAACATGGTTTAACCTATATCTATAACATGGTGGCAACAGCAGTCAAGAAAAACAGGAATTATTGGATCGAATAGATAATATGAACTAGCTCATAAGATTTCTAGGCGTTTTCATCGCAAGTTTTAAATATTTTAGTGGCATAAATGAGGTATAGATGCTAAAAATCATGAGCTGATAGAAAAATGCCCAAATCAATCGTTAAGAGTACGCATAGAGAAGAAGGCGTCTCTAGATATGTAAGCGTTAAAATTCCAAAGGAGCTAATGGACGAAATAGACAAAATAGTCTCAACCGGAACACTAGGCTACAGAAGCAGAATAGAATTCATCAAAGATGCAGTCCGAGACAAATTGCTAAGGCTTAAAATAGGAATGAGTAGTAAAGAAAAATGGTAAACTTCAATAAATCTAAACTTAGCTCCTAAAATTCTTTGATAGAGAAGCAAATCGCCTTTTTTGGAACAATTGTTGCAATAGCAGGTTAAACTACATAAAAAGCAAATCTGATCTTTTCCTCTAGAACCCTAATAAAATTTTAAATTTCCTTCAGAGCCTAAGCGTCATCCTGTTTGATCCAGTTATTAAAAGGTTCAACCTTCTCACTTAGATACAAGCTTCCTAAAAGTAATCGACTCTTATAATCTCCCAAATCTCTATTCCCTGCTTTTTATCACCATTATTTGACTATTAATCTTTGTTTGGAGGCCGCCGCCGGGATTTGAACCCGGCCTCCAGGCTCCACAGGCTTATACCATCCTTTTAGGATGTCTGTACGCTACCAGATTACGCGGCTTAATTTTATGCCTCTACGTTACGGCGGCCACACAATATTTTCTCTTTTTCTTAAATCTTTTAAGGATTTCTTTGGTATATAGTATTTTTATATTGTGTTGAATAGAAATTTATTTGTTTTGGCGGATTGGCGAGAAATAATGAGTGAGAATATAGATTCTCTAACTAAAATAGAATCTTATCTTAAGGGGAAGACTTTACTTGTATATTTGTTCATGCTTAAATCGCAAGGTTCACCTGTCGGCGTTAGAGAGCTCCAAAGAGCCCTAGGATTTTCAAGTCCAAGTGTTGCAGCCCATCATTTAGAAAAACTCTGTTCTCTAGGTTTAGTTAAGAAATCTCCCCGAGGTGAATATTTTCTTGCTAAGGAAGTAAAAGTTGGAGTTTTAAGATTTTTTATGAGGCTTGGCCGCTTCATGATTCCGAGGTTTCTCTTCTATTCACTATGGTTCTCAACTATGTTAATTTTTTATTTAGTGTTTTATGGGCATAGCTGGAGTCTGCATAATATTGTAGCTATAATTTTTGGTATAATAGCTTGTGGAATATTTTGGTTTGAAACTATAAAACTGTGGAGAGAAAAACCATTTTAACTAATCCAACTAAAAATTAAGATTGCGAGGGAGAAGTATATGAAGCTATCTATCCAAGAGAATATGATTCCAGGTGAAACTTTAATTGAAAAACTACGGAACATTGAAATGTACGGTTTTGAAGGTGTAGAAATTTGGGGAAATGAGTTACCACGGCGTTTTAGAGAAATTAAGGAGGCGTTAAGTACATCAAAAATTAGACTTTCAACAATTTGTAGTGGATATAATGGTGATTTACTTGGAGCCGATCGAAAATCCAGAGAAATCGCCATAAAAGATATAAAAGAAAGGCTCAAGATATGTGCTGATCTTGGAGGGATTGGAGTAATAACTGTTCCAACCTTCGGTGGCCCTAAAATTTCAGATATCTATCCATTATGTAGTGATGTTAAAGAAGTTGAAAAAAGAATCCTTATCGAGGAGTGTAAGATCTTAGGAGAATATGCTGACGATGTTGGCGCTTATATTTTGCTTGAACCGTTAAATCGCTATGAAACTCACCTCATTAACAGGCTTCAACAAGCAGTTGATGTATGTAAAGCTGTTGGAAGGGAATATGTGAAAATAATGGCTGATTTCTTCCATATGAATATTGAAGAGAATAACATATCGAGAAGTATAGAGGAAGCAAAAGATTATATATTTCATGTTCACTTGGCGGATAGCAACCGTCTATTACCTGGGTATGGACATATAGATTTTAAATCTGGTTTTAATGCATTAAAAAAGATAGGTTATAGAAATTTTATGACTCTTGAATGTAGCATACCTGGAAAACCAGAGATCGAATTACCTAAATGCGTGAAATATCTAAGGAGTCTACTAATTTAAAATGCAATTCATCAACTTGCCTATTACTTAAGCAGATAAAACAAAGAGGATGTCCAACCGTCTCACTAAAATCCAATATTCCTGCAATTTTGTTTTTAAAGTTAAATATTTTCGCATGAATAAGATAATAAGTAACTCTATATGGGGAGGAATGTTTGTTTGTCCGACTTTCTTTCCAAAGTTCCAGAGCGATTAAAATGGTGGATTGAAGCTAGATTTGGCATGTTTATTCATTGGGGACTATATGCAGTTCCGGCACGTGGAGAATGGGTAATGTTTTTTGAGCGGATACCGAAGTCTGAATATGCCAAATTAGCTAGAAAATTTAATCCTAAAAGATTCGATGCTGATAAATGGGTTGCATTAGCTAAGGAAGCTGGAATGCGCTATATGGTTTTAACAACAAGGCATCACGATGGCTTCTGTCTATGGGATAGTCAAGTTTCAGATTTTACATCGGTAAAAGCAGCGGCTGCCAAAAGAGATTTTATCGCAGAATATGTAGAAGCATGCCGTAGAGCTGGAATACGTATAGGCTTCTATTATTCACTACTAGATTGGCGTTGGCCTGAATATTGGGATGGTCCATCTAAAAATCCGGAGGGTTGGGCTAGATTCCGAGAATACGTGCATGCACAAGTACGTGAACTAATGACAAATTATGGGAAAATAGATATTCTTTGGTATGATGGTGCATGGCCATATACTGCTGAAGACTGGCAGTCTCAACGTTTAAATAGAATGGTCCGTAATCTCCAGCCGAATATAATAATGAATAATCGCTCTGGTTTACCTGAAGATTTTGAGACTCCAGAACAACATATACAGTATTTTGATAGACCTTGGGAATCATGCATGACCATAAGTGAAGCTTGGTGGGGTTACCATGCTGGTGATAAACATCTAAAAAGTCCTTTAGAGATAATTCGCTTACTAGTGCGTTGTGTTGCAGGAAATGGAAACCTACTCTTAAATGTGGGGCCAAAGGCTGACGGAAGCATACCCGAAGCTTACGCACGTAGGCTCAGAGCTGTGGGAGAATGGTTAAAACGAAATGGTGAATCGATATATGGTGCTGGAGCAGCTCCATTCAGAGCGGCCCATCTCGGGCAGATTACAGCTAAGAAAAACAAGGTCTATGTGCATGTCTTTTACTGGCCTGGTAAAGAGATGTGCGTGGCTGGGATAAAAAATAAAGTTCTTCGAACTTATATGCTGGCAACTAAAGAGGTGCTTTCATTCAAACAAAGAGGAGACCGCCTATTCATTTACGGCCTCCCCCAAAGACCTCCTGACCCAATAGACACTGTTGTAGCTATCGAGTTGGAGGGTAAACCTGAAGCAGCTCCTCCTTCATTCTGGAGGCAGTGAATAACCTCCAAGTTCGAGCATAAAAATTAATTACCATCTTCTTCCCCTCTTTTATCCTATGAAATATGTTGCTAGGGTGGAAGTTAGCTTAAAGCCGGGTCACTCTGATCCAGAAGGGGAAACAACTAGGGATGCGCTTTTAGAATTAATGTATCCGGTGGAATCTGTTAGGGTTAGTAAGGTTTATGAGATAATTCTTGAGGCATCTTCAATTGAAGATGCCGAAACCAAAGTTGAGGAGATGTGTAAAAGGTTGCTAGCGAATCCCGTTAAGGATGATTACAAATACCAAATAGAGGAAAAGCGGGATGAAAAAGCAGTTATACATTAAAAAAGATCTACCATTCGAAGTTTATGAAATTAATCTTATTGAAGCTAGTGATGAGGATCTTATCAAGATAAGCGAAGAGATGGGCTTAGCCTTAAATTTCGAAGAAATGAAGGTTATAAAAATCTATTTTTTACGAAAACGTAGGAACCCGACAGATGTTGAGCTGCAGACTCTTGGACAAACATGGAGCGAACATTGCTATCATAAAACCTTTAAAGGCACAATTACTCTACCAAGCGGGAGAAAAATTAATTCGCTTTTCAAAACATTCATTGCAAAAGTTACACATGAGCTAAACACGTCATGGTGCATATCAGTCTTTGAGGATAATGCTGGTATAGTTCAGTTTGAAAATGATTACGGAATAGCCGTAAAGGTTGAAACTCACAATCATCCATCAGCCATAGAACCCTTCGGAGGAGCGGCTACTGGTGTTGGTGGAGTAATACGCGACGTGCTGGGGGTATGGGCTGATCCAATAGCCTGCACGGATGTTCTAGGGTTCGGTCCCCTTGACTATGATTTTACAAAGCTTCCGCCCGGAATAAAACATCCTAAATATATTTTTAGAGGTGTAGTTGCAGGAATCGGTAGCTATGGTAATAACATGGGAATACCGACAGTTAATGGCGCTATATACTTCGATGAGAGTTATACGGGTAATGTTGTTGTTTATTGCGGCTGCGTTGGCATTCTTCCAATAAGTAGTTATGTTAAGAAGGCTAAAGCTGGAGATCATCTTGTTTTAGCAGGTGGAAAAACTGGTCGAGATGGAATCCATGGTGTGACTTTTGCTTCATTAGAGCTAACTGAAGAATCGGAGGAAGTTTCTAGACCGGCAGTTCAAATAGCCAATCCAATTGAAGAAGAAAAGCTCAAAAGAGCTATAATTGCTATTAGAGATTTGAAATTAGCAACTTCCATAACTGATTTAGGAGGCGGCGGGCTTTCAAGCGCAGTTGGCGAGACCGCCAAAAAATTTAATTGCGGAGCCTATGTTGAACTTGATAGGGTTCCACTTAAGTACCCAAATATTGCACCATGGGAAATTTACATATCTGAATCCCAAGAAAGAATGCTTCTCACAGTTCCGGAAAGTAACCTAAGTAAGGTTTTAGAGATATTTGGAAAGGAAGAGGTTGAAGCAACATCTATAGGAAGATTAACTGATGATGGGATTCTAAGAATATTTTATAAAGGCTTTAAAGTTGCTGAGCTCGATATAGATTTCTTATTTAGCCCGCCAAAATCCGAGAAGACTGCTAAATTTAGTAGAATGAAGTTTGTTGAGCCAAACTTCATGGAGCCAGAGGACTTAACAGAAGATCTGCTGAAAATTTTATCTTCGCCCAATGTTGCAAGTAAGGAACCTGTTATCAGAACGTATGATCACGAAGTTAAGGGTAATACTGTGTTAAAGCCTTTCTGCGGAAAGAATGAAGGTCCAAGTGATGCGGCTGTTTTAAAACCATTAGATGATTCTTGGAAGGGCGTTGTGCTATCATGTGGAATGAATCCAAACTATGGTAAGATTAGTGCTTACTGGATGGCTGCTTCAGCTATAGATGAAGCAATTCGAAATAATGTGGCTGTTGGGGGGCGGAGAATAGCATTACTTGATAATTTTGTTTGGGGTAATCCTGAAAAGCCGGATAGAATGGGCTCACTTGTGAGAGCTTGTATGGCATGTTATAAGTTTGCAAAAGGTTTCAGAACGCCATTTATATCTGGAAAAGATAGCCTTTATAATGAGTCTCCGCTTGGCCCGATCACGCCAACCCTCTTAATAACGGCTATTGGAATAGCCCCGGATGTTAGAAAAATTGTTTCTATGGACCTAAAAGAAGCTGGAAACCTATTGTACATTATTGGACGAACATATCCCGAGTTGGGTGGTTCCGAATACTATAAATCGAGAGGGTTCTTGGGAAAAAGTGTTCCGAAAGTTAGGCTTAGAGAAGCTAAGCGTAATATGAAAGCCATAATCAGAGCGATTGATAAAGGATGCGTGAGGGCTTGCCATGATCTCTCAGAGGGCGGTTTAGCAGTTGCCGCTGCGGAGATGGCCTTTGCTGGAGGCTATGGTCTAGAAATTTGGTTAAAGAACGTTCCTAGAGAAAACACTGTTCAAAGAAACGATTACATATTATTCTCCGAATCTAACAGCCGCTTTCTTGTAGAGATTCCAGAAAAATCTCGAGAAAAATTTGAGGAGATAGTTAGAGGAACCCATTATGCGTTAATTGGTAGAATTAAAAGCGATAAATCTTTTATGATTTACGGGCTCGATGGAAAACCTATCATAAATACAAGTATAGATGTCTTGATGGAAGCTTGGAAAAAACCTCTTTCTGGAGGCTAATGAATCTATGAAAAGAGAAGAGATTAGAGTCTGCATAGTTAGAGTTGGTGGAACAAACTGTGATGCTGAAACGAAAAGGGCGTTTGAAGATCTTGGCGCAAAAGCTTTCATACGTCATCTAAATGAGATATTCAAAAAAAGAGATATATTGGATTACCATATACTGGTTTTCCCTGGCGGCTTCTCTTACGGTGACTATGTTAGAGCCGGAGCTATTCTTGCAAAGAAAATAATGGCTAGAATCGGGAAAGAAATAAAAATGTTTGCTGATGAAGATAAACCAATACTCGGAATATGTAATGGTTTCCAAATACTTGTAGAAGCTGGACTGTTACCGGGAATCAGTGGTATAAGCGATTTTCCAGAGGCTGCTTTAGCAACCAATTCTCCAATAGGCTATAGATGTAAGTGGACGTACTTAAGGCATGAAAATAGCGGTAAGTGCGTATTTACATGGCTTATACCTAAAGGACGAGTTCTACGCATGCCGATAGCTCATGCTGAGGGAAGATTCATTTTACCGAGAGATAGAGAGAGGAAGATGCTGAGTAAGCTCTTAGAGAACGATCAGATAGTTCTTAGATACTGTGATGAAAAAGGCGAACATGCTAATGGCCGATATCCCACTAATCCAAACGGTTCATTTTACGATATAGCAGGTATATGTAATCCTGAGGGAACAATATTTGGTTTGATGCCTCATCCGGAAAGAGCTTATTATGGTTGGCAACTGCCAGACTGGACTAGAGCTGGTAGACCGCCTAAATATGGAGATGGTAAGCTAATATTCGAGTCCATAGTGCAGTATGTTGTAAAGAAATTTTAATAAAAAATACTGGCTTAGAGGCTGCTTCCTATTGAAGAGAACACTTGTAATTGGAGATTTAAATGTTGATAAAATAATTAGTGGAATGATGAAGTTTCCAGAACTCGGTCAAGAAATTCTATGCAAAACATTATTGGGGGATCAGCGTCTATATTCGCTTGTAGACTAGCTCAACTAGGCGGAAGAGTTGATATAATTGGAAAAATCGGAATATTGACAAGAATATTAAAATGGGCGAATATAAGGGAATATGGGACGCACTAAAGCATACTGATATTTTCTTGCCAAGTGATAAAGAAGCGCTTGAAATAACTAAATTATCTAATCCTCTAAAAGCATTGAAAAACTGGGCTCAAAAGTTAAGATGGTTGCTATTATAAAATGTGGTAGCCGAGGGAGCATGGGCATCATGGAGGGAAAGATTGTGGAATCTAAGGCTTTTAAAGTAAAAGTCGTAGACACAACTGGTGCCGGAGACTCCTTTGACGCTGGTTTCACCTATTATTTTGTGCACAAAAACAGAAGTCTCCAAGAATCTATAAAATTCGCAAACGCTGTCGGTGCACTTGCATGTCCATATGTTGGTGGATCTAAAGGAAAAAATAACTGAGGAAAAAGTGTTAAAGTTTATGGAAAATAGAGAGAATCTTATAGGTAAAGGTTAGTGTGATAAAAATGGATCCCTTAACCGAGTTAACGGTTCTCTCTAAAGAAGAATTAAAAGCTAAAGGCATCGAGTATACTCCAAAAGAGATATTGCAACAACCAGATTCTTGGATGAAAAATTTTGGGATGCTAAAGAACAGATTTGATGAAATAGAAGGGTTTATCAGAAAAAACATATGGTCAAAAAATGCTAAAAAAATTATCCTATCTGGAGCTGGTTCATCACACTTCATAGGCTTATCTTCCGAGAATCTTCTAAGGGGAATGTGGCAAGTAAATGTTGAATCCAAAGCGAGCACTGATATTGTAACGGATTGGAAATCAATTTTTCTCACCCATTTAGATACAACCATGATTTATTTCTCTAGATCTGGAAATAGTCCAGAAGTTTTAGGCGCTTTTATTCTAGCTGATAAATACTGCAAAAAAGTAAACCACATAGTTGTCACATGTAACAAAAATGGAAGACTTGCTTCGCTACATAGTAAAAGTGAAGAGGAAAACCAGGAAAGTAACGTTCTCCGTATAATACTTTCAGAGGAGACGAATGATAAAGGACTTGCTATGACATCTTCATTCACAACTATGCTCATGGCAGCGCAGTTCCTAGCTCACGTACATGAAATAGATAGATATGAAGAAACAATCCGTAATGCCTCAAAGATTGCCAAAAAAATATTAAAGGAAGACTCTAGCTTAATCAAAGAAATAGCTGAACTAGACTTTGAGAGAGCCTTCTTTTTAGGTTCCGGTTCTCTCTATGGGTGCGCAGCTGAGGCGCACTTAAAACTTCAGGAGTTAACAGCTGGTCATATAATATGTAAATTTGACTCGTTCCTCGGAGTCAGACACGGACCTGAGGCTGCTATAAATAATAAAACCCTAATCATTTGCTTCGTCTCTTCCAATCCATTTACAAGACGCTATGAAATTGATTTTATAAAAGACATGTATGAGAAAGCTTTAGGTTTGAAAAAAATTGCCATATGCTGTGGGCTCGATGAAGAATTAAAACGTTACGTTGATTATGTAATCGATATTAGTGATTGTGGAAATTATGTGATTCAGGATTCTTGTAGGCCAATTGTTGACGTTATAGTTGGGCAGCTACTAGGACTTTTTAAATCGCTTAATTTAGGGTTAAAACCCGATAATCCTAGTGAGAAAGGTGTGATAACTAGAGTAGTTAGAGGCGTAAAGATATACGACTACGAGGAGTACGAAAGATTAAAACAATTTAAGGTAATAGTCCAATAATCAAATAAATTATGGATAGATTTATTTGGCGGATGGTATATGAGTGAACAAGACTCTACGGATTCAGAGATCAGGGTTTTATTAGTAGGTTTAGGAGCAATAGGCTGTGAAATAGCTAAGCTATTGCTGAAGAAAAGAAACGTGAAAATTGTTGGTGCTGTGGATCTTGATCCAAGTAAGGTTGGCAAAGACTTAGGAAATGTCATAGGACTTAAAGAACCCTTAGGAGTAACTGTTCTCGAGAGCATAAAAGATTTTGATGCTGAGGCTGAGATTGCTGTACATGCCACAACATCTTTTCTAGATAAGGCTTATCCGCAGATATTAGAGCTAATTAAACGTGGCCTCAATGTAATATCCACGTGTGAAGAGCTATCCTATCCATATGTTGTAGACGAGGAGATCTCCCGGAGAATTGATGAAACAGCCAGAGAACATAATGTTACAGTTCTTGGAACGGGCATAAATCCAGGTTTCCTTATGGATACGCTTGTAATAACTTTGACATCTGTATGTCAAGATATTAAGCGTATATGTGTGGAAAGAGTTATAGATGCGGCGAAACGTAGGCTTCCATTTCAAAGAAAAATAGGTGCAGGATTAGATGTCAGGGATTTCAAAGAAAAAATTGTTAAAGGTGAGATAACGGGTCACGTTGGACTTAAACAATCTATAGCCATGATAGCTGATGCGGTAGGTTGGAGAATTGATAGAATAATTGAAGAACCTGTAGAGCCTATAATAGCTGAAAAAGAGGTAAAAACCAACTATGTTGTTGTGAAACCTAAAATGGTCGCTGGCTTAAGCCAAAAAGCCCATGGAATAGCAAAGAACGAAAAAGTTATTTCATTAATCTTCAAAGCGTATGTTGGCGCCGTAGAAGAATATGATTCAATAACGATTGAAGGGATACCAATGATTCGAGAAAGGATATCCCCTTGCATACATGGTGATGCTGGAACAGTCGCAATAATAGTTAACTTAATACCTAAAGTCATTAATGCTCCCTCTGGCTTAAAAACCATGAAAGATCTGCAGGTTCCATCAGCGGTTTTAGATGATATGCAATTCCATCTAAAATCAAAGAAGATTTAATTATTCTTCCTAATCTTTTCAGAAGAATGCCCAGCAATGTTTGATGGATTAATGTTACGCTCTTTAGTAGGTAAAATCAGAATCGGCAACATATAAACCACAGTAGTGAAATAAAAAATATTTTTGTTGATTTATAGAAGTCTAGAATCAGCTGCGGGGCAAAAAGTTTTCATTTGCCTGACAATTTTACCTCCCTAATTTTTATCGATGGGAAGAAATGTCCTTTCCCGAACGTTCGTCCCTTTTTAGATATCAATTCAATATTTCTGAGAAGATCTAGTACGTGTCCGCCAATCATTAAATTCTTAACCGGATGTTTCTTTTCACCTTTTTCTATGAAGAAGCCTTCATCAATCGTTGTCGAAAGTTCTCCAGAAACCATATTTGGTGTGAAAGAACCGCTAATGACAAGAACCCCTCTCCTAGTTTCATTAATCATTTCATCCAGTGTGCTATCGCCAGAGCTAACCCTAACGTTGCTTGGTCCAGCACCCACATTCCCTCCATAACCTCCCCTGATAGCGTGTCCAGTTGATTCAACATTCATTATGCCCGCAGAATAGTAGTTATGGAGAAATGTTAATACAACACCTCGATCTACAACCTTTACAGGTCTTCTCGGTACGCCTTCCCCATCATATGTGCTACTTGCTATAGCTCCTGGAATTGTTCCATTATCTAATATTTCAAGGATCTCTGGTCCTACTTTCTTTCCTAACAGTTTAGATGCAAAGGTTCTTCCTTTAACTGCCGGCTCGCCGGATAAAGCCGATAATAAACTGGAGAAGAGTGATCCAGCTGATTCGGGTGATAATATTATGGGTAAAGAGTCGCTTTTAACTTTCTTTGAGCCAAATTGTTCTATTGCTTTTTCAGCTGCTTTCTTACCTATTTTTTCCGGGTCTATTTCAGCCAATGATACTCCGTAATCAAACTCATAAGAGCTTCCAACATCGTTCCCCCTCCTGTAAACGGGCTGTATATATGCTGAAGCAATGGTCTTCTCAATCTCAATAGAAACATCTGTAGAGGTCATTAAGCATGCTTTGGCATGGTTTGCATTGAATCCTCCATGATACATTCCTCCCTCTCGAACACTTTCAGCGGCATCTATCATATCTCTAGGAATTTGAATTGCATTATCCAATGTTAAACCAACTATTTCCCTATCGCATAAGTCAGGAACCTCAGGGGCCTTTGATGGACCGGGAAGACCCTTAAAATATGGATCCGGTTGCGAAGCTTTAGCGAAGCTTACCGCTCGTTTAATAGTTGCTTCTATATCTGAATTCTCTAGGCTTTGTGAGTAAGCTTTTCCCATACCCTTATTTTTAAATACTCTTACACCTATTCCGACATCTACACGTGACGCTGCTTCCTTAATGCCTCTTCCCATGATGGTAATACGGAGAGATCTAACATAAGATGCAAATACATCGTAAAAATCTACATCGAGTTTGGAAAGCCTATTTATGGCTTTCTCTACGGGCGTAAATAAATCAATTTTCTCTATCATCTCCTCCCACCAACAACTATATTTTCTATCCTGAAATGGGGGGCGCCAGCGTCAACGTACATGCTCTGACCGGATTTACCGCACATGCCTGGCATCTCTATTCTTAGATCTCTGCCAACTGCTGTCACATTTTTTAAGGCTTCAAGTGTTGAGCCGCTTATAGCTACATCCCTTAAATGTTCTGTTAACTCTCCTTTTTCTATTAGCCATCCCTCTTCAACCTTGCAGGTGAATTGACCTTTTTGAGACTCAACATAACCATATTGGGATCCTGATAAATAAACACCGTAACGGATGTCTTCAAGAATTTCTTCTAACGTCATATCTCCGGGCGCTAGGTAAGTATTTGACATACGTACAATAGGTGGATGATGATGTGATTGAGCTCTAGCGCT
>Ga0180301_10002011_pt1 | contig 15981 bp, 14 predicted proteins | sample GuaBasSediGuay16_FD_121797 | JGI IMG/M metagenome (GOLD analysis project Ga0180301, IMG submission 121797) | Subseafloor sediment microbial communities from Guaymas Basin, Gulf of California, Mexico - Guay16, Core 4569-2, 12-15 cm | ecosystem: Environmental > Aquatic > Marine > Hydrothermal... | reverse complement strand
GTGATCTGCCGGGCGCGACAGGTGGTTATTATCATAGCTGGCAAGGAAAAGAGGCCCGTGGTCCAGCAGATGTTCAAAGGTGATGCAGCTCTGCCGATTGTAAAAGTGTTGAGACACCCGGTTAAGAAACGCCTTTTCTTGGACCAGGGGTGTTGATATCTTGTGAAAGGTCCCCGACGGCACAAAGAGAGCATCTCATGGCAATTCCGCAAGACACTTGCTATTGAAGCTCCCTGCAGGGAGACCTTTGCACAGCCCCTTTTCACTTATTTACATGAACTTTTTGACCCATCTACGGGCTTGCTCACTAAATCCTAAAAACTCGGCCCAAGGGCCTCAAACAGTTTAGGATTTGCCCACTGGCGTGGGCCGTTCACTTCGCCCGGATGGGTACCCCAAAAAGTTCATAATGACCGCTCAAAGGGGTTGTGCAAAGGTCTCGCTGCAAGCCCTGTTGAATTATGTCTCTGGTTATAAGCGACTCATCTCAAGTTCCTTAGAAGCGGTTTTAAAACCTTCCTCTCGCTTGTTTGTTCATTTTGAGAAGTTCTACGAGGCAAGCTGCAGGAAATGCGCTCGCTTTTGCAGTTCAAAACACAAATTTCACGATTGGAAAGCTGAGGCATTGTAACCATGGAGAACAAGGTCATAAGTGTTACGGGCGCCCGGCAAAACAACCTCAAGAACCTGAACCTGGAAATCCCCTTAAACCATATCACCGTAGTCACAGGGGTGAGTGGTTCGGGAAAGTCTTCTCTTGCCTTTGATACCCTCTATGCCGAGGGCCAGCGCCGGTATGTGGAAACCTTTTCTCCATATGCGCGGCAGTTTATGGACCGCATGGATCGGCCCGATGTGGATCGCATTGAGGGCATCCCGCCAGCCATCGCCATCGACCGAAAAGACCCGGTGCGCACTTCTCGCTCCACCGTGGGCACCATGACCGAGATCACGGACTACGTAAAATTGCTCTATGCCCGCCTGGGACAACTTCACTGTCGTGGCTGCGGCAAGCCTGTGGTCCCTGAAACCCCGGACCATGTGTGGAAGCGCTTACGGGATTTTCCAGCAGGATCTGAGGTGGTAATCACCTTTCCCTTGACCACCAGGAGGATTCCTGCAGACCAGGTGCGTCGGGAATTGGCCCAGATGGGGTTTGACCGCTTTTTTGCGGACAGCCAGGTCAGGTCCATGGACGGCTGGGACTCAGGCGATCATAAAGGAAGACTCCACATTGTGGCAGACCGGGTCTTGCTTCAGCCTGGGAATCGGAAACGAATCGTGGATTCCCTGGAGCAGGCCTTCCGTTTTGGAGGGGGCAGCCTGGATGTGTGGATCAAGCCCGACCAGCACCTTGCCTTCAGCAACGCCTTGGAATGTGCCGACTGCAAAATCCCGTACAGGGCACCGCTGCCAAACCTTTTTTCTTTTAACAGCCCGGTCGGGGCCTGCGAAAACTGCCGGGGGTTTGGCCGTACCATTGACATGGACCTGGATCTCGTTATCCCTGATCCGACGCTCTCCCTGGAAGAAGGAGCCATTAAGCCATGGGGAGATTGGCAAGATCACCGCATGGAATTTGAGGACCTGATGAGCTTCTGCCGACGCAAGAAAGTGCCCACAGATATTCCATTCCAGCGTCTGACAAAGGCCCAAAAAAAAGCCATTATTGAAGGGACCCCCAGCTATTATGGCATCCGAGGATTTTTCAGGTGGCTTGAATCCAGGACCTACAAAATGCATGTGCGGGTCTTCCTTTCGCGCTACCGGAACTATAAGGTTTGCCCGGATTGCAAAGGCACCCGGTTCAAAGAAGAGGCCCTGCTCTATCGGCTGGGGAGTCTCAACATCGGCCAGCTTTATGCCTTGAGCATTGATGAGGCGAGCAACTTTTTTGAAACGCTTCGTGTGCCCCCCAGGGATGAAGCCAGCCGCCTTGTCCTGGGTGAGGTCCGCAGCCGGCTAAAATACCTTCGGGATGTGGGGCTGGGATATCTCACGCTGGATCGGCAATCCCGTACCCTTTCCGGGGGTGAGGTACAGCGCGTTGCGCTGGCTTCCGCCCTCGGCTCCTCCCTGGTCAACACCCTCTATATCCTGGATGAACCGAGCATCGGTCTTCATCCCCGGGACAACCATCGCCTTATCCGCATCATGAAGGGCCTCAGGGACCTGCAAAACACCCTGGTCGTGGTGGAACACGACCCTGAGATCATCAGTCAAAGTGACTTCATGCTGGACCTGGGACCGAGGGCGGGTGAGCACGGTGGCAAGGTTATGTATTTTGGCCCCACAAGCAGCGTAAACGGCTCCTTGACAGGGCAGTACCTGAAAGGCGAGCGACAGATTCCCATACCGAAGAGGCGACGTAAGCCCAAAGATGAGCAATGGCTCACGATCCAGGGAGCTGCCGAGCACAACCTCAAAGAGATCGATGTCCACATCCCCCTTGGGCTTTTTGTTTGTCTGACCGGGGTATCAGGCTCGGGCAAATCCACCCTGGCCGAAGAGGTTCTCCACAAGGCCGTCAAATGGGCCAAGTGGGACCCCCAGGGCCGACCCGGTCGCCACAGGGCGGCCAAAGGTTTGGAACATATTGTGGATGCGGTGCTGGTGGACCAGAGGCCCATCGGACGGACGCCCAGGGCCAACCTTTTAACCTACACCAGGGCCATGGACCCCATCCGCCGTCTGCTGGCCGACACCCCTGATGCCCGCGCAAGGGGTTTTGGGCCCGGCCATTTCTCCTTTAATGTGGCAGGGGGCCGGTGCGAAACATGCCGGGGGGAAGGATTTGAAAAGGTGGAGATGCAGTTCCTCTCTGATGTGTTTATGACGTGTCCTGACTGCGGTGGAAAGCGCTTTAAAAAAGAACCCCTGGCAATCACCTACAAGGGTCAAAACATACACGATATCCTTTGCATGACGGTTGATCAGGCCCTTGCCTTTTTTGAGGACCAGCCCAAAGTAAAGGCTGCCCTTGAGCCTCTTGCCGATGTCGGTCTCGGTTACATGCGGCTCGGCCAACCCATAAACACCCTCTCAGGGGGAGAGGCCCAGCGTCTCAAGCTTTCTCGATATCTGAAGACCGGTGACGGAAGACCGCGGCTTTTCATTTTTGATGAACCCACCACTGGACTCCATTTTGATGACATAGAAAAACTTCTGGTTGCCCTCCAGAGACTCGTCAACGAAGGCAACACCGTACTGGTGATCGAGCACAACATGGACGTGGTCAAGACGGCAGACTGGGTTATCGATCTAGGTCCTGAGGGCGGGGATGCCGGAGGCCAGGTCGTTGTGGCAGGCTCGCCGGAAGAGGTGGCAAGCCACCGCGAATCTCACACCGGACGGTTCTTGAAGGTGTATCTGACCGGCCGAGGCCGGTTGAAGACCGGCGCAACGTTTCACGGGGAGAGGGGAACTGCTTCACTTCGGCCCCCAATGCCTTTGGCAGGTGCGCCGTTTTCGGGGGTGGAAATGGCTGTGGGCCTACGTTCATCAGTTCCCCTCTCCCCAGGTACAAGCATTTCCGAGCCAGCTGCCACCCCTCAGCGTGCCATCGAAATAAGAGGCGCCAGGGAACACAACCTGAAAAACGTGAGCCTTTCCATCCCCCGCAACCAGCTTGTGGTGCTCACAGGTGTGTCCGGCTCGGGTAAGTCCACCCTCGCTTTTGATATCCTTTTTGCCGAGGGTCAGCGCCGCTATCTGGAAAGCCTTGCCCCGTACGTACGACAATACGTAAGGGTTCTTGAGCGGCCCGAGGTCGACGTGGTGTCAGGGCTTCCACCCACCGTGGCCATCGAGCAGCGTATCAGCCATGCCAGCCGCCGCTCCACAGTGGCAACCCTCACCGAGATCTACCACTTCCTCAGGCTGCTGTATAGCAAGCTCGGCACTCAGCACTGCCCGGGCTGTGGCCGAAAGTTATCAGCCCAGACCCGGGAGGCCGTGGTGGATCAGATTCGGCATCGCTACAGGAGAAAGTCGGCCATGATCCTGGCGCCTAAGGTCGCCGGACGAAAAGGCTTTCATAAGGATGTGCTGGCTCAAGCCCTGCGCAAGGGTTATCGAGAAGCCCGCATTGACGGCACGCTGATGACCCTTAGGGAAAATATGGCCCTGAGCCGATACCAAGAGCATAACATCGAGCTTGTGGTGGGACGGCTTCCAACAAAAGATCTTGACGGGATCGTGGACCGGGCCCTGAAAGAAGGGGGCGAATCCCTTATCGTCATAGATCGCAAAGGAGGCGAAGAAGTCTTTAGTCTGCATGGCATCTGCCCTGCCTGCGGTATGGGCGTACAAGTCCTCGATCCCCGGCTTTTTTCTTTTAACAGCAAGCACGGGGCGTGCCCGGTGTGCGACGGATTGGGTGTGGCAGGAAATCTCGATGAAGATGAACACACGCTCTGTCCTCAATGTAACGGAAGCCGCCTGAAACAGGAGGCCCTGGCCGTGAAAATCAGGGACTATTCCATCTGGGACCTGGTGCAGCAGCCAGCCGGCCAGGTCCATCATATTTTAAAAAGGTTCTCTTTTAGCCAAAAGGAAGCGCCTATAGCGGAACCGGTTCTCTCCGAGGTCCTTATGCGCCTATCCTTGCTCAATCGGCTCGGGTTGTCCTATCTTGCCTTGAGCCGAAGTGGGGATACGCTCTCTGGCGGAGAGGCTCAGCGGGTACGGCTGGCCGCCCAGCTTGGATCGAATCTGACCGGGGCCTGTTATATCCTGGATGAGCCTACAATCGGCTTCCACGCCAGGGACAACCGAATGCTCCTTGACGCCCTCAGGGAGCTTAGGGAGCGAGGCAACTCGATCCTGGTGGTCGAGCATGATGAGGAGACCATCCGGGAGGCCGATTACATCATTGACCTTGGCCCGGGAGCTGGCCAGGAAGGGGGGCAGGTTGTCGCCTGTGGTAAGCTGGCCGACCTAAAGAAGGTTCCCTCATCAATCACAGGTGCCTGCTTTGACGGGCACCCCCACCGAATCACTTCTCGACTCAGGCCCTATAAGAAGCGCCCATTGCTCAAGGTTCTGGGTGCTGCCGAGCACAATCTAAAAGGGATCAGTGTCGATTTCCCGCTAGGGACACTGATCTGTGTCACCGGGGTCTCGGGCTCTGGCAAGTCGACCCTCCTCAAAGAAACGCTGTATAAGGGGGTGCGTAACCTGTTGCTGAAACAGCAGCGTGACGCCGGTCGCTGCAAAGGGATCGAGGGATGGGAGGTGCTCGATCGTGTGCTTGAGGTGGATCACAGCCCGATCGGCCGTACTCCCCGGTCGGTGCCTGCCTCGTACGTGGGATTCTTGTCAGACATACGAAAACTCTTTGCCTTGACGCCGGATAGCCGGGCACGAGGATACAAGCCCGGACGTTTTTCATTCAATGTGGCCGGAGGCCGATGCGAGGCCTGCAAGGGGCACGGCTCCCTGAAGGTGGCCATGAGTTTTCTTCCGGATGTTTATATCCACTGTGAGGTCTGCGAGGGCCGGCGATTTAATCAGGAAACCCTGGATGTCACCTACAAGGGGAAAAATATCTCAGAAGTCCTAGATCTCACTTTTGATGAGGCAACAAGCTTCTTTGCTGCCGTCCCGTCTATTCGCCGTGCCGTCCAGGTGGTCTGTGACATTGGCCTCGGTTATCTGCGTCTGGGACAACCCAGCCCTACGCTTTCCGGCGGCGAGGCCCAGCGCATCAAGCTGGCCCAGGAACTGGCCAAACCCTCACGGGGCCGCACGCTTTACGTTCTGGATGAGCCTACCACAGGGTTGCACCTGGCCGATGTCTCCAAACTCGTTGGGGTGTTGCAGGCATTAATAGACCAGGGAAACACCGTGGTTGTGATTGAACACAATATGGAGATCATCAAGGAGGCCGACTACATCATTGATCTTGGCCCCGAAGGGGGTAATCAGGGGGGGCGAGTGATGGCAACAGGATCGCCCGTAGAACTCCTATCCAACCCAAACAGGTCTTACACGGCCCAGTATCTCAAGAGATACCTTAAAGGGAGCTGATTATTATTGCCCCCTTTCTGCGGCGCTTTGGAAAAGATTTTCAATGGGATGAAAAAAACAATGGTGTAAGGTTGGGCACTCACTTTCCCAGTGGGATCTCTCAGGGGACCACGATCAGCTTGAGTTAAGTTCTTACCTCTATCTCGCCAATGTTTGAAAAATTCTGGATAATCCTCATTGGATTGTTTCACAGGCATATTTTTCCCATGATCGATGTTTTTCTTTAGCTTATTCATCAATGATCCGATTAGAGTTTTAAAGGGGTTTGGGCTATTTTGGAAAAAACGGCATGATGTATGCATAACAACGGTAAGTAACGGGCACCCAGAATAACAGGGGGAGAGGAGGCGAAAAAATGTTACAAGAGGACTTGAATTTCATCCAAATTGTATCAATCGTTACTTCCCGGTTTGGATGCACGATAGACAGCATTGACATCGAGGGGAGGACCGTCTCGATTACCTGCCCTGGCGGCAAAGAGCAGGAAATCGAGTGTGCCATGGCTATAGGGGACATTATCGAAGGTAGAGAGAACGCCAAGGACTTATGGGCCTTTTCTTAGCATTAGCAGACCTGTCATATACAAGGGATTGAATGGTGAGGTTTGTCTATCGCATTCCTCACATACCCTCTTTTGCCGAATTAACCCTCACGAAGAAATCATATCGCCCTGTACTGACCGTCCGAATAGATATTTACGCTATTTAACCTCAAAACAAGCCGCGAATTCATATTTCCAGCACACTTGCTCCATGTAAAAACAGGTTTTTGTCTGCTGAACAGACCAAGGAAAAGGGTTTTGAAATAGCTCCTAGCCATCCGGTCAAGCTTGACCCCTATGGCTTCCATGATAGGGCTGCCATAAGAAGGAAGTCTCTGGTTTCATAAGACAAAAACGCTGGTTCAAGTTATCGGGAACCATGAAACAAGCCCGTTGTCAGGCGAACCGTCAAAATAGAAGGACCTTTACAGGGGTGCCCTTTTCCAACCCTTCTGAGTTCATGTCGATTCTGATGAGTCCGTCTGCCTTCACCATGGTATGAATCAGGCCGGATTTGCCCAGAATGGGCTCGGCGTAAACCTGGTTTCCTTGATGCACAAGCTTTACGCGCACGTAATCCTCGCGTCCCTGAACCGAGGCCAGATTCCGGCTCAGCACGGCAGCAACCTCCTGGGCCCCGGCTAACCGGTCTTCGGAAACACCACCTATCCTTTCAAGCATGGGGCGAACCATCACGTGGAAAACAACCATGGCCGATGCGACCTGTCCCGGAAGCCCCCAGATCGCCTTTTGCTCGCTCCGGGCCAAAATGGTGGGTTTTCCCGGGCTGATTGAGACACCATGGACCAAAATCTCGGCATCGGGAAGCGCTTGAACCACCTCAACAGTGAAATCGCGCGAGCCCACTGAGCTGCCACCTGAAATCAAGACCATGTCGGCCTCAGCCAAAGCACGCCGACAGAGGCCATTTAGTTCCTCAAAGTTGTCCTTTGCAATGCCAAGATACACGGGGATACCGCCTGATGCCCTGACAAGACCTGTCAGCGTATAAGCATTGACATCGCGCACCTGGGAAAGGCTTGGCGCCTCGCCAATCGGGACAACCTCATCGCCAGAGGAGATGATGGCGATAACGGGTTGTCTGAAAACCGGAATGCGGGCCTGGCCAAGGGCCGCCAAAACGCCCATTTCCTGAGGTCGTATGCGGCTCCCCTTTGAGAGAATCTTTTCTCCCTTCCGGATATCTTCGCCGATCTCTATGACATGCTGTAAGGGGGCAACGCTTTTGAAGACTTCAAGGGTATACTCATCAATGGCCTGGGTGTGTTCCACCATCACCACACTATCTGCCCCATTGGGAAGCATGCCGCCCGTGGCGATTCGAACCGCTTCCCCATCCTTTACCGAAACCGTGGGCACCTGTCCCATCTCGACAGCCCCGACGATTGTGAAAAGGGCCGGCATACTCTCTGATGCGCCAAATGTCGACCGCGCCTGGACCGCATAGCCATCCATGGTCGCACGGGTGAACCCTGGAAGATTGATTTTGGATACGATATCTTGAGATAGAATGCGGCCGACACACTGATCAATGGGGAGGACCTCCTCGCTGACACATGGAAAGGTACGGGTGAGTTCGAGTACAGTTCCCAGAGTCGTCACTTTGAAAAATTCCTTTTCAGTCATAAACCCACAATTCTCCCCCCGTGGTTGTAAACGACCATTCGTCGTTGTTTCACATGTCCGATCAGCGTCATATTCGTTTTCCGGGCCAGGTCAACGGAAAACCGTGTCGCAGCCGAGCCAGAGGCAAGGATAGGGGCTCCCAGTCGCATCACCTTTAAGAGAATCTCTGAGGCGATACGGCCAGTGGTCACAATGAGTTTGTCCTCTGTGGAGATGTTATCCAAGAAACATTGTCCACAAATCATGTCAATCGCATTGTGTCTTCCGATATCTTCTCGGAAGATCAGGATTTTTTCTGGTGTGGCAAGCGAGGCGTTATGGCAGCCCCTGGTCACCTTGTAAAGGGTTGAGCGTTCGTGGAGCTCGGCTGCCAACTGCAAAACCTGCTGCGGTGTCACCCTCAGCCTTGCGGTAACAGTTGTTGCGGCAATGGATTCTACATTTCGTGCAAAATTTGTCCCTTTTCCGCATCCAGATGTGATAGAGCGCTCTATACGTTGGCGCTTGAAGGGGTCGTGAGAGGTTTCAACGTGCACCTTGAGCCTCTCGGGCCCTTCCTCAACTTGAATATCCTTGAGGTGCTTCAGGTCTGTAATGAGCCCGTCAGATTTTAAAAATCCCACGGCTAAGAATTTGGGGTGCTTTCCTGTACAAAGCAGCGTGACGATCTCATGGCCGTTGAGATAGATGGTTAAAGGCATCTCCTGGATAGCTTTCACCCGGGTCTGTCGAAAATGGCCCTCTGAAAACTCGGCAACTTCATATGTGAAAGCGTCTTTCATCGTTAAATCAAGTTCCAGCACCCTTTTGATATTTGTCAGCCGTCAAGGGGGATCTCCTCATGCCAAGTGCACGGTTTTTGGGCAACAGCCTCCTATGATCTGACAAAAGTGCCGCTTTTTCCCCCTGATTTTTTAAGCAGGCAAACATCAGAGATGGTCATACCGCGATCGTACGACTTGCACATGTCGTAGATGGTCAAAGCGGCAATTGCCACGGCTGTCAGGGCTTCCATTTCCACCCCGGTCTGCCCGACCACACGCACAACAGCCTCTATCCGGATACTGTGGGTGTCGGGATGCGGGAAAAAATCGATCTGCACGTGAGTGAGGGAAAGCGGATGACACATGGGAATGAGTCCTGCAGTCTGCTTCGCAGCCATCACACCTGCGATGCGTGCGGTCTCCAGGACATTCCCTTTTTTCACCTTTTGCTCTTTGATCAGCTCAAAGGTCTCGGGCTGCATGGTAATGACTCCCTGGGCCACTGCCTCCCGAGCTGTGGCAGGCTTTTTAGAGACATCGACCATGCGAACCCGCCCTTCTTCATCCATATGGCTGAATGTTGGCATAGGCCTTCTCTCCACATCATTGGGTGAGGTTAGTTGATCGTTGTGGGCAGTCCGCTGAAAAGACCAGAAAAATCAGTCAATTCAAATAAATAGCACCAATGATCATAGCAATTTTCGTTTCACAGCCAAGTAAATGATCACATAGGGATAACGGACCACAGACACGACACAATTGTCAGCAGAGCAAACCGCGCTTGCATCTGCATTGGGGTCTCATACAAAGTGTTCTGTCTTGCGGGTCACCCGTTTCTTGATGGCGTTCAAGGTATCCTCTAACACCGGAATGACATGGTCTCGCAAATCACCGGCCACCACGATAAACATAACATCATCGCCGACTTTAAGCGACCCCTCTCGAATTTCCACTCGTATATCTACAATGCCTGGTCTCTGTCTTTGTTCAGCAAGGATGGCGTCTAAGGCCACGCGATCAACCGTAAGGGTCAGGCCGGAAACGCGTCGTCCGTCACGGGAGGTCCCTCGCACGACGCCGTTGTGGCACAGGATCATGCCGACCTTGGCGTAGTCCGGGTGTGATTTGATCCTGTCAATTAAGGCACGAAGTTCCATATGATTTTCCTTTTCTATAGCAGGTAATTCCAAAAAATCGAATATATGTAAACAGTTAAAAAGTCAATCCAAATTCTTCCCGCCATTCTTTCCGCCATGGGAACAATTAAGCTTTATCTGACATATTTCGCCTTGACAAGGGGAAAAAATCTGAATAGCGTTAATTTTTTAATACTGGATTACTCACTGTAACCGTCCCAAGTGCTGAACTATGATTACCAAGGGAAAAAGAAGAATGGCTTATCCCAGGATCGTTTCTCGGAAAGAAGCCCTTGAGCTCATTTTGGACAGCGTCCATCCCCTGGCAACAATCAAGCTCCCCTTGGAGGGGTCCCTGGGATATATTGCCGCTGAGGATCTTTATGCCCCCACAGATCTTCCCCGGTTTAACCGCTCAGCCATGGACGGGTATGCCATTTGCAGCAAGGACACTGCCAATGCAACAAACAAACGATCCGTCAAGCTGAAAGTTGTGGGCGAAATACATCCAAGCACAGCGGAGTTGATTCCCATAGAAAGTGGACAAGCCGTCCGTATCATGACCGGGGGCCCCATTCCTCCTGGGGCAGACGCGGTGGTGAAAGAGGAGGACGCACGATGCGAGGCTGGAACCCTTGATGTGGCGGGGCTTGTTCCGGCCTCACAGCATGTCTGGGAAAAGGGAAAAGACATAAAAAAGGGAAGCCTGCTCGTTGAACAGGGAAGCCCTGTCACGCCTGCGATCCTTGGCATCTTGGCCAATTTGCAAATCAGAGAAGTGACTGTTACCAGAAGACCTGAAGTGTGCATCCTTGCTGTTGGAAATGAACTGATTGACCTTCATGATAAGCCCACAGGCCACAAAATCGTCGCCAGTAATATCTACATGTTATCGGCCATGATTAAGCAACACGGGGGCAGACTGAGGTTCGCAAAGATCTCCAAGAATGACAAGGGTGCCATTAGGAAAGATATCAAAGAGGGACTCAAAGGCGATATGCTTATTATGACTGGCGGCTCATCAAATGCACACTCTGATCTCACCCGCGCTCTCATGGGGGAGATGGGGGTTGAACTGAGGTTTGCCGGTGTTTCCATGCGCCCCGGGAAAGGCACCACCTTTGGCCTTTATGACAACAAACTCCTTTTCGGCCTTCCCGGGACACCGACGGCAGTCTATGTGGTCTTTTATACGCTGGTGCTACCTGCCCTCCTGAGGCTAATGGGTATGGCAGTGCAGGGACCGTGTTGCATCGAGGCCGTCCTGGAGCAGGATATCAATAAGACGCCTGGAATAGAACATTTGGTTCAAGGGTTTGTCATGGAGGATTCCCATTACCGCGTGCTGCCTCTTGTGGGGCCTGATATCGAGGTATTTCCAGCTATGGCCAGGGCCAATGGCCTGATCATCGTGGGCCCGGATCAAGCCCACTTGAAGCAGGGCCAGACCGTTTCTGTCCAGCTGCTGAGCTCCTGTATCAGCCCTCTTTAGGTGTGCTTAGCCCGAAAGCCGTTAACAAACTGAGCAGACAGTCGATCTTGGCGTAAATGGTGCCGATCTGAGCAACCGCCTGTCTATCGTACAGGCCGATGAATTCAAGGGGTTATCATGCCTCCGATTGTTTCGATTGTGGGAAAGTCAGATGCCGGGAAAACGACCCTTTTAGAAAGGCTCATCCCGGAATTGAGAGCGAGAGGATACCGCATTGGTACGATCAAGCATGATGTGCATGGTTTTGACATCGATCATGAGGGCAAGGATAGCTGGCGCCACAAACAAGCAGGCGCGCATACAGTGGCCATCTCATCCCCCAAGAAGGTGGCCGTTATCAAGGATGTGGTGATAGAAGAGTGCCTTGATTCGCTCGCATCAAAATACTTCCTGGACGTGGATATCATCTTGGCCGAAGGATACAAAAAAGAAGACAAACCCAAGATAGAGGTCTTCCGGAGCCAGGTGCATGAAAAACCCCTCTGTCAGGGAGACGACTACCTTATGGCCCTTGTGTCCGATGCCAGCCTTGACCTTGGGGTACCTCACTTTGAGCTGGACGATATCAAGGGCCTTGCCGACTTTGTGGAAAAGAAGTTCTTGTCAAAATCATCCCGCATCATCCGTTAACATCTTTTCAGATGCAGCGAGGTCTTCTGGCGTATTAATGTTAAAGAAAGAAACAAGGTGGGGATCTGCTAATCTAAGCTGGGCCTCCGGGACCTCTTTGACCTTGACCTTTGGGAAGAACTTCAAAATCTTTGGATCCTGTTTTTTAAGCTGGTGCTCTATTGGCTTGAGGCAACGCTTTGAATAAATGGCGCACAAGGGCTCATGGCCTCCCTGTGCGACCGGTATGATGATATCCCACTTGGGTTCCAGCTCCTCCAGAAGAGCACTGATCAATTCCTTTTTCAAGAAGGGTGTGTCACAGGCCGTAAAAAAGGCATGGGACGCTGAGCTGTGAAACAGCCCTGCATGGATGCCGGTCAGAGAGCTGCGGACTGGAAAAAGATCCGTTACAATCGTCAAGTCCCAGGAGAGATATTGAAGAGGGTCATTCGTGACCAGCAGGACTTCATTGAAAAGCTCCTGAAAGGTATTATAAAGCCGGTCCAGGATCGTCTGGCTCCTCACGGAAAGAAAGGCCTTGTTTTGGCCTCCCATCCGGGTATTCAACCCGCCCGACAGGATGATTCCCGAACAAGGATGATTCACGACATCAAAAAAGCTCCTATTTTATTAGTCCCAAATTATGCGTTAAGACCCCTGTGGGTGAGGAGGGAATCTTCCTCAAAAGCTGTGATAATATTAAGGCCTTTGCTGCCCCTCAGGGCGGAGGGCTTCACATAATTAAAGGTTCTGATCTTATTGAGAAAATAATCAGACTGTGTTGAAGGTGTCAAGAAAAATCAGGGCTGTGATCCTATGCGTTTGCTGAAGAACGAATCTGAAATCTACTTCGTTTCCATCCAGAATTTCTGGATGGGCATGACTTGAGACTCATGTGATCGGGAGATGAAAGCATTTATTTTAAGAAAGAAGAGGGGAAGTCGCGCTGGAAATTGTCCTTGACAAAGTATGCAGGGAGACGTACCTATACTTTTTTTAACGTTTGAACAGGAGATCGACCTTTGAAGAAGAAGGGATTCATCAGGATTAACTCGGAACTGTGCAAGGGATGCGGGCTCTGTATTACAGCGTGTCTCAAGGGGTCGATCAGGATAAGCAACAAGCTCAACATGAAGGGTTACCACCCGGCTGAATATATTGAAAATGAAAAGAGCAAGAACCGCAAATGCACTGGATGCGCCCTGTGTGCGATAACTTGCCCTGACATTGCCATTGAGGTGTTCCGTGACTAAGCAGTTGATGCGGGGGAGCCATGTGATTGGAGAAGCAGCAACGCGAGCAGGGTGCCGCTTTTATGCAGGCTATCCCATCACACCGCAAAACGAGCTTCCCGAATATATGTCTGAACGCTTTGCCAAGCTGGAAGGCGCCACCTTTATTCAGGCCGAAAGCGAGCTGGCCGCCATTAATATGGTCATGGGGGCAAGCATGGCTGGCGTCCGGGCCATGACTTCGTCTTCCAGCCCGGGGATCAGCCTAAAGCAGGAAGGAATTTCTTACATGGCTGGCATGGAACTCCCTGCTGTGGTTGTCAATATCATGCGCGGGGGCCCCGGTCTTGGCAACATTGCTCCCACCCAGCAGGACTATTTTCAGGCCACAAGAGGCGGGGGGCACGGCGGCTATCGAACCATCGTTCTTGCCCCGTACTCGGGACAAGAATTGGTCACCCTGACCATGAAGGCCTTTGACTTGGCTGATGTCTATCGTACACCTGTGATTTTGCTGGGGGATGGTTTAATGGGTCAAATGATGGAGCCTGTGACCTTTCCAGATCCGATTGATCCGGATACGCTGCCACAAAAGGACTGGAGACTGGACGGTGCCAGGGATCGGGACAGTCGCCTTATTGCTTCCTTGCATTTGGATCCGGCTCAGATGGAACAACACAATTGGAAGCTGGCCAGAAAGTATGCGGCCATATGCGAGCGCGAGACCAAGCGTGAATCGTATCTTCTCGATGATGCTGTGCTCGCCGTGGTTGCCTTTGGCACAGCAGCCCGCATTGCCAAGGGTGCTGTTAACCGGGTAAGGAAAGCAGGATTGAGGGCGGGTCTCTTTCGGCCTATCACCTTATGGCCCTTTCCTGAAAAAGAACTTCGGGCGCTGACCCGCACGATCAAGCATGTTCTTGTATTTGAAATGAACTTTGGCCAGATGGTGGAAGATGTGAGGATCAGTGTGGGCGAGCAGGCTACAGTACACTTTCACGGGAGACCCGGCGGAATCATTTCCACACCCCATGAGATCGCAGACGCTATAACCAAGCTTTTTTACAGATATAAACTGGATAACTAACAAAGGAATCCCATGGCCAAACAGGTATTCAAAAGGCCCGATGCCATAAAAGAAAACGTTTTTCACTATTGCCCTGGATGCGGCCACAGTATTATCCATCGACTGGTGGCTGAGGTGATTGACGAACTCGGGATTCGAGACAAGACTGTGGGGGTGCCGCCTGCCGGATGTGCTGTGCTGGCGTACAATTACATTAACGTGGATATGGGAGAGGCTCCCCATGGACGAGCCATTGCAGTAGCCACCGGGATAAAGCGAGCCCGTCCTGAGTTGATCGTGTTTACCTATCAGGGAGATGGAGACATTGCAGCCATTGGCACGGCCGAGACCATTCATGCGGCAAACCGGGGGGAACGTCTAAGCGTCATCTTTGTGAACAATGGCGTGTACGGAATGACAGGAGGACAGATGGCACCCACCACCCTGTTGGGGCAAACGACAACCACGACCCCTGGAGGGCGATTACCCCTCAGGGATGGATTTCCCCTCGACTTAAGTCAAATGTTGGCCGTAGCAAACGGGAGCGTGTATATTGAGAGGACGGCCGTTACATCGCCGAAGAATATTATCAAGGCCAAAAAGGCCATAAAAAAAGCTTTTCAGGTGCAGATGGATGATCTCGGGTTTGCCTTAGTGGAGGTATTGTCTCAGTGTCCCACAAACTGGAAGCTCTCGCCAGTGGAAGCCTGCAGGCGGGTCGAAGAAGAGGTCATGCAGAATTATCCACTCGGCATCATCAAAGACACGACCCACAAGGGTGATTGACCTATCAATAGCGAATAATATCTATGGGCATGACTAAAATCATATTTTCCGGCTTCGGTGGACAGGGGGTCCTGATGATGGGGTACGTGCTGGCGACCTCGGGTATGTATGAGGACAAGCATGTGACCTACCTTCCGTCCTACGGAGCAGAGGTGCGCGGTGGAACCGCCAATTGCACCGTCACTGTCAGCGATGAGCCGATCGCCTCTCCGGTGGCATCATTCCCGGACTTTGCTGTATTGATGAATACCCCTTCTCTGATGAAGTTTGAGGGGAGGATCAAGACAGGAGGCACTGTTTTCTTAAACAGTGACCTGGTAGAACTCCGGCCTAAGCGCTCCGATATTCAAGTGGTGGCCATACCGGTTAACACCATCGCTGTGAAACTGGGCAGTATCCGGGGTGCGAATATGGTCATGATCGGTGCCTTTATCCAGAAGACCGGTTTGGTTGCTTTGAAATCCGTTGTCAAGAGTGTCAAGAGCATCTTTGAGACAAAAGGCGCAAAGGTACACAAGATGAACAGGGCGGCCATCCAAGAAGGGGCGGCATTTAAGACCGTTTAATACTCAAAATGTATGTAAATACAATAAGTTATAAGGCGTTCTTTTTAGAGTTATCCCCATTTTTAGAGGACATTGGCCCTATTTAGGGGCTTTTGGAGGAAAGTTATCC
>Ga0180301_10002010_pt1 | contig 15981 bp, 14 predicted proteins | sample GuaBasSediGuay16_FD_121797 | JGI IMG/M metagenome (GOLD analysis project Ga0180301, IMG submission 121797) | Subseafloor sediment microbial communities from Guaymas Basin, Gulf of California, Mexico - Guay16, Core 4569-2, 12-15 cm | ecosystem: Environmental > Aquatic > Marine > Hydrothermal... | reverse complement strand
GAATTAACCGCCAAACCCCACACATTGGCAATAATATCTTTTTTAGGAAAGAGTTTTGTAGACTTTTTATAGCCCAGTTCTTCAATGCAATCATCAATCAGGTCTTTGGAATCCTCTTTATCGATTATGCTGAAATTTGAGGAGTATCCCAGAAGATGTCCTTCCTTGCGCAAGATAAGATTTCCTACATGGTGAAAAGTTCCTGCCCAGAGTCCTTGTAAGCTCATTTTAATAAGAGATTCGGCACGGTTTGTCATTTCTTGAGCCGCTTTATTTGTAAAAGTGACAAGGAGAATATTTTTTACATCACAACCTTTTTCATATAAATAGGCAAGACGGTAAATAAGAACCCTCGTTTTCCCGCTTCCTGCTCCCGCAAGCACTAAAGAGGGGCCTTCTGCTTCATAGACGACCTTTAACTGTTCAGGATTTAAATTCTCCTCGTAGTTAATAATAAAAGGCGAAGAAAAATGTTTTAGTTTATACTTTTTCATTTACTCATTAATGCGATAGTATTTTTTTTAGCTCAAGAGCATTTTTTGCCGCAAAACCGTAGGCATCATTATTAAAGAATACAAAAACCATTTTTTTATTTTTCTTAAGGCGTTGTATCTTAAGAGCCCATTTTTTAAGTTCTTCTTTTGAGTATCTCGAGGCATAGAGAGTTTTGCCCCCATGGAGGCGGAAATATAAAAAGTTGCCCGTGGTAAATTCTGGGGAAGGATAAGAAGGGGGGTCAGCAAGGCAGATGCTTACATTGTATTTATTAAACAAACTGAATATTTCCTTGTTGAACCAGTTTTTATGGCGGAATTCAAAACTGTAAAGATACTGTGGCCAATTTTTAAGAAGGGCAAGGAATTTTTTAATTCTCTCAAGGTCATAATCAAACGACGGCGGCATCTGCCACAGTACACTTATTAGCTTATCTTTTAAAGAACGTGCTCGTTTAAAGAAAAGTTCAACCGCATCTTCACAGTCTTTAAGGCGCTTTATGTGGGTTATAAAACGAGACCCTTTCAGTACGAACTTAAAATCTTTAGGAGTGCGGTTATACCATCCTTTAAAGACATTTTCGTACGGGAGCCGGTAAAAAGTAACATTTAATTCCACAGCACTAAAATATTTTGCGTAGAATTCTAACCATTGTTTTTGAGAGAGACTCTGGGGGTAAAACTTTCCCCGCCAGTGTTTGTAGTTGTATCCGCTTGTTCCAATAAATATTTGAGACATCTTGTAAGGGTAGATTTATTATATGATAGAAAAAGAACCCTTACAAATATTTTAGAAAATATGTTATTATTTAGGTAAAAGAATAACAATAAAGAGGTAAAAATATGATAATTATCGTAGTCTTAATTATCTTTGCAGGGATAGGAGTAGTTGCCTACTCATTTCTCTATGAGAAAAAAGAAGAAAAAGAAAACACAGAAAAGCTTAAGAGCAAAATAGAGCATTTAAAAAGCATAATAAAATCCAAAGAAGCCGACTTGGAGAACCAGAAGAGTGTAATCGAAAATATTAAGAGAGAGAAAGAAAAACTAACCGAGCAGATAGAGCTATTACATAAAGAACTGTCAAGACGTAAAGAATGGCTAGAGCATCAGATAGAAGAAGTTGAGAGAATAAAAGATGAAAACGCACAGGTCAGAGAACAGTTGGCTAAGAAGGATAAGGAATTGGAGAAAGAATTTTCAAAGAATGTCAGATTAAATAAAGACTTACGTGAGGCCGAAGGAAAGATGTTTGCTTTAGAGAAGGAAAGCGAAGAGAAAGACAATCAGATAGCCCAACTTAAAAAACAGATAGAGGAATATTCTGTTAAACTAAAAGAGGCTGCACAAAGAGCAAATGAACTTACTAATAAATTAGAGAAAAGCTCCTGGGTGGCCAAAGATGAGTATGTGTCTTTGAAAGAGGATTATGTCTTGCTGGAGAAAGAACTAGAGGCTAAGAAAAAACAACTGTTTTTAAAAGATGAAGAATTACGCAAGCTAAAAGATACCATCCGGCATCTTAAAAATATTTCTGGAGAAGATAGAGAGATTCGTGAAGTTAAGGGTTTAGAGCCACAGAAGGAAGTTCTTAAAGAGTCTTTACAGGAGGCTGCAGAAAAAGAAGACGTCTCTTCCCAGGAGGTTTTATCGGCGGAGGGTAAAGACGATGATAACGCAGAGAAAACTCCTTCACAGCAGTTCACGGAGGAGGTTGTAGAAGAGAGTAAGCCGAAGGAGAAGGATAAAAAAGAAGAGCCAGTTAAGATTGATAAGGATAGAATAGAGGAGATAAAAGCCTCCTTTGATTTAAGTGCAATAAGAAATATTGGTATTGTGGCTCATATTGATGCGGGGAAAACCACTCTTACTGAGAGAATTCTTTTTTATACAGGAAAATCTCATAAAATAGGAGAGGTTCATGAGGGTAAAGCTCAGATGGATTGGATGAAGCAAGAACAGGAAAGAGGTATAACCATTACATCCGCAGCTACAACGTGTTTCTGGCTTGATAAACGTATCAATATTGTAGATACACCGGGACATGTTGATTTTACTGCTGAAGTTGAGCGGTGTTTGCGTGTTCTTGACGGTGTTGTAGTTGTATTTTGCGCAGTAGCAGGAGTAGAGGCGCAGTCAGAGACAGTATGGCGGCAGGCAGATAAATACGGTATTCCTAAGATAGCTTTTATTAATAAAATGGACCGCATGGGTGCAGACTATTTCAAAGTGTTAAAGGACATGGAGGATAAACTTGTTGCTAGTGCTGTACCTGTGGTTATTCCGCTGGATAAAGAAAGCGAATTTAAGGGTATAGTAGACCTTATTAATATGAAGGCCTATTTGTATAAAGATGAGAGCACGGGGAGAGACTTTTCAGAAGAAGATATTCCAGATGATTTTCAAGAAGAGGCTAAAAAATACCGCCGTGTTATGATTGAAAAGATTTCTTCTGTTGAGCATACAATTATGGAGAAATTCTTAAAAGACGAAAACTCCCTCTCTGAAGAAGAGTTACGGGAAGCATTAAGAAAGGCTACTATTGCCAATAAACTTGTGCCGGTGTTATGCGGGAGTGCTTTAAAAAATAAAGGTATTCAGAAGTTGTTGGACGCAGTCGTGCTATATTTACCTTCCCCTTTGGATTTACCTCCTTCCAAAGGAAGTGATGTTACTCAACAAGATAGTACCATAGAGGTTAAGCCTTCACTGGAAGAACCTTTTAGCGCCCTTGCTTTTAAGATTCAAGCGGACCGCCATGTGGGGAAATTAGTTTATATAAGAGTTTATTCAGGATATTTAGAAGCAGGCTCTTATATTTTAAATGTTAACAAAAACAAAAAGGAGCGGGTTGGGCGTATTGTTGCTATGCACGCTAACTTAAGAGAAAACAAAAGCTTTATATGCGCAGGTGATATCGCTGCTCTTATAGGACTTAGTTCTACTACCACAGGTGATACGTTAACCCATCCTTCGCGTCCTTTGCTTTTAGAAGAGATTAAGTTTCCATCACCAGTGATGTCCATAAGCATTAAGCCTCACACACGGGGAGATCAGGATCGTTTAGGCAAAGCCATAGCTAAGCTTTCCGAGGAAGACCCTACTTTTGTGGCAGAAACAGATGAAGACACGGGCGAGATAATTCTTTCTGGCATGGGAGAGTTACATTTAGAAATTATGGTAGAACGTTTAAAAGAGGAATTCAAGGTCAATGCTGATATTGGACGACCTAAGGTTGCTTATAAAGAAAGTGTCAAGTCAAAAGGGGTGGGGGAGTACAAGCATATTAAACAAACCGGAGGGCGCGGACAATATGGCCATGTTGTTATGGAAATCCTTTCTTTAAAACGAGGGGAAGGTTTTATTTTTGAGAATAAGATAAAAGGAGGAGCTATTCCGCAGAATTATATTCCTGCTGTGGAGAAAGGTGTTAGAGAAGCAATGAAGAAGGGGGTTTATGCGGGTTATCCTGTTGTAGATATTAAAGTAACTGTGGTAGATGGCTCATACCATGAGGTTGATTCGTCTGACCTTGCTTTTATGCTTGCAGCAAGCGGATGTTTTAAAGAAGCTTTCTTAAAGGCAGAACCTGTTTTGTTAGAGCCTTATATGTTCATTGAGGTCATTACACCTGAAGAGTATGTGAGCGGTCTGGTAGGGAATATTTGTTCCCGCAGGGGGAAGATATTAAACATAGAAAGCAAAGGCAGCCAGAAAATTATATCTGCTGAAGCTCCTCTGGCCGAGATGTTTGGGTATTCCCAGGATTTCCGTTCTTTAAGCAGTGGAAGAGCAACTTTTTCTATGGAATTTAGGCGTTATGAGGAGGTACCCCCGCGTGTGGCAGAAAAAATCATTGAAGAACGCACAAGAGAAAAAAAGAAGAAATAAGAACACGCCTTATTTATCTCCTCAACTGCTTAAGGGGGGTTATTTGCCTGTTAAATTTCTCTTTACAGATTCGCTATAATTTAAGGAACCCTCCAAAAACCATTGAAAACATTGCCAAAATTGATGTTTACTTATTATAATAAGATGATATAATACCTCTATGATTATGGTAGAATCCAAAGAAAATATAAGAAAAAAACTTTTAAGACAACTGCTTTCTTTTGCTCGGGAAGAAATAGAAAGGAGGAGTAAAAATGTTGAAAAAATTATATCCAATCTTTCTATATATAAAAGTGCAAAAGCCATTATGGTGTATTACCCTTTAAAGGGTGAGGTAAATCTTTTAGGGATAGTGAGGAAGGCGTTAAATAAAAAAGAGGTTTGTTTCCCTGTTATAGACTTAAAAAACAAGAATCTCGTCCCCTATATAGTAGGGGATTTGGAAAGGGATTTTGTAAAGGGCCCTTACGGCGTAAGAGAGCCAGATATTAAAAAGACAAGACAATACCCTGTTGAGAATCTTGATTTAGTGTTTGTTCCTGGTATTGCCTTTAGTCCTTCCAAGTATCGATTGGGCAGGGGCGGAGGATTTTATGACCGCTTTATCAAGACGCTCTCAAAAGGCACTAAAACTATAGGTGTAGCCTTTGATTGTCAAATCATTAACGACCTTCCTGTTTCTATCCCGCATGATGAACGCGTAGATTTTGTTGTTACAGAGTCAGGGATTCACTAAAATATCATTTTAAAAAGACGATGAAGACAGTCATCTTGGTAGTATTTGTCTATTTAGGAACTACACAGCAGAGTAGGCTCATGAAAAGGAGGTACATATGATTAGCGTGTATATAATCGTTTCTTTATTAGGAGGAGTAGTTGTCGGGTATATTATGAAAGGAATTGCGGGCAAGAATAAACTTAAGAAAGCCGAAGACGCAGCCCAAAAAATGTTAAAAGAAGCAGAGATTAAGGCAAAAGAAATAATAAGAAAGGCCGATTTAGACGGAAAAGAGCTTCTTTATAAACTGAGAGTAGAATTTGACAAGCAGACAGCCCACACGCGTAACGAATTATCTCAGCTAGAAAAAAGACTTTCTCAGAGAGAGGAAAATTTAGAGAAGCGTTTGGATTTTATTGAGGCTAAAGAGAAGGAAATAACAAGAAAGGAAAAGGAGTTAAAGAATTTAGAAAGCTCTTTAGTCGAAAAAGACCAGACTTTAGACCACCTTATTAAGGAGGAAAAGGAAAAGTTACAGAAAATATCCACCCTTACTCCTGAAGAGGCAAGAAACATCCTTCTTAAGCGCTTTGAGGATGAGTTAAGAAGAGAAAAAGCAGTTATGGTACGTCAGATGGAAGAGGAGGTAGCAGAGGAGGTGGACAAGAAGGCAAAAGAGATAATTTCTCTTGCCATTCAGCGCTGTGCTGTAGAACATACAACTGAAACTACGGTAAGTGTGGTACAGCTTCCTAACGATGAAATAAAAGGAAGGATTATTGGAAGAGAAGGCAGGAACATAAGAACATTTGAGATGGCTACGGGTGTAGACTTGGTAATCGATGACACCCCCGAAGCAGTGAGTATTTCCAGTTTCGACCCTGTTCGAAGAGAGATTGCCCGTATCTCTTTAGAACGTCTTGTGACAGACGGAAGAATTCATCCTGCCCGCATTGAAGAAGTAGTTGAGAAGGTGAAAAAGGAATTTGAGAAGAAATTAATAGAGGAAGGAAAATCTGTATCTTTTGAGGTGGGAATTCACAACCTACATTCTGAGTTGATAAAACTATTAGGTAAGCTTAAATACAGGACAAGCTATGGCCAGAATACCCTGCAGCATTCTAAGGAGGTCGCTTTTATTATGGGTGTTTTAGCGGGGGAGCTGGGATTAGATGCACGGATTGCTAAAAGAGCCGGCCTTCTGCATGATATTGGGAAAGCAGTAGACCATCAGGTTGAAGGTACACATGCTAATATTGGGGCGGAACTTTTAAGAAAATATGGCGAAAATGAGATAGTGGTTAATGTGGCAGAGTCTCATCATGAGGACGTGGAGTTCAAGTCAATTTATTCTATTTTAGCCTTGGTAGCGGACGCAATTAGTGCCTCTCGTCCAGGAGCAAGAAGAGAAACAATCGAAACTTATATAAAACGGTTAAGAGATTTGGAGTTTATCGCTAATGCTTTTGAAGGAGTTGAGAAGGCTTTTGCTATCCAGGCAGGACGGGAGATAAGAGTAATTGTTCAGCCCAATAAGGTTGGTGATGATGAAATAGCACTTTTAGCACATGAGATTAAAAAGAAGGTGGAAAAAGATATGGAGTATCCAGGGCAGATAAAGATTACTGTGATTAGAGAAACGCGCTCCATAGATTACGCTAAATAGTTTCTACAATATTGTTATTTTTTAAAAAAGAGTTAGAATATAATTTATGAAAATACTTTTTGTCGGGGATATAGTAGGTAAACCAGCACGCCTGTATCTTAAAGAAGTCCTTAGAGAAATAAAGCAAAATTTGGGGGTTGATTTTATCATTGCCAACGGAGAAAACGCCGCTGGTGGTTCAAGCTTAACTGTTAAAACTGCCCAGGAAATATTCGACAGCGGTGTCGATGTTATAACCAGCGGAGACCACATCTTTAAGAAAAAGGAAGCCAAGGATGTGCTGGAAGTTTTTGATGCAATAAGACCTTTAAACTATGGGGCTTTAGCGTACGGCAGAGGATATATTATAAAAGAGACAGGAAGTGTTAAGGTAGGGGTAGTTAATCTTATGGGGAGAGTATTTATGCAGCCAGTGGATTGTCCTTTCAAGGCGGTAAGAGATGTTCTTGAAGAGATAAGGAGCAAGACAAGCATAATTGTTGTTGATATGCATGCTGAGGCTACAAGCGAGAAACTTGCTATGGGATACTTTCTTGCCGGTAAGGTAAGTTTGGTGGTAGGCACTCACACTCATATTCCCACCGCAGATGAAAGAATTATTGATGGCGCAACCGCTTACATTACTGATGTAGGAATGACGGGCAGTTTTGATTCTGTTTTGGGCAGGGAGAAACACCAGATTATAGAAAGGTTTATTACCAATATGCCTGTACGTTTTAATTTAGCCCAAGAAGATGTCCGGATTCAGGCGGTAGTAGTAGAAATAGATGAGTCTAATGGGCGGGCTTTAGGAATAAAGAGAGTAGAATATAAAAAAGAAAATAGTTAAGTAGGAGGAGCGATGAGTGCAGAGTGGTATGGCACAGAGAAAAGAAGATTTCCTCGCGCAAAATTCCCCTGTAAAATTGTAGTTTATCTTCCTCAGGCTCACACCGTAGTTACCCATACAGAAAATATTGGATGTGGAGGAGTAAGGATTATTGTAGATGAAAACTTAGAAGTTTCTTCTGTAGTGGGAATAGAGATTTTCCTTGATAATGGCAAGGTTCTTCGGTGTAAGGGTAAAGTTGTCTGGAAATTGGAAGAAAAAAGCCCTCTTGCTAAAGATGCCATTATTTTTGACCTTGGTTTGGAATTTATAGACATGAAGAAAGAAGATAAAGAAACCATCGAACACATAGTAGCATCTTTATTAGAAAAGTAATCTATGCTTGAGAAAATTAACTATCCCGCCGACCTTAAAAAGTTAAACATTGAGGAGCTAGAAATTCTTGCCTCTGATATACGCAAGTTTATCATTGACAATGTTTCATCTTGTGGCGGGCACCTTGCTTCATCTTTAGGAGCGGTAGAACTTTGTATTGCTTTACATTATTGTCTTAATGCCCCTACCGATACCATTATTTTTGATGTAGGCCATCAGGTTTATGCACACAAAATTATTACGGGAAGGAAAGATAAGTTTCATCTGTTGCGGCAGTATAAGGGGTTAAGCGGTTTTCCTAATCCGGCTGAGTCAGGGTATGACGCATTCATATCAGGCCATGCTTCTACGGCTGTTTCCTGGGCAGAAGGTGTTGCCGAAGCAAAAAGAATAAAAGGCATAGATTCTAAAACAGTTGCCATTATAGGGGATGGTTCATTAACGGGGGGGATGTGTTTTGAGGCATTGAACCATTGTGGGCACCGTAAAAGCGATGTTTTAATTATTCTTAATCATAATGAGATGAGCATTTCTTTTTCTGTGGGGGCTTTGAGTAATTATCTCACCAAAATAATTTCTCTTCCCATATACAATCGGATAAAAAGTGAACTGGATGATTTTTTACGGCGGCTGCCGTCTTTTGCCAAGAAGCTGGCTTCTGCAGCTAAACGGTTTGAAGAGGCGGTCAAAAGTTTAGTAGTGCCGGGTGTTTTTTTTGAAGAATTGGGGTTTCGTTACTTTGGCCCCATTGACGGCCACGACATAAGTGCTTTAGTCACTACCATAAGAAACCTTTTGTCGTTAAAAGGTCCTAAGATACTTCACATAATAACCAAAAAAGGTAAAGGCTACAGATATGCTGAAGATAATCCCGAGGATTTTCACAGCGCTTCAAAATTTTCCGTACCCACAGGAGATTTTTATAAAAAGAAAACAGTATCTTTTACAGAAGCCTTTGCCCATAAACTTACCCATATAGCAGAAAACGATAAACGTATAGTTGCTATTACTGCAGCCATGGCAAAAGGCACAGGATTGCATATCTTTCAAAAAGCTCATCCCGAGAGATTTTTTGACGTAGGAATTGCTGAGCAGCATGCAGTGGGGTTTGCAAGTGGTTTAGCCAAAGAAGGGTTACGCCCATTTGTAGCAATTTACTCTACTTTCTTACAGCGTGCTTTTGACCAGATTATTCATGACGTAGCTCTTCAGAATCTTCCCGTTGCTTTTTGTATAGACAGAGCTGGTTTCGTTGGAGAGGATGGACCTACCCATCACGGTGTGTTTGACATTAGTTATATGAGGATGGTTCCAGGTATTGTCTCTATGGCCCCGAAAGACAAAGAAGAATTAGAAGACATGCTTGAGTTTGTTTTAACCTTAGATAGGCCAGTAAGCATACGTTATCCAAGAAGCCAAGCTTACTCCTTGAATAAAAGAGAGAGAATAGTTTTAGGGAAAGCCCAGGTTATTAAGGAAGGCAAAGACCTTTGTGTTATTGCTTTAGGCTCTTTAGTTAAAGAAGCACTTGTGGCAGCAGACATTCTTCAAGCCCAGGGGTTAAGCACTTTTGTTGTCAACGCCAGATTTATAAAGCCGCTGGATGAGGATTTGCTTAAGCGGGTTGCTAAAAGATTCCGGCTTATTGTTACGCTTGAGGAAGGTATTGTTAACGGCGGTTTTGGCAGTGCTATTATTGAGTTTTATGAGAAAACCGGTATGTTGGACCAGTTGAAGATAAAATGTTTTGGTATTCCTGATGAGTTTTCTACCTTTGCTTCTCGTGACCAGCTTTTAGAAATGTACAATCTTAAAGGCCACCAGCTTGCCAGTGCTTGGCAAAAAATATTAGCTGAAGAGATTTCATGGCAAAAATAAAAATAGATAAAGACAGATGCAAGGGTTGCGGCCTTTGTATTATCTATTGCCCGGTTAAGAAATTAGCGTTCTCACCGGCATTAAATAAAAGAGGTGTTCATTATGCTGAGGGTAAATCCGGCATAACTTGTATTGGTTGCGGTAGATGTTATTTGATTTGTCCTGATGCGTGCATTGAAGTTTATGAGGAAACAAAGCCAGCGAAAAAGAAATAGAGTTTTAATCACAGGTAACGAGGCTATAGGAGAAGCAGCTATCAAAGCGGGTTGTTACTTCTATGCCGGTTATCCCATTACCCCTCAGAATGAACTCACCGCCTATATGGCAAAAAAGATGCATGAGGAAAATAGGGTTTTTATCCAGGCAGAAAGCGAGCTGGCAGCGGTTAATATGGTATTTGGGGCATCAGCCGCAGGAATGCGGGCAATGACTTCGTCTTCCAGCCCGGGCATTTCTTTAAAACAGGAGGGTATCTCTTACTTGGCTGGATGTCAGCTTCCCGCAGTTATTGTGAATGTTATGCGTGGAGGGCCAGGTTTAGGCAACATTGGTCCTTCCCAAAGCGATTATTTCCAGGCGACAAAGGGAGGAGGCCACGGAGATTATCGTTTAATTGTTCTTGCGCCTTCAAGCGTGCAGGAATCGTTTGACCTTACTTTTTTGGCTTTTGATTTAGCAGACAAATACCGTAATCCTGTTATGATTCTTTCTGATGCCTTCTTGGGCCAGATGGCAGAGTCTGCTGTTATTAAGTCGCAAGAGCGCAGCATAAAAAATCTGAAAGTAAAAAAAGATTGGATTCTAAGTGGAGCAAAAAAACGAAAGCCAAACATTATACGTTCGCTTTTGTTAGAAGAAGGAGCTCTGGAAAAGCACAACGTTCTTCTTCAGAGAAAGTATAAAGAAATAGAGAAAAAGGAAGTTCGCTATGAAGAGATAAACACAGAAGATGCTGAAATAATTTTTGTTGCCTATGGGATTTCTTTTAGAATAGCAAAAGAGGCGGCACATCTTTTACCCATGAACGTAGGGATTTTTAGGCCGATAACTCTATGGCCTTTCCCCTACGACGCCCTTCGCAGGATTTCTAATAAAAGAAAGGTATTTGTTTTCGAATTGTCTGCTGGGCAGATGTTAGAAGATGTCTGTCTTTCTGTTGGGGATAGAGACAAAGTGTTCTTTTATGGACGTACAGGAGGGGAGATTTTTAATGAAAAAGAACTGGCTAATTTTGTTTTAAGTAAGCTATGAAGATAAAGTTTAAAAGGCCACGCGCGCTAAGAGATATCCCCACTCATTATTGTCCAGGGTGCGGACACGGTATTATCCACCGTTTGGTAGCAGAGATTGTTGAGGAACTCAATATAAGAGAGAGAACCATTGGTATTGCTCCTGTGGGGTGTGCGGTATTGGCTTATGATTACTGGGATTTTGACTGTAGTGAAGCAGCTCATGGGAGAGTTTTGGCAGTGGCCACAGGAATAAAGAGATGTCGGCCTGATTGCGTTGTTTTTACCTACCAGGGCGACGGGGACTTGGCTGCTATTGGAACTGCGGAGACTATTCACGCCGCCAATCGAGCAGAAAATCTTACCTGTATTTTTGTCAATAATGCTGTGTATGGGATGACAGGCGGGCAGATGGCTCCAACTACAGTTGTTGGCCAAAAAACTACCACTACCCCCTCAGGCAGGGACCCTCACAGAGGAGAAGGTTATCCTTTGCGTATTATAGAAATGTTAGCCCTCCTTAAAGGCGTGGTTTATGCAGATAGAGTCTGTGTAGCAAGCCCTTCTGATGTCGTAAGCGCAAAGAAAGCAATAAAGCAAGCTTTTGTAAACCAGATTGAAGGGAAGGGTTTTTCTATTGTTGAGGTACTTTCTCAATGTCCTACGATATGGCGTATGTTGCCAGAAAATGCTGTTAAGTGGGTTAAGGAAGAAATGGTAAAGTTTTACCCCCTGGGAAGAATAAAATGAAACGCAAAACATCTAAAGAGGCTAAAATTTTAGTTGCAGGCTTTGGTGGACAGGGAATTATGTTTTTTGGGAAAATTATTTCCCTGGCTGCCATTTTAGAGAATAGACAGACAACTTACATTCGTTCTTACGGTGCAGAAATGCGGGGAGGAACAGCCCATTGTCAGGTGAAAATAAGCGATAGAGATATTGCCTCACCTATATTTGCGCATCCTACTTTTGCGGTAATAATGAATCAGCCATCGCTGGACAAGTTTAAAAATCATTTTACCAATGACACCATTGTAATCTTAAACAGCTCTCTGGTTAAGAAGAACGCCTTACCTGAAAGTAAGAATGTTTTTGCTTATGCTTTTAATGAATTAGCTGACGAGTTAGGCGACATTAAAATAGCTAATATGGTGGCGTTGGGAGCATTAATAAGAATAACAGAAGTTGTCAAAAAGAAGTCTGTTGAAGAAGTCTTAAAAAATTATTTTTCTTCTAAGCCTCCTCTTTTAAAGTTAAACATAAAGGCGCTGGAGAAAGGATGGCAGATAAATTAAAGGTCAGATTTGCTCCTTCACCTACGGGCTACCTTCATATTGGTAGCGCTCGCACTGCGCTTTTTAACTGGCTTTTTGCTAAGCGATACAAAGCTTCTTTTGTGCTGCGCATAGAAGATACAGACTTAAGGCGTTCAAAGAAAGAATTTCTGGAGGAGATTCTTGATTCTTTACGATGGTTAGGTATTAGAGAGAGCGAGATATATTATCAGTCAAAACGCCTCGATTTATATAAGGAGTTTGCTGAGAAACTCATTCGTGAAAGAAAAGCTTTCTCTGAAGGGGGAGCAGTAATTTTTAAGTACGAGTTTGAGAAAGTTGAATTTGATGATTTAATCCGTGGACGCATTGAGTTTAATGAGCTTCCCAAACAAGAGGAAGTTCTTATAAAGTCAGACGGCACTCCGACTTATAATTTTGCCTGCTGCGTTGACGACGCTCTTTTAGGCATAACGCATGTTATTAGAGGGGAGGACCATATTTCCAATACTCCTAAGCAGATTTTGCTTTATAAGGCATTAGGATTTAGGATACCAGAGTTTGCACATCTGCCTATGATTCTTGCTCCCGAAGGGGGAAAACTTTCCAAGCGTTTTGGAGCAACGGCAATAAGAGAATACCGCAATATGGGGTATCTTTCTGAAGCTATTGTAAATTACCTTCTTCTTTTAGGGTGGGCACCACCTGATAACCGCGAGATTATTACCTTAGATGAGGCAGCAGAGGTTTTTGACATAAGAAAAGTAAACAAGACTTCTGCAAGCTTCTCCTGGGATAAGTTAAATTGGATTAATTCAGAATACATAAAAAGAATGCCGCTAGATGACCTTACAACTTACACAATGAACTACTTTAAAGACAAAAGGTTTATTGATGAAGTGGATACCAATTATTTAAAAAACGTGATAGAATTATTTAAGGGGCGTATAAGCAAGTTACAAGATTTAACTGAGTGGGCGTATTTCTTTTTTTACGATGATTATACTTACGCTCAAGATACAGAGGAAATTCTGAAAAGGAACCTTAAAAAAGAAATAGAGATTCTCAAAAATAAAATGGCTTCAATAGAAAATTTTGACAGAGAAACTATTGAGGTTGAGTTTCGCAAAGTTGCTTCTGATTTGGGGCTCAAAGCGCGTGATTTAGTTCATCCTGTGCGGGTTGCTTTAACAGGAAGACGCATCGGGCCAGGGTTGTTTGAGACAATGGAAGTTTTAGGTAAAGAAAGGGTCGTTAAAAGGTTAAAGAGGTTGATTGATTTTTGGGGAGGGTAGGTAAATGCGTAAGTGGCTATTTATTTTTGTATGTTTAGCAGTAAGCACAATATTTCTTTGCGGATGCGCTAACACCTTTAAAGGAATAGGAGATGATATTAAACACAACTGGGAAGTGCTTAAAAAGTGGGATAAAAAAATGCAGGAGAACTGGTGGTAGCCTTTTTATGAGAAAAAGATGTTTTGGTTTGTTAGAAACTATCATAGTTTTAATTATTACCCTTATCCTTGCATACCTTTTTCTTCACCACTATAAAGCTAACATCTTTGGCGATAAACTTAAGAAATCCCTTTATGAAAATGATATTGATTCCTCAAGCCCTTCGGCTCTTATTCAAGGGGCAGAGGAAAGAGTAAATGCTATTAACAGGAAAACAGAACAGACACAAGCACAAATCGATGGACTTCTTAGATAGAGGATAGTGCTGGTGCAAAGGCAGTTATTGCCTGCCAGTAATTCTGTGGGTGAAACCTTAATAAAAATTTTAAGGATAACGATTTTTGCTATAGTTTCTGGAGTTTTATTTTTTTCTTTGGCAGAAGAGCAAAGAGCCTCTTCAGTTTGTTTTAGAGACCACTGTTTTAAGGTGGAACTTGCCGTTACTCTTTCCCAGAGAGCCCGCGGGCTTATGTTTCGTAACAGTCTGGCTAAGGATAGAGGTATGCTTTTTGTGTATGATAAAGAAGGCTATTATCCTTTCTGGATGAGGAATACTAAAATTCCTCTTGATATAATATGGATGGACAAAGAAAGGAAGGTTGTCTTTGTAAAAAATAATGCGTCACCTTGCGGCTTAAAGAAATGTATCCCCATTTATCCTAACAGAAAAGCAAAGTATGTTCTTGAGGTGAACGCCGATATTACAAAAGATTTAGGCATCCAGATAAATGATTATGCAAGATTTTACAATATAAATAATTAGGATGATGGAAAGTATTTTGTTGACAGTTTTAGGCTTATTAGTAGGGTTTAAAATAGCACAAGCTGTCTATAAGAGGCAAATCAAGTTGCTTTATGCACAGCTGGAGTTTTATGCCAAAGAGAAAAAGAAAGAACAAAAGCCCCAATCATTGTTAGAAGATAAACTATGGCACCAGCAGGAAACAGAGTTTATATTTAAACTTCACGAATATTTTGTCACAACTTTTGAGAGGAAAAAAATCACCAGGCATATTGTTGAGAGAGTTGCTAATTTTCTTTATGTAGATAAAGCCATTTTGCTTCTTTTGGATAAGGAAAAGAACGAATTTTTCATTGCTTCCAGCATTGGCTTAGACGAAAATACAATAGATAATTTTTCCCTTGCATATCCTCAAAGTGTATGTGGCTATGCAATAGAAGGGGGAGCTACTATTGTAGTAAATAATTTTGATAAAGAGCCTTACTTAAAAAAGATAAATAAAGAGCCTTATTTTAAAAAATCTTTTATGATTGCCCCTGTTGTTTTTAAAGGCGCTAGTTACCAGAAAGAAATAATAGGCGCCTTAATAGTTTGCGATAAAAAATCCCAGCGTCCCTTCACTGAGAAAGAGAAGGAGTTTCTTACTAATATAGCAAGAGTATCTGCTGTTGTTATCAAAAATTCGCAACTCAATGAGCAGATGCAGGAAGACTATATAAAAACTATTTCTGCCTTAGCCTTGGCTTTAGATGCCAGAGATCCTTATACACGGTGGCATTCCGAAAATGTAACAAAGTATTCTGTAGAGATTGCTAAAGCAATGGGGCTAAACCTTTCTTATGTAGAGACCGTGCGGCGTGCCGCGCTACTGCATGATATAGGAAAAATCGGTATACCTGACCGTATTCTTTTAAAGGAAGGGAAGTTAACCGAGGAAGAGTATGAGCAGATAAAGCTTCATCCTGTAAAAGGGGAGCATATTATAAGCGGTCTGCCTTTTTTGAAAGAGGTAGCTTCTCTGGTGAGACATCATCATGAGTGCTACGATGGAACCGGATATCCAGATGGTATTTCAGGGAAAAAAATAGAAGTTGGGGCAATGATTTTGGCCGTTGCTGACAGTTTTGACGCTATGACTTCGGACCGTCCCTATAGGAAAGCTCTTCCCCTTGATGAGGCAATCAATCAGCTTAAAACCAATAAAGGTACACAATTTTCTCCTGTTATAGTGGACTGCTTCCTGAAGGTAATAGAAAATAGCCCATCAATTCTTCCCTCCCAGAAAGAGCATTCTGGCTAAATAGAGGATCTTAGTGTAAGATTTAGTAAGGTAGTTTAATACCCTCTGGAGGCAAAAAAGCTTTTTTGAAAGGGTATTATAATATGGCTTAGTTCTTTTGAATGGCTTTAAAAGGAAACCTGGGACGATT
>Ga0180301_10002009_pt1 | contig 15989 bp, 34 predicted proteins | sample GuaBasSediGuay16_FD_121797 | JGI IMG/M metagenome (GOLD analysis project Ga0180301, IMG submission 121797) | Subseafloor sediment microbial communities from Guaymas Basin, Gulf of California, Mexico - Guay16, Core 4569-2, 12-15 cm | ecosystem: Environmental > Aquatic > Marine > Hydrothermal... | reverse complement strand
TTAAAATAGAGATAACGGTTATATATTAAACATTGTTATATAATTATTCATGGTGACAACATGGTTAAACGTGCTTTTACTGTTCGTATAGAAAAAGAACTACATGATATACTTGAGCAAAGAGCATTAGAACTAGGTATATCGAAGACAAAGCTGGTAGAGGAGCTATTAGCAAATGCTGTAAACTATAAGCTCAGAGACTCGTATCTAACAAAGCTGGAAGAGCTACAAAAGAAGATAGAAGAGCTAGAGAAGAAGCTAGAGCAGAGGTAATCTATGATGCGGGTTGTAACCATAAAGATGCCCGAGAAGCTGTTAGAAGAGCTAGACCTCTACTGCAAGGAGAAGGGAAGGCATAGGAGCGAGGTAATAAGGGACGCTGTAGAATACTACCTGTACCAGAGGCACAAGTACAAGCCAAAGCTAGTAGTAAGAACAGAGAAAATAGCCGTGTATGAATAAAAAATCAAACCTCTTTTTTCTCTCTCCCCTCTCTCCTAGTAGGTGGTTGTATGTTCAAGGAAGAACTCCTTAAGGAAATACTAGACTTTGTAGAAAAGAAGAACAAATACTTCTTCACAAAAGAAGAACTCCTAGTACACCTCTACTACAAGTATAGACTGCAAGGAAAGACCAATAGCTTATCCTTTGAAAGCATAATAAGAAAGCTCAGAAAGCTAGCACAAGAAGGTTTCCTATTGAAGAAGTACAAAGAGGTAGAAGAATGGGGCTTCACAAAACGGGTGGTCTACTACCCGGTAAAGACAAGGATAAAGTCATATCTGCTAAAGCACGCTAAAAGCTAAGCTCTTTTTTCTCTACTCTACTGCTTCTACAACTATGCATGCAAGGACGGCTAACATTAATAACATTATAATAATGTATAATACTGCTACAAGGCTTGCAAAGCAGCTATCATAGCATACATGCATAGCGGGGCTACAAATAAACTGTACAACAGAGTGCAGTACGAGCAGGGAGAAGACGATTAAAAAAATAGTTATTATGGTAAGAGCTATACCGTGCTTTATCACTTCTTAGCACTCTTCACAATCTTTACTCCGCTATCACTAGTAGGCATTGAGACTGTGGTTGCTTGCTGTCCCTGTGGTAGCTGTAGCTTCATGAGACTCGACATTAGTCCTTGCATCATTGTCATTACAGTTGTCATGGTCATCTCTATGAGCTTGCTCTTTACTTCCTGCTCCTTGCTCTTCTTAATCTCTACTTGTTCTTGCTTCTTCCGTTGCTGTAGGTTGTACATCATGTCTATCTGCTGCTGGAAGAACTCGCTTGTAAAGTACTGGTTCAGAGTCATCATCATCTGCAGTAAACGCTTGAACAAGTGGTCTAATAGCCTGAGGGCTACTAGTAGTGAACGAGTATCTACAGCTGATAACTGCACATATTCGTCATACAGCGTTAATGCATCATAGACTATCTCTGTAAGCTTGCGTCCCTCGGTCTCTGCATAGGCTCTTATCCTCTCGTACAGCTCGGGATCTCTCCTAGCAATTACCCCCAGGTATCTACCCACTTCAAAACTTTCTTCAATCTTCTCTCTAGCCTTCTTCTCGCTCATTGCTTCCACCGTATTGCTTCTCAATGCCAAGCTTCAACTGGTCGCATACCTCTTTCTTCTCGCAGACAAAACGCCATACTAGATCCACGCAGTTGTCGGGGCAGTCCTTGGGTGCTAGGTCTATTCTGTCAAGCTTTAGCTCTAGCCCTAGCATCTTCATGTAGACGCTTAGCTGATCCATCATTAGTTTTTGCATCTTTACCATTTCCTTTAAGTCGAGACTCATACTGTACCACCAGTTTACACTTATCTCGTATAAAATATATAACTGTTGTCTCCTGTCAGCGTAGGGGTAGGTCTAGGAATCCAAGCGTGGAAAACCATGGTTTAAACAGGTCTCTACAGGTACTTGAGTTGCTTATATACCAGTATAATATATAGTGATGCATGGTGGAAAAATATGAGTACAAGCCCATTTGATCTAAGTGCCCTAGTAAACATGTTAACACAGCTCTTGCCGTTCATAATAATACTAGCGATTCTGCCAATGGTAATCAGATTAGTGACTGGTCTCTTCAAGGAGTAACCAGGGAGCAGTAGCAAATCATAAATCAAATCAAATCTACTTTTTTATACACTATGAAATGGCTTATATTTGAAGACAAGTATAGCCTTGTACATGCTTTGCTAGGCTTCTTAGCTGGTATTGGGGACTCGGTAGCTATTACTCTGCTTTTCGTGGGCTACCAGTTAGCGGAGAAGGAGAAGGAGAGGAGGAAGCTAGGGGACTTCATAGAGTACGGTGTAGGCTTTGCCGCTGGATATGTGTTTAGATTAATATCTCATATATACATGTAATATAAGAATGGTGGTTTGTCATGAAGGACTCCACGATAGTAAAGGTGGTTGCTATAGTATCCCTAACCACGATAAACATTGTTGCTCTGCTCAATGGTATAGACTCTGCTTTAACGGGCACTATATGTGCCATTATAGGCGGCATAGCTGGTTATCACATTAGATCTAAGAGGGTTGGCAATGATAGCGGTGGTAGCTGATAGGTTCGGTGTATCCTTCAGGAAAGTATCGGATCTAACTGCTTATGGCCTTAGGAAGAATGGCTATAAAGAGGTAATACTAGCTAATGCTTTCATAACGTATAGTATACCGTTCAACAGCAAGACGATAATGATAGGGGACACGATACACGTGGTGCGTAGTGGCTGGATAGACAAGTTCTTGCAGTACACCACAAAGATGGTTCTCTGGGTAGATACACCATTGAGTCTCGAGCATATAGCAGATCAGGCTGATAGGCTAAGCAGGGATGCATGCATATATGTTGTTCTACCGCACCAGTACAAGCTGTACAGGGAATACGGGTTCAAGGTCTCGGGCTATATTCCTAGACCAGTAGATATTGATACTTTTGACAAGGTATACAATAGCTGTGACTGTAGAGATTTGCATGAACGCTATGGAGACTATATCTTGACCATAAGTGCTGATCAGATAATAGCACCACCAAAGATTCCGAGGAAAGGACTGGACATGTATGATAAGCTATGCGAATACGTTAAGCAGAGGTACAACTTGAACTGCATAGCAGTATCAAACTGGATATGGTTCAAACACGCGTACAGGATAGGGTTTGGTAGCCTGAGCGAGGAAGAGCTAGCAAGGCTAATCAAGTGTGCTAGACTCTACGTGTGGACTAGCAGGGCAGAAGGCTTTGGCATGAGCCCGCTCGAGGCTATGGCATTGTCTCAAATAGTTGTCTCATGTGATGCACCATATAATGAGCATATTGTAGGCATAAAGTTCAGGTATGATACTGTTGAGAAAGTATTCATGCCAGAGGTTAACGCATACTATTATGCATACATCTACAGGTTTGATTATCTAAGAGAAGCAGTAGACTATGCACTATCACTATCTAGTGATGAACGAGAAGAACTTGGTAGAAAGGCACGGGAAAACGCTAAGTATTATCATCCCAAATATGTTACTAGGGCACTCATGGAGGTGTAGCATGTTGAGTGAAGTAGACGAGATGACAAGACTGATTGCTAGGATATGCGGTGTAGCAATAGCTCTACTCATCATTATACCGATCTTCAACTGGGTGTTAGGCATAGATGTACAAGAGTTCTTCAGCACGGTGGCTAGGGATACATTCACGACTGCTGTAGCAGGGTGATAGCATGAATAGAAAGTGTAATATCTTAGACTATCGGATATTTCTCTTGGGGTTGAAAGTGGCTAAGGCGGAAAAAGTAGAGGCTAAGGGTAAGGTGAACACGAAAGTAGAGCCCAGAGAGGACAAGCTAGAGCAGGTCGCAGAGGTGAGAGCATGGGTTGGAAAGAGTACTATAGGATAGGCGAGGAGCAGTTCAAGGAGAACTGGGACAAGCAGGAATCATGGGGCGATATGCTGCCATACCACCTAGTGGTTGATTCAGAAGACCACTACGGGGTAGGCAAGCTGAGCGATATAGCTACAAACTGGTATCTCTCACCAAAGATTCAGCATTACTCGGGGAAGACAAGGATAACTGTTGATTACTACGTGTATGCAGGGGCTGGGGCCACCGGCAAGGCCTCGATAGGAATAGTATTCTACAAGAACGGGGAAACATGTAAAGACCCAGCGGGTAACGATTTGCACGGGGCTAGTCATACGATAAGCGAGGCACCCAGCGTAGAGTCTGTAGCCAAGCACACTTTTGTTGTCGAGCAGGAGAACGGCAAGATTGCCTGGTATGTTGATGACACCAAGATAGGGGAAGAAGAGCTGGAGACACCGCTAGTAAGCTTCAAGCTAGCTGTAAAGGTTGATGAGGCTAATGGATACATAGGAATAGTCATAACGAGAGTTGCAGCAGAGTACTATGATGTCATTGAGGACTATGTAGCACAATTTACAAGTATGATGAATATAGTCATGTATATAATGATGGCTATAATGTTTGTAATGCTGTTATTTAAGGTATTCAGGGGTGGTAGAGAATGAGTGAGGAGGTAGGCAGGTCTCGTATAAGAGAGATAGGGGAGAAGGCTACGGAGATCCTGAAAAAGATGGTTGAAGGCACAGAGTATGTAGCTGAGAGGCTGGAGGAAGAGGATGTGCCTAAGCTGGTTAGGAACGTGGCTGTAATAGGCACTATGGCTATGAGCTTGTACACGATGGGTTATGCCGTATCAGTCATGCTTCCCGCAGCTTCACAGCTATTCCAACAACTAGCAATAACATTGGGCTACCTAGTGCCTATACTGGTGAACCTAACAATATTCTCAGTAACAATAGCATTGGTTAAGAGAGTGATATAATGGCGTGGATACCCGTAATAGAGTCAGTACTAAGCATAATACTAAGATACGGTATACCGATACTGCTTGGTGGTACTGCTGTCTACTGGTTATGGCAGTCAGCAGAGGCAGTGCAACCAGGAATACAGCAGGCGGCACCAGGCATAGGTGCTAGTATCGCTAGTATCGGTATACTATTCAGTATTCTACCAGTAATGTTCATGTTCATGATGTTCATGAGCATGTTTGCAATGCTAATGAAGCTCTAGCAGAGCCACTCAACTTAATATATTTTTTTAACACATTTTCTTCTTGGTGGTGGAATGACTGGTCAAGCTAGCGAGGAGACTACTTTAGAGTGGGCTATTAACCTAGCCGTAGGCTCTATCACGGTTGTTACTCTGCTGTACATTGCTATGATTATGTACCAGATGCAACTAGGCAGGATAATCATAAAGACAGAGCTTGAGAAAGCGGTTGATGAGGGAAAGGGCTTCTCTTCAAGCAAGAGGTTTACGATAGCCTCTGGTAGCTCTGTATCAGCGGTTCTCAACAACAAGAGCGGTAAGAGGATAAAGGTTGTTGCTGTCGAGATAGACACCACAGCCAACCTTGAGGTAGATATATACGATAACGTTACGATATCTGCGAGCGGTAACAAGTGGATTATAAGGAATCTCAACCTAGAATCAGACTACATGACCAGCGTGGAGGTAGAGGATGGCGGGACATACACGGGTGGAGAACTGGTACATCAAACAATAGCACATGGTGGTACTAAGAATCAAGCCGTAGGGTCTTTGAGTGAGGTAGGAGAAGGAGTAATCATTCCACCCAACAGCAACATCCTAGTACAACTGACAAACAAGAACACTCAAGATGTAAAGTGCAGTATAAGGTTCGTGTTCTACGAGGTGGATTAGCTTGGATGTTAGAGAGCTGGTAAGGAAGCACGGGCTAGACAAGTATCCTAACGTGGTAGGCTACTCTAACAAGCTTAGAAACAAGATAAAGAATGGTAGAGAACTACCAGTAAAATCGATAAGGATATACGTTTCAAAGAAGCTACCAGAGTCAATGCTTAGAAAAGACGAGATCATACCTAAAGAAGTAGACGGTATACCCACAGACATCATTGAAATAGGTAAGCTTAGAAAAGTACAAGGATACAGAGAGAGATACAGACCCGCACCATGTGGTGTATCAACAAGCAGGCTTGACGAGAACGTGGCTGGGACAATAGGCTGGTGGATGGTTGACGAGGACGGTAGCGTGTATCTGATTTCAAACAACCATGTATGGGCTAAGGAGAACCAAGGAGTACAAGGAGATAAGATTATACAGCCTGGAAAACTTGATGGTGGTACGGAAGAAGATGTTATAGCAGAGCTTTATGACTTCATACAAATAGATTTCACGGGTAACCCTAACTATGTTGATGTAGCAATTGCTTCCCCACTAGACTTCTCGCAGGTGTACATGTCTATAATGGAGATTGGTGGTGTAACGGGTAAACGGGATCCACAGCTAGAAGAGCAGGTATGCAAAGTAGGTAGATCTACGGGCAAGACGTGTGGCACGGTCATAGACGATTCTGCAACTGTAAACGTGGAGTATGATAGTGGCACAGCTCTTTTCCAGGACGTATTCCTTGTACAAGGAGAGAATGTCGTAGATGCTGGGGATAGTGGTAGCCCAGTACTATCAGTAAATAACGAGTTCCTGGGGCTGCTATTCGCTGGAAACAATGAGCAGACAGTATTCACGGCATGCAAGCAATCACGCATAGAAACAGAGCTACAGAACAAGCTAGGCAAAAAGATATGGATACTAGTTGCTAATTCATGGCCACCCTTCCGCGAAAAAATCGTTATTCAAAAAGTGTATCCAAGTTCTTTGGAGGTTATGGCTATGTCTTTCGACATGATTGTACAGCTCATGGCCTTTACTATGTTGCTCCTACCGGTAACCTATATAATGAGGGAAGCAGTAACTTTAAGATAGGAGGGTGAAGTCATGCCTACACCGACTGTTACTGAGATATCAGATAGTGTATCATTCGTGAAGGGAGTTGTAGTTCCAGCGGTTTACAATGGTAGGCTATACATTGTCAATGTGTATGCAGGTAGAGCGGCGGTTATAGATGTTGATGGAAAGCAAGTGATAGATTTAGGTGAGCTAGATGCTAACACGCTTGCAGTTAATAGCAGGTTTCTCGGTGTGCACTATAACCCACCCATAGTGAAGATAAGGCATGCCTACGCAAGGTCTGGGGAGCTTGTGATCGCTGTTGATAAGGTTGATCTATCAGCTATGCAGGTTACTAGAACGGAGCTAAGGACTGTCTCGCTGTCGTGGCTGACCAGGTGGGAGGATATTGCACATAGTGCTGCTATACCTCCGCTACTTGTGTTGCTCCCAGACTGGGACAATGGTGATGTGCACTATGTGAATGTAGAAACGGGGAGTGTTGTAGATATTGATCTTGGTGCGGCTGAGCACATAAACGAGTATAGGTTTAGCCATAAGTGGATAGTTAAGGAGAACGATATCGAGATGCATACCGGTGTGCATCTAAGCGGTACAAACCATGAGAAGTGGAGCGTCTACAGCCATACCAGAACGGATCTAGGCTTTTCTACTGGTAGAGCGGCAAGACCATGTATGGGTGGCATGGCTATATTCACGGATGAGATACTTATGCTAGGATCGGGCGGAGGCGTTGTTGATGCTGACAATGATTTTGCCGTGATGGATCACAACTTCTCACTACTAGCAATGATAGACTTATCAGCGATCTTGGGCTTCAATGCCGCGGTACCGTGTGGGCACATCATAGCCAAGAAGTCTGATGGCGGGTACTATGCGATCCTCGGATCAGATAATAACGCGAGTGACTACGCTACAAAGTTTGCCGCGTACTGGGTCGAGCTAGATTCATCATTTAATGTCCAGTCAAGCACAAAACTAATAGAGGTATCCACAGATACATCCACATCATCAAACCTCTACCCGGGATACAGCGATATAACAGCAGCCCCAGTCCTGCACCTGCAGAGAAAGAAGATCTACTTCCATGTAAGAGATGGAAAGCTTAACAAGGGATGGCTGGTAGAAGTGGATATATCAGATGTATGGGGCAACATAGAGGAGTTCAACCAGAGGATGTGGATCGTGGGGGCAGGCAAGATACCAACAATAATGACACTAGCGGTAGTACCCCTGTAAGGTTTAAAAAAATGGTGTGTACAATGTATATTGGTGGTAGGGTATGCCCACGAGAACTGTTCAGGTAACAGCTACTCTGAAGGATAGTGATGGCAATCCATTATCGGGTAAGAGCGTTAATCTATACTACAGAGCTAGTGGAGAAACTACATGGAGTGATATTGGTACGAATCCACATACTACTGATTCTAACGGGCAGGTAACTGATACTATAGATCTCTCAGTACCTGGGACGTATGACTTCAGGGCGGAGTTCCCTGGAGACGATGACTACGAGCCATCTAGTGCCGAGCTGACCAACCAGCACATCAAGGCTAAGACCACGATAACGCTAGAGATAACGCCTCAGTAAGATTTGTCTAGGATATAGATAAAATCAACTAATACTTTTTTTATACTTGGGTGGCAGGATTATGGTAGTGCTCAAGCTCACGGCTACACTAAAAGATGGTGAGGGGAACCCTCTTGGCGGTAAGACTATCGAGTTCTATAAATCAACAGATAATGTTAGTTTTTCTCGCATAGCTACTGAAACAACTGATAGCAATGGTGTAGCAGAGACCACAGACGAGATAACATGTTATGGCACATACTACTACAAGGCTAGGTTTCCAGGAGATGAAACCTATGATGCTAGTGAGGCCACAGCTAGCTATACGTATAGTTTCGACTATAGCTTAATCATACAATTGTTTATGCAATTAATACTATTCGTTATGATTATAGCTATAGTGTCATCGATAACAACCATGTATTAGGGGTTAGATATATAAAGAATGTATAGAAAAATATAGACTGGTGCAAAAACATGGCTCGAAGAAAGAAGTACGCGTATATAACTGACCCTGCTCTTAAAGCAAGTATCGTAGTAGAGACATTTGTAGACAAGGCTAAGAAGGAGGCTGATGCATGGGCTAGACGATATGTATCCGAGATCAAGGACTATGCTGCTAACGAGGACAAGCAAGTATTCGCAGCAGCGAAGCTTGCAGGGTACTACCAGGGCTTAATGGATCCCGAGGTTAGGAATGCTATAAGGAATGCTATAGCAAAAGCTAAGGAGAAGCAAGCAGAAGTGCTACCGGCTATAGTCGAGAAAGCACCTACTCCTGCTGTGAGGCCAGAGGTTAAGAGGACTTACGAGAAGGTAGCGGAGATAATAGGTGCTGCAGTCCCTGCAGTCTAGCCTTAGTAGACTAGTGTAGTATAGATATTAGATATCAATTCTTTTTTTACCATTCTTCTAGTCTTTGAAAAGCTTTATTGTTTCTACTAGTCTTAATACTTCTTAGTGGTAGCTATGAGTAGGGCTAGGCTGGCCCCTGTTAGGCTTGAGAAACCAGTAGATGTTATAGCGTCTACGCTTGTCGGTGCGGCTAGGGATAAGTGGCTTGGGAAGTGGTGTAGATGGCTATCAGAGCTGGTGAGGAGGTTTAATGTCGAGGATGTGCAGCAGGCACTAGGCGTGTATAGTGTTAGCGACCCCAGTAGTGTTGAACGCTTACTGCTTGAGCATTGCAGGGGTCTTACAGAGGGTGAGTGTCTGAGCAAGATAACTTCGATGCTAAGGGAACAAGGGTACAGAGAGAACGTTACTGAAGAGATGATAGAGTCAATGCTTGATTTCGCAAAGACTGTTGAGCACTATCCCGAGATACAGTATGCTTTACCCTCTGACATTGTAGCGGAGATAGGAAGGCTGAGGGCACACCCAGAGCTAGACCATGAGAGTGCATACAAGCTTGTATACGAGTTCTTAACGGGTGAAGGAGTAGAGCATGAGGAAGCGGATAGGATAGCTAAGGAGATAGCAAAGAGCATAATGAGGGCACCACCAGAGCGTAGGAAGGTCTACTATGCCTATGCTATCCATAATGCTAAGCAGGTGAAGCATGAACGCTTAGACAAGTTCATGAGGATGGAGAGAGAGGCTAGAGAGGTAGCGGAGAAGGCTAAAGAGGATATGAGGAAGGATGACTGGATACCAGAGGTAGCGGAGAGGCTTATCGAGGATGCTAGGAAGAACCTTGAGAAGAAGCTTAGAAGACACCTTAGAGCAGATGAGTTCTCAAGGCTGAAGCAGGTGGTTTATGACGAGCTGCAGAGGCTGTATGAAGCGGGCACGCCTAGAGAGAGGATAAAGGATCTTTGGAATGACTTGCTAGACTTTGTGGAGCAGGAGTTTTTTGCAAGGAGCAGGCTATATGCTAAGACCAAGGAGTTGCTGAAAGAGGTATTAATGGTCCGTGCTGTAAAACCAGTAGCTAGACCAGAGGAGAGGAGAGAGGAAAGACCAGAGCTTGTAAAAGGCTATAACGTGGCATCACCAGAAGAGCTAGGCTTGAAGCTAACGGTAGCTAGGAATACCAGGACGGTAGAGGAGACGGTTAAGGCTATCAAGGACTGGGCTAAAACGTGGAGATTGGATGTTGAGGAGACGGATAGGATAAGGCTATCAAGGACTGCACTTAAGAGCCTAAACGTGGTGTACTACCCCACAAAGAAGCCCAGTCTATGCGGGGTAAGGTGTCTTAACAGTATATGTGAATTTATGGGTTGTGATAAGGATGTGGTTGCATGGGCTAAGGTTGGAAGGACTGTCTACATAGCCGTGTACAGGGCTAAGATGGAGTAGCAGGGTAATACCGTACTCATAGCAGTACATATAGTGTTACAACGGTTATCCAAGGTATTACTCATTTTATACCTTTTTTTACAGAATAATTCTATTGGTGAAAAAATGCTCGTACATGTTGTGAAACAAGATAAGAAGTTCTTCATAACAATATACCATGAAAACACAGTAGTAGCTAGCTTCACGGCTAGCACATTAGAGATAAACGGAGAGCTAGAGGACTTTGAAGAGTTATGGTATGTAGCTTTTACTGTACTCAAAAAGGATGACAAGGTGATAATAGAGTGAACCTGAGAACGGTTTGCTTCAAGATAGAGGATGAAGACCTCAGAAAGCTAGACGAGGTAGCGAGAAAGGCTGGTCTTGATAGGAGCACGGCTATAAGGCTAGCGATAAAGAGGTTGCTAGCTGAGGGGCTGGTGATAAAGGTTGAGCGATAAGAAGCCTTGTCTATATGGTCTACACTCATACTGCGTGGTTGAGAGAATGCTTAGAGATAACAAGATAGAGACCAAGAACTGGGGGTCTGAGGACTGGGTAAAAGTTCATTGTGCTATGTGCGTGAAGGCACTATATGCCAAGGCTAAATGGAAAAGCGTCAAGGCATATAGTGTTGTGAACACATTATGAGAGGCTGTGTGCATGATGCAGGTAGAGAAGCTTAGGTGCTGGAGTGAGGAGAAGATTAGGAAGACTCTTAAGCAGGTAGAGGAGGAGCTCAAGTGCCAGTGCTGCGGTAGCATTAAGCCTGAAATCTATTACGATGGAGACATGAGGTGCAGTAACTGTGGATGCATCCTCAACGGTACGTGGTTCGAGTACGGGGTATGGATGACGCTTAGATGGCTGCTAGGAGAGATAAGCGATGAAGAATTCTATAATGAAATCAAGTGATGTCGGGGGTTGGTAAGATGAGAGTTAAGAAAGTTAAGTATGATTGCTACATTGTGATTGCTGAGTGCAAAGATATTTACCATAGGTACTTATCCTATGGTACTTCTGTGCTGTGTAAAACCTCGCCATCAGAGATAACAGAGAATGAATTAGCATCATTGATAACGAGTGCCGTATACGAGCTGTTGTCTAATTATAGAATGATTGACATGAAGACACTCAGCATCAAGGTGGAGAAACGAGCAATAGAAGTTGAAAAACCAGAATGAGGTGATAGCTATGGCTGGCAAGAAGATGTTTGAGAAAATAGAGATAATCATAGACTATAACATGGATAGACCACCTGAGTGCAAGGGTTCATCAGAGTTTTACGAAATCTACGATGATGGGGAAGTACACTATTGTGCTTGCTATGAATGCTCTATGGTGAAGAATGACATAGATAGAGTGATAACAATACTTGAAACAGTTCTGGCTAAAATCAAGGAAAAATATAGGTGATTAAGATGGGTGATAAGAAGATACGTGTATCTGATGAGATCTACGAGCAATTACAGAAGCTAGCAGAGCGTACAGGTAGGAGCATGAGAGAGCTAACAGAAGAAGCTATTAAGGCTTATCTGCTGGGTACAGAGAACATTGATAAGCCTGTTAAGTCTGTTTCTGCAAAGGTTATACCGTTGCAGTATCCTAGTAGGTGTAGGTTCTGTGGTAAGGAGATAAAGCAGGGAGAGCTAGCATACTGGGCTAAGTATACTTTCACAGACAATAGCACTAGGTCTTACGTTATCTGCTTGGATTGCTACTATAAGGACACTGCACTCGCAGATTGGTACCTTAAGAAGAAGAAGCTAGAAGCTGTGGTTAGAGGCTTGAAGAAGAAGGCTGATAAGCTGGCAGAGCAGGTAGAGGCTCTTAGGCTTGAAAGAGACATCTATAGTGTTAAGAGGGATATTGTCAGCACGTGGGATCACTACAAGACCTATCTATACAGTAGCAGTAAGGATGATGCAAAGATACAGGAAATATTCGAGAGATTGCAGGAGCTAGCGGATAAGATAGCAGAGCTTGAGGCTGGTATGAAGCTCATAGCAGAGCACAAGCTTAAGATAAGAGAAAGCAGAGTGATGCTAGATGGATAAGATCATAGTTACTCCTTCTAGGCTTCACCAGTTTGCGTATTGTCCTAGACAGGTATTCTTCGATCATTACATCAAAGTACCTAGGCCGTTGAAGCAAAGGATAAGGATGTGGATAGGGAAGCTACTACACTTTTTCCACCACCTCTTTAGAGTCGGGTACATCAAGGAGGAGCTGTTAAAAGTAGAGGTTGATGAAATTGATGGAGTAGTATTAGTTGGCAAACCAGACTCTTACAAGATTGATGGGGATACCATAGTGCTTGAGGAGTTCAAGAGCACCAAGATGCCTAGGAGAGTGAACAGGTGGGGCTTGATGGTATGGGAGTCTGACATGGTTCAAGCACTAGCGTATGCGTACATGCTACAGAAGATACATGGATGCAGGGATGTACACGTGATCTTGAGATACATCAATGGAATAGCAACACTCAGGTATAATGAGCAGATGAAGGCGATACTACTGCAATATATAGAGGAGTACAAGAAGATGGTAGAATACAAGCTGTTCCCAGAAACAACCAGAAACAACAGGTGCAACAAATGCATATACAAAGAGCTATGCGACAAGGCTGACCCGAGTAATGGATGGGTGATTGAGTGATGGCTTGTTGGATTAGGAGGCTGAAATAGCATGGTGAATGAGAAAAAGGATGAGGCATGCGAAGCAGCGTGTAAGTTCTGTGAAGAGTGCGAGGACTTCTGCTATGAACCTTGGGCCGATGAGGATGATTTCGATGATGAGGATGTCGAGTACTGTGCAGAGTGCGACGCATACTGTGAGCTGTGCTATTCATGTGATCCCGAGTACGAGCTAGATGAGGGGGAAGAGGTGGAGGAAGTTGAGTAAGCAGATAGTAGCTATTCAGATGACTGCAAAGATCTTTGGCATGGAGATATACAAGGACTGGAGTAAAGACCCTGATAAGTACAAGGAGTTTGCAAGCTTCATAGCGGAATGGGTTAGAATACATGCACCACAGTACGCTAGCATAATAGACAGGTTCTACGAGAAGCTGAAAAACGCTAGGACAATCAAGGAAGCAATCATGGCATGCAAGGACGTATGGGACGAAACAAACGGGCTACTAGACCTATGCCCATAATCAAACCAAATCTTCTTTTTTCACATGTTATGAAGATGATGACGGGTTCTTACTCTGAGTAGTGATGTAATCCTTGGCCACCTGATGAAGTATAGCATGGCTAGAGGTGGAGAAGCTTGGATGCAAGTGTATAGAGTTTAAGGATATTGAGAAAAAAGGGTTTATGACTTGTATTTTTCATTGTAATCTTGAGTGTCCAAAGAATGGGTCAATATGTTTAGTCACTATAACATCAATATCTTCTTTTGGAACACCCAGTATTTCACTAACATCGTTCCTAAGCATTTCAATAGCTTCACTAAGTGTTCTCTGTCCCTGTTCTCCCCAATATATTAAGTCACCATAATTCACCCAGTATCCTGCTAGATTATCGATATTGGGTTCAATTTTTTCGACTTCAAGTACATATGAATAGTACCCAGAGCTTACACGTATATCTTTTACATATATCTTGACCACGTCTTTCACCATTATATAACCATAGTGGTTAAGACTTATAAGTTTCTTGGTCATAAATCACATCTTTTTCTCTATCTCCTTCTTTATGCTCTGTATCTTCTGCATTATCAGTTGTTTAGTATACTTGCTGAATCTCAGGTAGAATACTAGAGCTGTCTTGGCGTCTTCCCATCCTACACCAAAATCCATATGACCGCTTATTGCATACTCCATTGGCACGCCAAACTCTGCAAGTATGCTGAGATGGCTTCTCCTGAGGTCGTGTGGTACTAGCGTGTATGGTAGCCCTAGTAGCTTGCTTATCTTCTTTAGAGCCTTGCTGTACCAGTTTTTGAACTCTCCAACTGTTTTGCAGGGTGTTATGCTTGCTATTATGCTTCCCTTGTTCTTCGAGTACTTTAGCAGTTGTTGTAATGGCTCTTCATCAAGCCATGATAAATCACAAGTCCACCATTTTTCAGTCTTGCTCTCATATATCTTTAGTATATATGTGTCTCCTACTTTGCTTAGGTTTTCCCATTTAAGGCCTACTAGGCTTGATCTCACCTGTTCATTGTCTAGTCTCTCTCTATCACTATATATCGTATAGCCTTCTCTAGCACCTGTTGTTAGATGTAGCCATACCACTAGAAACTCGCTTTCATCTATTTCTCCTTGCATGTACAGTTTCTTTAGCTTTAGATAGTCCTCATAGAACAAGGCTCTCGTCTGCGGATTTATTCTCTTGGTTACAGCTCCTATCTTGCCAGTAAACCAGTTAGACCACTCGGGCACTCTTCTCAGGTTTATCATAGCCTCTGCTACATTCCTGTACTCCTTGTACACCTCCCACAATGCTTTTTCAACTTCCTTTTCTTCCCATAAGTCGGGATTCGTGGGATAACCCTTAGACTCGAAGTACTGCATAAGCTTTCTTACCACGCTAAGTGTCTCCTTCTTATGGTTTATGGATAGATACGCTGGTTTACCCGCTATCTTTGCCCTCTTTTCAATATCGCTTTCCCAGAACTTCTTTATTATAGCAGACTGGAAGGGATCCTGTATCTTCTCCTTGGTTCTCGCTTCTAGCTTCTCCTCAGCCATGTCTATTAGTTGCTGTGGTGTTACAACCACAGTCTTAACGGTCTTCTCCTCGGGGTCGTAGTAGCTAGCCGTGTTCTCCTCGTTTATCTTTCTGACAAGCTTATACAGAGCAGTCTTATCAACAGTTAAGAACCTAGCTAGCCTGTCGAGGCTTACACCTATCTTCTCATTCAAATAGTAAATTATGGCTACTTCCTCGATACTAAAGAAGTAGGGTCTACCCCACTTGCTTAGACTACCATACTGCTTCTTTAAGTTAAGGATACGGTCTCTTACAGAAAAAACGGTTTGTTCAAAGGTTTTAGGTATGGGTTTTCCACCCAGCTCCACAGGTTTTCACCACCATAAATATATACAATGTATTACTTATAAATATTTCTTATAATAACATGTTATTATTTATGTAGGTGGCTACCAGCATGATAAGCCTAATTAAAAAACAGGAAGCTGTAAGGGGATAGCGGGGCTGATACCCACCATAAATTATCAGTTTCTAGAAACCTGAATTTTAGCGTGGTTTTCATGAATTTTATGGTGGGGGTATCATTGACCCCCCCTCAACATGAAATCTGGTGATATCTGGTTATATTCTGGTGATTGGGGACAGGCTGATT
>Ga0180301_10002008_pt1 | contig 15992 bp, 30 predicted proteins | sample GuaBasSediGuay16_FD_121797 | JGI IMG/M metagenome (GOLD analysis project Ga0180301, IMG submission 121797) | Subseafloor sediment microbial communities from Guaymas Basin, Gulf of California, Mexico - Guay16, Core 4569-2, 12-15 cm | ecosystem: Environmental > Aquatic > Marine > Hydrothermal... | reverse complement strand
CAGGCATACGCCGTTTTTCAATGGATATAGGCCTCAGTTTTATTTCAGGACTACTGATGTTACTGGAGTGATGAAGTTGAAGGAGGGTGTAGAGATGGTAATGCCTGGAGATGATGTTGAGTTGGAGGTTGAGTTGATAAGCCCTATTGCTATGGAAGAGGGATTAAGGTTTGCAGTAAGAGAAGGCGGTAAAACCGTAGGTGCAGGCGTAGTTACTAAAATTATAGAATAAATAAGGTTTGAAAAATGCAGGCTAAACAGAAAATAAGGATAAAATTAAAGGCTTATGACCATAACCTTATAGATAAATCGACTGATAAAATAGTAAGAACTGCCAGAGCGACTGGTGCTGTTATTTCAGGGCCTATTCCTTTGCCAACAAAAAAGACAATTTATACTGTTTTGAGGTCACCTCATGTGGATAAAAAGTCCAGAGAACAGTTTGAAACAAGAATTCATAAAAGACTGGTAGATATTCATAATGCATCTTCTAAAACGGTTGATGCTTTGATGAAACTTGAACTACCAGCCGGAGTAGATATTGAAATAAAGGTTTGATATGAAAGGATTGTTAGGAAAAAAATTGGGAATGACAAATATTTTTGACAGGAATGGTAATTGTATACCTGTTACTCTTGTTGAAGCTGGTCCTTGCTATATTACTCAGATAAAAAGTGTGGAAAAGGATGGTTATAGAGCGGTTCAGATTGGTTATTGTATAAAGAAGGAAAAACATACGACAAAACCAATGTTAGGTCATTTTAAACTGGCAAATACAAAGCCTTTAAGATACCTGAGGGAGTTTCCGTTAGAAGAAAACAGGAAGTATAAATTGGGCGAAGAAATCGGAGTAAATATATTTCATCAGGGTGAAAAAGTAAAAGTAACGGGTATTTCTAAGGGAAGAGGCTTTGCAGGAGTTGTGAAGAGATATAATTTTCGTGGTGGACCAAAGAGCCATGGTCAATCTGATAGGCTCAGGGCTCCTGGCTCAATAGGTTCTTCATCATTTCCTTCCAGGGTTTTTAAAGGATTGAAGATGGGGGGTAGAATGGGAGGAAAAAGAGTTACTATAAAAAACCTGGAAGTGGTTGACATAGATGAAAAGAATAACATTCTTTTTTTAAAGGGTTCAGTGCCCGGTGCAAGAAATAGTTTAATTGAAATAAGGAAAGTTTGAGGGTTTAATGGAATTTTCAGTGTACAAAATAGATGGTACGGTTTCTGAAGAAAAAGTGGTTATAAGGGATGATATAGTAAATATAAAGCCGAATGATAGTGCTATTTACCTTGCAGTTAAGTCTTATCTTGCGGCGCAGAGACAGGGGACTTCTGCTACAAAAAACAGGTCTTTACGAAGAGGTGGTGGTGCAAAACCTTACAGACAAAAAGGAACAGGACGTTCAAGAGCAGGAACCATAAGGTCTCCTATATGGAGGGGTGGTGGCCGTGTATTTGGCCCTGTTCCGCATAAGTACAATATTAAGGTTAATAAAAAAGTTAAAAAACTTGCAAGAAGGTCGGCATTTGTTTATAAAATTAAGGAAAATAAAGTTAAAATTACAGAAAGTTTTGATTTTGAAAAACCGAGAACAAAAGATATGCTGAATATTTTGAGGAATCTGGGTGGGGATGAAAGAAAAATTGCTCTTTTAACGGGGAAAGATTCTGAAAATTTATTTAAATCAGGTAGAAATATCCCAGATTTTCAGCTATATAATGCAAGCAGAATTTCAACGTATAATATATTAAACAGTGAGTTATTACTTATTCAAAAAGATGCAGTAGATATAATAAACAGGATTTTTTAGATATGAAAGACCCATTAAAAACGATATTGTTTCCATTGGTTACGGAAAAAATTACCTTGATATCTGAGAAGGAAAATAAATATGGTTTTGAGGTTGACCCCAGAGCTAATAAGATAGATATTGCTAAAAGGATTGAAGAACGGTTTGAAGTTAAAGTGGAAAAAGTAAATGTTATGAATGTAAAAGGTAAACTGAAAAGAATGGGAAGGTTTCAGGGTAGAAGAAAAAAAAGGAAAAAAGCAATAGTAACTTTAAAAAAGGGATATAAAATAGAATTGTTCGAAGGAACTTAGAAATGGCATTAAAAAAGTATAAGCCTGTTACACCGACTTTACGATATAAGACTTCTATTATAGGGAATTTTACAAGAGAAGAGCCGGAAAAGTCTTTAACGAAGGGAATAAAGAAAAAGAGTGGAAGAAACAACTTAGGAAGGGTTACTGTTCGTCATAGAGGTGGTGGTCATAAACGAAAATACAGGATAATTGATTTTAAGAGAGATAAGACAGGAATTCCGGGAAGGATAGCATCTATTGAATATGACCCGAATAGAACAGCGTGGATTGCTCTTACCGTATATGCTGATGGTGAAAAAAGATATATATTAGCACCATCGGGATTGAAGGTTAATGATTATGTTACCAGTGGGCCCGAAAGTGAAATAAAACCGGGGAATTGTCTTCCTTTGAAGAATATTCCTGTTGGGACATTTATCCATAATATTGAACTTAAGAAAGGTAAAGGAGGGGAAATAGCAAGGAGTGCTGGATGCGCGGGGCAGCTTGTTGCGAGAGAAGATAATTATGGGATTGTAAAGCTTCCATCAGGCGAAATAAGGAAGATAAGGTTAGAGTGTTCGGCTACAATAGGTGTTCTTGATAATCCTGATAATGAGATAGTTTCTTATGGGAAAGCCGGTCGGAGAAGATGGCTGGGGAGAAGGCCAAGGGTTAGAGGTGTTGCAATGAACCCCATTGACCATCCTATGGGCGGTGGTGAAGGAAAATCGTCAGGTGGCAGGCATCCATGTTCACCCTGGGGAATGCCAGCTAAAGGTTTTAAAACAAGAAAGAAAAAATTATCGGATAAATTGATAATTAAAAGAAGAAAATAGAATGAGAAAAATATGGGAAGATCTGTAAAAAAAGGTCCATATATAGACCAGAAGTTATTAAAGAAGATAGAAGCTCTTAATAAAACAAACACAAAGAAAGTAATAAAAACATGGGCAAGAAATTCTATGATATCACCTGAATTTGTTGGTCATACTATTGCTATTCATAATGGTAATAAATTTATTCCTGTATATATTTCTGAGAATATGGTTGGCCATAAATTGGGTGAATTTGCTCCAACAAGGACATACAGGGGGCATAGTGGAAGAGTTACAGAAAGGTCTACGTCTTTAAAATAGATACTGGTGGAAAAAATGATTGGAAAAGCAAAAGGAAAATATATTCGTCATTCTCCCCGAAAGGTAAGGAGAGTTGCCGAATTAATTAAAGGTAAGGGGGTAGAGGAAGCACTAAATATTTTACATTTTTGCCCAAAAGCTGCTTCAAGGGAACTGGAGAATGTATTAAGGTCTGCTATTTCGAACCTTTTGAATCAGGAAGGAAGTAAGAAGGTGAAGGTTGAGGATTTTATTGTGTCAAAACTTGAAGTGAATCAGGGACCTACTCTGAAAAGGTTTCGCCCCCGGGCAATGGGAAGAGCAACAAGAATTAGAAAACGTTCGAGTCATATTAATATAGAAGTCTCGAATGAAGTTTAATAAAGGGAGGATAATTTGGGACAGAAAACAAATCCGATTGGATTGAGATTAGGTATAATAAAGACCTGGGATTCTCACTGGTTTGATGAAAAGAATTTTGCAGAGAAGCTTAATGAGGATTTGATGCTAAGGAAATATATTAGAAATAGACTTACAAAAGCAGGGGTTTCAAAAATAGAGATCGAAAGAACTCTGAAAAAAATAACACTAAATATATATACTGCCAGACCAGGAATCATTATCGGAAGAAAAGGAGCTGAAGTTGATAAATTAAGAGAAGAATTAAAAACATTAACAGAAAAAGACATTCAACTAAATATTAACGAAGTAAAAAGGCCAGAACTGGATGCATATCTTGTTGCTGAGAATGTTGCGAGACAGCTTGAGGGTAAAATATCCTATAGGCGAGCTATGAAAAGAGCTATTATGTCTACAATGAGAATGGGAGCAGAAGGAATAAGAATCCGATGTTCAGGACGATTGGGTGGTGCGGAAATGGCAAGAAGTGAAGAATATAAAGAAGGAAGAATACCTTTACATACATTAAGGGCTGATATTGATTATGCTGTTGAAATCGCAAAAACAACTTATGGAGTAATTGGTGTGAAAGTGTGGATTTGTAATGGTGAAATACTCGGTTCTTCCGGGAAAAAGTAATTGAAATTCAGGGGTGATTTAAATGTTAATGCCTAAAAGAGTTAAAAGAAGGAAACAACAGCGTGGAAGGCTGAAGGGTAAAAGCTTAAGAGGTTCTACTATCAGTTTTGGGAGTTATGGTTTAAAGGCAATGGAACCTTGCTGGATAACGGCAAGACAGATTGAGGCAGCCAGAATTGCAATGACAAGGCACATTAAAAGGGGTGGAAAAGTATGGATAAGGATATTCCCTGATAAACCCTGTACTAAAAAGCCAGCCGAAACGAGAATGGGAAAGGGCAAAGGTTCCCCGGAATTCTGGGTTGCTGTGGTAAAACCCGGAAGAATATTATTTGAATTAGAAGGTGTGCCAAAAGATTTAGCCAGGGAGGCATTGAGGTTAGCATCTCATAAACTCCCAATAAAAACCAAGTTTGTAGCAGCGGAGGAGTTAGGTGAATAAGATTAGAATGCACGAAATCAGAAATCTACCGAGAAAAGAGATTGAGTTAATGCTGGAGGAATTACTCGAAGAATATGAAAATCTCAGGTTTCAAAAAGTAACAAGGCAGCTGGACAATCCATTGTTATTAAGAACTATTCGTAGAGATATAGCCCGATTGAAAACAGTTTTGAGAGAGTTTGACCTTGGAATTCGTGAAGAAAAAAAAGTAATTAGTGAGTCTGAAGAAAGTAAAAGTTAACCATAAAAAATATAATATACAGATATGGACAAGTCAGAAAAAGAATCAAGAGGAAAACGAAAAGTCAGAATTGGTACTGTCTTGAGTAATAAAATGGATAAATCGATAGTTGTGGCTGTTGAAAGGAAAATAAAACATCCAATTTATAAAAAGTATATTAAGAAGACTACCAAGTTAATGGCTCATGATGAGGAAAACAGGTGTAATGTTGGGGATTTTGTAAAAATAATGGAAACCAGGCCCCTGAGTAAAAGAAAAAGGTGGCGGTTAGTTGAGATAATAGAAAAAGCAAAATAAGGTTTGGGATGGAAAAATGATTAGGGAGCAAACTCGATTAAATGTAGCAGATAATACTGGTGCAAAAAAAGTAATGTGCATCAGAATTTTAGGTGGAACCAGAAAACGATATGGAAGAGTGGGTGATGTGATTATTGTTTCGGTGAAAAATGCTATTCCGGGAGGTGGAGTCAAAAAAGGTGATATTTCAAGAGCAGTGATTGTCAGGACAAAAAAAGAGTATAAAAGGAAGGATGGTTCATACATTAAATTTGATGAAAATGCAGCTGTTTTAATTAATGACCAGAACGAACCTAAAGGAACAAGAATTTTTGGACCGGTGGCAAGAGAATTAAGGGAAAAAGAATATATGAAGATTGTTTCTCTTGCACCAGAAGTATTATGATGGACTATGAATATAAGAAAAAATGACCATGTTATAGTAATTTCGGGTGTTCATAAAGGTAAAAAGGGGAAAGTATTAAAGGTTTTTCCCAAAGAAAACAGGATTCTTATTGAGGGTGTAAATATAATAAAAAGGCATACAAGGCCTTCTCAGAAGAATCCTCAGGGCGGAATAATTGAAAAGGAAGCACCGATTCATGCATCGAATGCTATGATTATCTGTGGAAAGTGTAACTCAAAAACGCGAATCGCAAAGAAAGTATTAAAGGATAAAAGAATAGTACGAGTATGCAGGAATTGCGGAGAAATGCTGGCAACAAACATTTAGGGTAAAAAAGAATGAAGGATAAATATATACCAAGATTAAAAATCAGATATTTAAAAGAAATTATACCTTATATGATGAAGACCTTTAATTACGGGAATGTAATGGAGGTTCCAAGACTTACTAAAATTTCAGTAAATATGGGAGTTGGTGAAGCAATAAGTAATCCGAAGAGTCTTGAATCTGCATCGACAGACCTATCGATAATTACCGGTCGAAAACCTATGATAACAAGGGCAAGGAAATCGATTTCAAATTTTAAATTGAGAAAAGGAAACCCTATAGGATGTTTTGTTACTTTAAGGGGTGATTATATGTATGAATTTCTTGATAGATTGATATCTGTAGCTATTCCGAGAATAAGAGATTTTCGAGGTCTATCGGATAAATCTTTTGATGGTCATGGAAACTATAATATGGGTATCAAGGAACATATAATTTTTCCGGAAATTGATTATGATAAAGTGGAAAAAATCAGGGGTATGGATATTGCAATTGTAACGACAGCAAAGACTGATATGGAATCTCTGGAGCTTTTAAAAAGATTTGGAATGCCTTTCAAAGTTAGGTAATAGAGAAAAAAAGAGAGGTAGAGGTTAAATTGGCAAAAAAATCATTAATAGCAAAACATAAGAAACCACCTAAATACAAGGTAAGGAAATATAACAGATGTTCGAGATGCGGGAGGCCAAGAGGTTATTACAGAAAATTTGGAATTTGCAGGATTTGTTTCAGGGAGCTTGCACTGAAAGGAGAGATCCCGGGTGTAGTTAAAGCAAGCTGGTAATTTTTTGGAGATAAAATTATGACAATGACTGATCCTATAGCTGATTACATTATCAGGATAAAAAATGCTTCGAGGGCAAAACACAAGAAAGTGGATATACCTTTATCCAAGATTAAACTCGAAATTACAAAAATTTTGCAAAAGGAAAAATTTATTCAGGGATATACAAGTATAGATGATGGCAAACAGGGGATTTTGAGAATTTATTTAAAATATGATGACAATAACGAGAATATAATTACTAATATTAAGCGGGTTTCAAAGCCCGGGCTACGTAAGTATGTGAAAAAGAAGGAAATACCGAGGGTTATGAACAATCTCGGGATTGCTATTCTTACTACTCCTCTTGGTGTTCTTTCAAATAAAGAGGCACGAAAGAAAGGGGTAGGCGGAGAAGTTATTTGTTATGTATGGTAGGTGAAAAAATGTCAAGGATTGGTAAAAAAGAAATTGTTATACCGAAAGATGTTGAATTGAAAATCGAAAATAAGCTGATAAAAGTAAAGGGTCCAAAAGGTGAACTAAGTTTAATGCTTCATCCAAGTATTTCACTTGATATTAATGGAGATAGAATGAAAGTTCTCAGGGCATCTGATTCTAAAGCGGATAAGTCTATTCATGGTTTATCAAGAACCCTTATTAATAATTTAATAGTGGGTGTTACCGAAGGTTTCTCAAAAAATCTTGAGATAGTCGGTGTTGGTTATAAGGTAGAAAAAAAGAAAAATGCTGTGAAATTTACACTTGGATATTCTCATCCGATTATATTTCTACCACCTGATGGAATAGAGATTAAAGTAAATTCACCAACAAATTTAACAGTTTCCGGAATAGACAAAGCACTGGTAGGGGAAGTTGCTGCAAAAATAAGAGCATTAAGACCACCAGAACCTTATAAAGGCAAAGGTATTAAATATGAAGGAGAAATTATTAGACGAAAAGCGGGTAAGACAGGAATTTAGTTTGATGGGTAAATTAAGATGAAAGATATTAATAAAGAGAAAAGAAGAATAAGAGAAAGACATAAAAAAAGGATTAGAAAGAAGATAATCGGTACAGCGGAACGACCGAGATTGACGGTATACAGGAGTTTAAAGAATATTACCGCTCAATTAATTGATGATGAAAATAACAGGACTCTTTTAACTGTAACAAGTTTGTCAAAAGAAGTAAAGAGTAACCTTAAAAATGAGAAGGGTAAGATTGAAATCAGTAGAATAGTTGGTAAGATGCTTGCTGAGAAAGCCCGAAAAATGAAATTTGAAAAAGTATCTTTTGACAGGAGTGGATATAAGTATCATGGTCGAGTTAAGGCTCTTGCAGAAGGAGCACGAGAAGGAGGTTTAATATTTTAAAAATAGGGTATTATGGCAGTAGAAATTAAAAATCCGGGAGAATTAGAACTTAAAGAAAAAGTTGTTCATATTAATCGTGTAGCAAAAGTTGTTAAAGGGGGCAGAAGGTTCGGTTTTAATGCAATTGTAGTGGTAGGTGATGGAAATGGAATTGTTGGTGTTGGACTTGGAAAAGCAAATGAAGTAACAGATGCTATTTCAAAGGGTATTGATAATGCCAAAAAGAATTTGATAAAGATTCCATTAAATGGAACTACATTACCTCACGAGATAATAGGGAAATTTGGTGCTGGAAGGGTTGTTTTAAGGCCTGCATCACCGGGAACAGGTATCATTGCAGGTGGACCGGTTAGAGCTATAATGGAGGTTCTGGGGGTGCAGGATATTTTAACAAAATCAATTGGTTCTTCGAACCCTCATAATGTTGTAAAAGCGACATTTGAAGGTTTGAAAAAAATAAAAGACCCTATTACTGTTGCAAGAAGAAGAGGAATGACAATTAGAGAACTTTATGGTTAATATAAAAATTATGAGTTAGATATGGCTAAAAAGTTGAGAATACAGCAGATTAAGAGCATAATAGGTAGAACAGAGAAGCAGAGGAAGACTATTGCTGCTCTTGGATTAAAAAGAATTCGGCATACAGTAGAACATAAAGATACACCGCAAATTCGGGGCATGATTGAAAAGGTTAGGCATATAATAAAAGTAGAAGAAGTAGATTAAGGTAAAAGATGATGAATTTAAACTGTTTAAAAAGTTTAAAAGGTGTAAGAAAGAAGACAAAAAGATTGGGTAGAGGACCTGGTTCTGGAAAGGGTGGAACATGTGGTAAGGGGCATAAGGGGCAAAAATCAAGGTCAGGATATAAATTTAGAGCCTGGTTCGAAGGTGGACAGATGCCCCTTCAGAGAAGGCTACCAAAATTCGGGTTTAAAAATATTTTTAGAAAAGAGTTCCAGGTCATTAATGTAGGAGAGCTTGAAAGGCTTTCTGTTGATAATAAAGTCGATGTTGAGAATTTGAAGAAGTTAAGAAAAATTAAGAAAAAACTCCCTGTTAAAATTCTGGGAAGAGGAGAAATAAATAAACCTTTAGAGGTATCGGCGAATTTTTTCAGCAAATCTGCCGAAGAGAAAATTGTTAAAGCTGGTGGTAAGGTAGTACGTTTATGATTGATAGTTTTAGAAGTACATTCAAAATACCAGAACTTAGAAGAAGAATTTTATTTACACTTGCGATATTTGTAGTATATCGGATTGGAGGTCATATTCCGAGCCCTGGAATAAATGCCCAGGCGTTGGGAGAATATTTCAGGAATATAGGTTCTTCAGGAACATTATTTGGTCTATATGATTTGTTTGTTGGTGGAGCTTTTCAAAAAGCAACTGTTTTTGCACTTGGTATAATGCCCTATATCAGTGCAACTATAATTATCCAGTTGCTTGGTGCAGTTGTTCCATATTTCCAGAAACTCCAGAAGGAAGGTGAGGAAGGAAGAAAAAAGATAACACAGTATACAAGATATGGAACAGTGGGGATTTCAGCAATGCAAGCCTGGGGAATAAGTATTTTTCTGGAACATATTCCTGCGACAAGTTCTGGTGCTGTAGTTATTCCGAATCCTGGCTGGGGATTCAGACTTTTAACTATGATAACACTTACAACCGGAACAGTATTTATAATGTGGTTGGGTGAACAGATTACCGAAAGAGGAATTGGAAACGGGATTTCTCTGATAATTACAATAGGTATTATAGCTCGTTATCCTTCTGGATTTCTTGGGGAAATTTATCAATTAAAGGAGGGTAACAGGGCATTATTAACGGAGTTAGTTTTGATAGGTGTAATGTTTGTGACGGTAGCGGCAGTTGTTCTTCTAACGCAGGGCACAAGGAAAATTCCTGTGCAGTATGCAAAGAGGGTTATAGGCCGTAAAGTTTATGGTGGGCAGGCAACACATATTCCTATGAGAGTTAATACAGCAGGAGTTATGCCCATAATTTTTGCTCAGGCAATAATGTTTGTTCCTCAGACCGTTACAACATTTTTCCCTGGAAATGAGATAATGCAAAGTATTACCAGGATGTTTTCTTTTCAGTCTGTATTTTACTGGATTATATATGGTATTATGATAGTATTTTTTACATATTTTTATACAGCGATTGCTTTTAACCCTGTTGATGTTGCTGATAATATGAAGAAATATGGTGGATTTATTCCGGGAGTAAGACCGGGGAAAAAGACATCAGATTTTATAGACAATATTTTGACCAAGATAACTTTACCCGGTTCAATTTTTCTTGCACTGATAGCGATTTTTCCTTATATAATTATGAGGATGACAAACGTGAGTTACAATTTTGCATCGATTTTTGGTGGAACGGGTTTGTTAATTGTAGTAGGTGTGGCTCTTGATACACTACAGCAGATTGAGTCCCATTTAATTATGAGGCATTATGATGGTTTTATGAAAACAGGTAAAATAAGAGGCAGGAGGTAATTTTTGAGGTTAGTTTTACTGGGTGCTCCAGGAGTGGGAAAAGGTGTACAGGGATATTTAATTTCAAAAGAATATGATATTCCAAAGATTTCTACTGGTGACATTTTAAGACAGGAGATATCAGAAAATACCCGGTTGGGTAGAAAAGCTATTAATTTTATTGAAAAAGGTGAACTTGTTCCCGATGAAGTAATAAACAAAATAGTTGAAGCAAGATTAAAAAAGGATGATTGTAAAAAAGGGTTTTTACTGGATGGTTATCCGAGGACAATTCCTCAAGCGGAATTTTTATTGAACTTTTTATCTGATGAGGGTTTAAAACTGGACGCAGTTTTAAATATAAAATTAGATGATTCTACAATAACAAACAGATTAAGCAATAGAAGGATTTGCAGTAAATGTGGAAAGGATTTTAATCTTGCTGTTAATCCGCCTCCAGAAGATGGAATCTGTCCGGTTTGTGGTGGTAAAATTTACCAGAGAGAAGACGATAGAATAGAGGTTATTGAAGAAAGGTTAAAAGTTTATAGAAGTAATACAAAGCCTTTAGTTGATTTTTTCAGGGAAAAAGGTAAACTGTTTGAGGTGGATGGGAATGGGTCTATTAGTGAGGTTCATAAGAATTTTGTTTCTATAATAAATAAGATAAAGGATGATATATAGAAGGACTAAAAAAGAGATTGAACTGCTGAAGGAAAGTAGCAGAATTCTTGTAGAAACTTTTAAACATGTAGATAAGATAATTGGTGCTGGCGTGAGAATGGTTGATCTGGACCGGGAAATTGAGAATTTTATAAAGAAGAATGCTGCAAATCCCTGGTTTAAAAATTATAGGGGTTATCCGGCAGCAAGTAGCATTTCGATAGATGAGGTTGTTGTTCATGGAATTCCTGGCGAGAGAATTATTCAGGAAGGACAGATAGTAAGCATAGATATTGGTGTAGAAAAGGATGGATATTGTAGTGATGCAGCAAAAACTTACATTATAGGCAAAGTGAATGGTGTTAAAAAAAAGCTGGTGGAGGTTACAAAACAGGCATTGTATAATGGCATAAAAAAAGCTGTTGTTGGAAATCGTTTATATGATATTTCTTATGAAATTCAAAGAACGGTGGAATCTGAAGGGTTTTCAGTTGTAAGGGAGCTTGTTGGTCATGGTATAGGAAGGAAGCCTCACGAAGAACCTGAAATACCGAATTTCGGTTCACCAAATAGAGGACCCAGATTATTGCCTGGAATGATATTTGCAATTGAGCCAATGGTGAATGCCGGTGATTATAAAATAAAGATATTAGAAGATGGATGGACGGTTGTTACTGCTGATGGAAAACCATCAGCCCATTTTGAACATACAATAGCAATTACAGAGAATAAAGCTGAAATTTTAACTATGGGAGTATAAATTTGGCAAAAGAACAGGCCATTAAAGTAGATGGAGTAATCACTGAGACATTACCCAATGCGATGTTCAGGGTTGAACTGGAGAATGGGCATAAAGTTCTTGCGCATATTTCAGGTAAAATGAGAATGCATTTTATAAAGATTTTACCGGGCGATAAAGTATCTCTTGAATTATCACCTTATGATTTGTCAAGAGGGCGGATAATTTACAGGTATAAGTAGTTTCAATTTGTAAAGTAGGTGAAGAAATGAAGGTAAGAGCATCCGTTAAAAAGATATGTGATAATTGTAAGATTGTAAGAAGGAAAGGTGTAGTTCGAGTAATTTGTAAGAATAAAAAACATAAACAGAGACAAGGTTAATTGTAAAAGGAGGAACAGTTGGCTAGAATAGCTGGGGTAGACCTTCCCAGAAATAAAAGAGTTGTAATTGGTTTGACATATATTTATGGTATTGGTCTTTCATCTTCCAGGAAGATTCTCGAGAAGACAGGAATTAACCCTGATAAAAGGGTTTATGACCTGTCAACAGAGGAAGTAGCAAGGATAAGGGACGTTATTTCGGACGAGTATAAAGTAGAAGGTAGCCTGCGCACTGAAGTTCAAATGAATATAAAAAGGCTTATGGATATTGGTTGTTACAGAGGTCTGAGGCACAGAAGAGGTCTTCCTGTTAGAGGACAGAGAACAAGAACAAATGCAAGAACCAGAAAAGGTAAGAAAAAAACAATTGGAGCAAAAAGAAAGAAAAGATAAAGGAGTTTGAAATTGGCAGTATCCAGAAAAGGGAGAAAAGGTAAAAAGAAAGAAAAGGTTGACCCTGAAGGGATTGCGCACATAAAAGCGACATTTAACAATACGATTGTTACTATAACGGATGTACGAGGTAATGTTATTTCGTGGGCTTCTGCTGGAAAGATGGGATTTAAAGGTTCCAGGAAGAATACACCTTTTGCTGCCCAGCTGGCAGCCCAGGGAGCAGCCAGGGAAGCAATGGATTTAGGTTTACAAAAAGTTGAAGTTCGTGTAAAAGGTCCTGGAGCAGGACGGGAATCAGCAATAAGGTCGCTTCAGGCAGCAGGACTTGTAATAACTGCAATTAAGGATGTTACGCCTATTCCTCATAATGGATGTCGTCCACCTAAAAGAAGAAGAGTTTAAGTTTAATGGAGTTAATTTGCTATGGCAAGATATCTTGGACCGAGTTGTAAAATTTGTAGAAGAGAAGGTGAAAAACTTTTTTTAAAGGGTACAAGGTGTTCAACAAATAAATGCTCTTTTGAGAAGAGGGGTTTTTCACCCGGACAGCATGGGAAGTCCAGAAAGTTTAAATCATCTGAGTTCGGTATTCAACTCAGGGAGAAGCAAAAAGTAAAAATGATATACGGGATTCTTGAAGCCCAATTTCGAAACTATTTTAAGAAGGCTGAAAGAGAAAAAGGAATCACTGGAGAAAATCTCCTGATAATGCTCGAAAGAAGGCTTGATAACTCAGTTTACAGGTTGGGTTTTGCACCTTCAAGAAAAACAGCAAGACAGCTGGTTCGTCATCGTCATTTTACAGTTAACGATAGAATTGTTGATATACCATCATATCTATTAAAAAAAGGTGATGTAATAAAAGTGAGGGAAAAAAGTAAAAAATTAGAATTAATTCATAATTCTATGAGACGTATAAGAGAAGGTAAGCAGCTTCCGTGGTTATCTTTGGATAAAGCTAAACTTACCGGTGTTTTTCTTGATTATCCCAGGAGGGAGGATATACCGGTAAATGTAAATGAGAGTTTAATAGTTGAGCTTTATTCAAAATAATAAATGGAGGAAAACAAATGAATTGGGCAAATTTTCAAATGCCTGAAAGTATAGAGTTAGATGAATCTACATATTCGAGTACGTATGGTAAATTTATTGTTCAACCACTGGAAAGAGGATACGGTGTAACCATAGGAAATGCTCTTCGGAGAGTATTACTTTCATCGTTACAGGGAGCAGCAATAACTTCTGTCCGTATTGACGGGATTCTTCATGAGTTTTCGACAATTCCTGGTGTTGTTGAAGATGTCTCTGAGATAATTTTAAACCTTAAAGAAGTAAGAATTAAACTGCTGAATAAACGTCCCGATAAAGTTGTTTTAAATCTGAAGGGTCCCGGGGTATTTAAAGCCGGGGATATAATGAAGAATACCACCGATTTTGAAATCTTGAACCCTGAACATATTGTATGTACAATGAACGATAAAGCTGATTTCAGTATGGAACTAAGAATCGGAAAGGGTAGAGGTTATGTGCCTGCAGAAGAAAACAAGTATCCAGAGATGCCAATAGGGACAATTCCGATAGATTCAATATTTACACCAATATTAAATGTGGCATATTATGTTGAAAATACAAGAGTGGGGCAGAAAACAGATTACGAAAAACTCACTATCGAGATCGAAACAGATGGAAGTATAACACCAGATGATGCCCTTACGTTTGCGGGCAAAATTCTTAAGGACCATCTCCAGTTATTTATCAACTTTGATATTGAACCTGAAGAAGAAGAAGCTCCAGAAATAGATGAAGAAGTTTTAAGGATAAGAAAACTGTTAAGGATGAGTGTTGATGAACTGGAACTTTCTGTGAGGTCTCATAATTGTTTGAAAGCAGCTAAAATAAATACTATTGGAGACCTTGTCAGAAAAGATGAACAAACAATGTTAAAATTCAGGAACTTCGGCAGAAAATCTTTGACAGAGTTGAATAAAATCCTTGAAGAGAGAGGATTGCATTTTGGTATGGATGTAGATAAATATATTAAAGAAAACGTAGAAGATGGATAAAAAATGAGACACAGAAAATCAGGCAGAAAACTGGGCAGAACAGCAAGCCACAGGAAAGCCCTACTATCAAATTTAGCAGGGGCTTTGTTTGAGAACAAGAAAATTATCACAACGGTTCCCAAAGCAAAAGAACTGAGGAGTTTTGCCGAGCGGCTTATTACTTTTGGAAAGAGGGGAGATTTAGCAGCAAGAAGGCATGTGCTCAGATTTATTCGTAACAGGGAAATTGTCAAGGAACTTTTCGATAATATCGCTCCAAAATTTAAGGAAAGGCCAGGTGGGTATACCAGAATTACAAAAATAGGTAATAGAAAAGGCGATAATGCTTCTCTTGCTTATATCGAATTGGTCGGATTTGAATCTTATTTTAAGAAAAAATCTGAAGAAAAAGCCAAAAAGAAAGAGAAGAAAAAGGAAAAGAAAAAAGCTGAAAAAAAACCACCTGAAACTTCTACTGAAGAAGAAACAGATAAAAAAGAAAAATAGGATTATTAAAATTAAACTTTTAATAATTTCAGAAGCAACATCACCGTTGCTTTTTTTGTATAATGCTAAAAACTCTATTTTTTCTTTTTTCTATATTATTTTATTCAGGAATAACTCCCGGGCTGTTTTCTCAAGAATATAAGAAAACAAAGGGTTTATGGATTACAAGAGAGCATCTTAAAGATAAGGGAAAAATAGCTGAGTTAGTGGATTCAGCAAATAGAGCTGGTTTTAATACTATATTTGTCCAGGTTCGCGGGAGAGGAGATGCCTTTTATAACAGTAGTTTTGTTCCAAGAGCTGAAGTTTTACAGGGAACACCTGATTTTGACCCCCTTGAATACATAATAAGAATTGCGAAAATCTACAAATTAAAGATTCATGCCTGGTTTAATATTTTTTATCTCTGGTCTTCAGATAATCTACCCGATGATAAAAATCATCTGATAAATATATATTCAGACTGGGCTTGCAGAGATTATAATGGGATTTCAATGATTAATTTCAAACAAAAAAAGTTAAGAAAAAAGGGAATTGAAGGAATTTTCTTGTCACCGGATAATAAGGAAGTTCAGGATTATATTATAAGTGTTTTAAAAGAGGTAATCGAGAAGTACAGAATTGATGGAATTCATTTAGATTATATAAGGTATCCTGCAATAGAATTTGGTTTTAATGAAAGAATTAAAAAAATATATACAGATAGAT